>Ga0307513_10011674_pt1 | contig 10900 bp, 13 predicted proteins | sample 15_EM_MG_FD_202174 | JGI IMG/M metagenome (GOLD analysis project Ga0307513, IMG submission 202174) | Populus trichocarpa ectomycorrhiza microbial communities from riparian zone in the Pacific Northwest, United States - 15_EM | ecosystem: Host-associated > Plants > Roots > Unclassified | place... | reverse complement strand
TGGAGGACCACGCCCAACGAACACCCTATCGCCGGCTGCATACATGTCTAAGCCAATGGTAGCGTCTCGGATGAACATTCCCAAGGTTGGTCATTGTTTTCAATAGGGACGACCAGGTCCCAGTTCAGGCGTGCCATCGACTCCAGCCTCTGTAAACACAAGTAGGTTCAATAGAAGGGCGAGCAAGAGCGAAATAACTCCCAGGGACCTCGGAAATATCATTCACCACCGCGTTGACGTTCAGGATGACAAGATTGAGCGGACAACGAGTTCCAGGGTTTATCTATTCTACACCCTGTGGAGAGTGGGGGTAAGACATTTCCAATTTTAAGCGCCGATTTTTTATCTGCCCATACCACTACCAACAGCATCGTCACAGAAGCACTTAGGAGGAATAGCGCTGTTAACCAGGGCAGCACCGGCAACGCTCGGAGTATTTCATCAAAAGGTGTGCCAACCGTGACCACGTCGATGTCAAACGGCCACCGGGCGATGAGATGGTTGCCATGCTCAGAGAGTCCCGTGACCTATCTTTTACTGCGTTGATTGCCTTGAGACTTTGGCCAGGGCTGAGGGTGGGAGTAGTAGTGCACCAGCGGGAGAGGAGAGATGGCCAAGGACGTGAAGACTTCCAAGGGAACATGCCGGGCGAGGGGAAATCGTTGGAGGGTGATAGCAAGGCAACGCTAATAAGCGAACTTGTTGCGCCTACCTAATAATAATGACCTCACTTGTTCCACTTCGATGGTATCCCTTCCAATAATTTCAAGCATACTTCCAGAGGAACACAACAAGATCCATGTCAAATGCAACCTGTTTTGGACCACCTCTCGTATCATACATCTTTGAATTTGCAGTGTCTGACAATGCATCCTAGTGTCCAAGGGAGAAATCGAGTTGAATCTATCCATTCTGCAAAATAAGCCCCAACTTTCGCCGCTGAGTATGGGCCTACCCTATGTTTTCTATGTCGACTTGCTCATTCGGCCCTTTTTGAACCTCGCGCTTGGAAATGCCCTCCGCATCCGCATCTGATCAATTCTGGGGAAAATGGAATGCCTTACCCAGGTCCCAAAATTATACACATACCAACATGGAAGGTATCATCCGAGTGAACGATGTCTTGAAACATCCTCATTGTCCCCGTTTAAAACTCCTGATCGTGGTGGCTTGAGGGCATCTGTGAATTGGAAACACCGGCGGCAAACACCGCAGGCTGCAGCACGTGTCCCCGCCAGCCTCCAGGAACACTTGAGTTTGCCGTTACAGATGGCAGCGAGCAGGGGTTAAATAAAGCCCTAGGATGGTATGGCCTCGCAACATACCATTAGGTTGAAAATTTGTAGTACAAAGAAATATATACCAATCGCTTCGCCCAATCATCAGGTTCTTAATGGAACCTCGGTCATCACAGCTGCTTCTTGAAGGTTTTTAAGATACTCAATCAGTGTTGCAGCATGGCGGGATCGTCTCATATGCCCGCTTCATGCACCCAATGCTAACTGGTACTACTATTACATGGAATTTATGTTCCCATTGTCCCGAAATTTACCAAGAAATAGTGGAACCCGGCCAACTATTAACTTCATAAATTTATACACAGCGCGAAGACCTACAGTCAAAATGTACAACCACCGAGCGCTGGGCGGGAAAGGCGGGTGGCTGACAAAACCAGCGGCAAATTGCAAATTGGTCATTTGCCGTTGATCTGCCGAATGGTCAGTCCATTGCCGCGAGCGCTTTGGGAGTGATTAGGTCATCTTCGGGTACTGCCGCCGTCCACACCGCCGGTGAACGACGCCGGTGTTTCCAAATCCCAGATTCTTTGGGTGGCTTTAAATTCTGACCGTGACCGTCAAGATCTGGATGCGCTTTACAGAGTGGAGGATAACCGCCTTGAGTTGCTGGAGGCGAAAAATTATGTTGATGTCGTCCTTGATAGTGAGTAGTCTAGTTTTTCATTTACCCTTGTTTCAATGTAGAAAGAATGAATATAGGAGGATATTTCTTGACCGACGCTACCCAACTGTATTCCGAGGAGCTTTGATCACTGGGAGATCAAGTTGAACGAGGAAGGGAAACAATCGTTCTCTGCGCTGAGATTGAACGACCGTTAACTGAAGAGATCCAGAGGGCGAATCCCTGACTAAAGGCCGAAGTTATAATTCGTACCTTGTCCTCCTCCGAACTTCATCCTCAGTTCAAAACGGGTCCTACCTAGAGAAGTGATTTTTTTCAGTTTGGATTTGGGAAATTGGAAGCTTATTGTTCCTGAATGCGTTCAATACTTCAAGTTATTCTTCTATTTACTCATTAATATTGGAATTGGATTTAGAAAGGGTAATACAGGGTGCAGAGGCGGGCCATTGAGATCGAAGAGGGCAGTTCGGATATGAAGAAATCGTGAAGGCGACAAGTCAAAACTACAAATCCTGATTTTCTTGGACAGAGGACAAAACTGGGAAACTATTGGACACGGCAGTAGCATCAATGGCGTGGATGACGGGACAATTGAAAGCGGACTCGCCTTGGGGCTATTCTTACACGACAGCGGTAACAAGGACAGATGGAACCCAAACTTAGAGTCCTCCACCAGCCAACTCCCGGAAATACGTAACAATATTTCCCATCGAATCCATTCCGGCTCTCCAGGCGCGCGATGCGGATGCAGCAAACTGATGTACCCCGTACACGATGTACTGGAGGGCCATCAATAAGATAACTAGCACCCCGATCACCAGGACACCTATGGGCCATACATCATACGCGACGATCCCCAGGAAGGCTATGAGGGAGACGGTGGACATCAACATGCAGAGAATGGGGATGCGCGAGGACAGGGAGAAGAAGATATAGGAATCGTACACGTCACGAGAACGGTACTACAGCGGGCACAAAGCGAAGAATTGAATGTCATCAGAGTGGGTGGTTAATAGTGTCAGAAGGGTACACACCACGAATGTCTCCAAGTCCACCCAATTGTAACGAAGCAAGAACCATACGTCACAGGCAATCCCGAGACCGCATGTAATACTGCTGGTAGCAACTGCAGTGTAAGCATGGGAGTTGATCTTGAAGACGGAGTCCGGGGTGATTGCAATCATTGCTGCATTTGCCCTAAATATGTTTGTCAATTCACCCCATCTACAAAGAATAAGGGGAAAACGCGCCCCGCGATGGCTGTGAGCTATACATCGGATGAAGATTTAGCTGCGAGTCGAACAAAAAATAATGCTGAATAGACTTACAAACCCTCCGTTGAATGTCCATTCACGTTGAAATCTCATGCGCACTGGTGCAAATTCTTCTGGGATACGTGCAGCGGAAAGTTCACTGTACATCGTGAAGGATTCCAAGATCCTTCTGTGCCATGGCAGGGCAGCAGTGTCGATTTGTTCTTCGGTCGGTCGGGACATAGTGGTCACCTCTTCACGAACCGAAGGCCCACCAAGCATCATTGAGCCTGAAACAGGACTTCTCGAGGAGTTGTTATCGATTATAGGTAGTCTTCGTTCTATATCTTTGGACATCCCCATCGAAATACTGAAGGATGTTTTACTTGGGGGGGCTTAAATGCGGGTTTGAGATAAGGATGCTTGCTGGTCTTATACTCTGATGGGTGGTTATATCATCTGCGCCTGATAGAATAAAAATGATTTGAATGTCATGTCGTTCAGTGAGGAAATAGTCCGGCGAGTGGTTATATCACCTGTACCTGACAGAATAAAAAAATGATTTGAATGTCATGTCATTACATCAGTGAGGAAATAGTCCGGCGAGTGGTTATATCATCTGTGCCTGGTAGAATAAACAAATGTCACGTTCGTTCAGTGAGGAGTCCCGCAGAGGCCGGAAGAGAGATCGTCATCGGGCACATAATCGATCATGCCCACGGAATGAACCCGGGCCGGACCAAGACTTTATTTATATCTTACCGAGATGAAGAAGAGGTGACCACTGCCCCAATTGAACGAAGCACGAGACGACATCACGCCCATGCCCTGGCACATAATGGCCTTCGAATTCCTCACAATGTACGGTGAACTTCCCCCCTGCACGCATCCCAGAAAGATTTGCACCAGTGCGCTTGAGATTTCAATGCGAATAGGGCGCTGAGGGGGATTTTCAAGGCGGGGACAGCCGAATGCGTTGAGGGGTGCCATAAGGTGTTGAGGGATTGGGAAGTTAAAAAAATAGGTGAGTTTTTATTTTTATTTTTTGGGGTCGTTTTTATTTTTATTTTTATGGGAGTTTTTATTTCGTTTCTTTCCTTCTTTCATTTTTTTTCCTGTCGTACCTTCCAACCCACTAACCCGCTTCCCGCAAAGCCAGTGAATCTACGTCCTCCACAGAGACACCACCATTTCCGCCATCCACGTTCTCCGATCGCCATCACCAGCTCGCGCGGTGAGCGGTCAGATCTTGAGGCTTGAACGTTGTCAGGTCGAGCGACTTCTGACACGACATAAGATACTATACATAACCCACGTATGGCTTCTCTCCTTTGCGTGATTGGAACCGGCTCAAGATCGTCTCCTGTTCCTTGCCATACCTCAGAGGTGTTTTCAATCCGTCTGAGATCATCACTTGGGCGAACACCTGTATTACTGGAGGTGGAAAGTTATATTGATGTCACCTTCGATTGGGAAAAAGGTACCAACAGGGCTTTGGACACATGGATGTTTTCCGAGCTTGTTGTACTTGTTCGTGACAGTGAGTAGCCTGGTTGGTTTCTCATTCACCTAATTTCAATGTTAATCAGGTTTCACCTAGAGGTCATTTTTTAGTTTAGAAGCTTATCGTCCTGAAATGCGTTCACTGTACTTCAGACTCTTGTATTTAGTCATTAATAGTTGAATTGGATCTCGAAAGGGTAATACAGGGTTCAGAAGCCGGTCATAGGGATCGAAGAGGTCAGTTCGGATATGAAAAGGGATCCTGAAAGAGAGTCAAAGGTATAAATCCTGAATTTTCTTAGACAGGACAAATCTGGGAAAGGATGACGGAACATTTGAAAGCGGACTCGCTTTGAGGGTATTCTTACACGAAAGTGCCAACTAAGAAGGATAGATGGAACATCGAAGTTAGAGTCCTCCATCAACCGGACTCCGGTAACATGTAACGATATTTCCCATTGATTCTATTCCAGCTCTCCAGACGCGCAACGCAGATGCAGCACACTGATGCACCCCATACACGATGAACTCGAGGGCCACCAGCAACATGACTAGCACCCCAATCACCAGGACACCTATGGGCCATACATCATATGCGACGAGCGCCAGGAAGGTTATGAGGGAGAGCGTGGACAATAACATGCAGAAAGTCGGGATGCGTGAGGACAAGGAGAAGAAGACATATGAGTTGTACACGTCACGAGAACGGTACTATAATGAGCAATTGAATATGATCAGCGTGTGGGTGGTTAGTAGTGTGAGAAGGGTACACAAAATGAATGTCTCCAATTCCGCCCAATTATAACGGATCAAGAATCATACGTCGCAGGCAAGGCCTAGACTGCATGCGGTGCCGCTGGTAGCCACCGTATCTTGAAGATGGAGTCCGGGGTGATTGAAAAAATCGCTGCGTTCGCTCTAAATGCCATTGTCAACTCATGATCTATAAGAATAAAAAAGGAAACTTGCGCAGCGAGGGCTATGAGCTATATATCGAATGAAAAATTAGCTGGGAGTCAAAAATAGAACGTAATCGACTTACAAACCCTCCGTCGAACGTCCATTTGCGTTCAAATATTAAACGTACTGTTACAAATTCTTGGGGGATACGTACCGTGGAAAGTCCACGGTACATGGTAAGGGATTCCAAGGCCCTTCTATTCCAGGCACTATTCGAAACAGGACTTGTTGGGAAGTCATTTTCAAGCCTGTCTGGCATCTGAAATAAGTCCAGGAAATTGATTTTCAATCATCTTCGGGTCATCATCACACCCACGAATATCTTGAAAACGTACAGTATCGAGAACGCTTAGGCGCCTGTACGTCACGTGATCCTTCAAGAAGACTAATTGTCGCGCGTTCTACGTCGCATTCTCTCCGGAGTTTGACCCATTGGGCATGGCGGTTGACATGGAGAAGGGATATGTATTGACGCCGTTTTTCAGTTCTTCAAGAAGGAACATATAATATATTTATTTCAAATATCCAATCCCAAAACCTTTCTCCGGTTCGGTGGATCCGGAGACCACTTGCGCCAAATCGCTTCTATCTCAACTAACCTACACGCACCTGCCGCGTGTTCCGCGATTGGACCAGCTGATCCTGTCGGATTAGATTAGATCTTTACACGTTGGACTGGCGTGTAGCGCCACTCTGGCGTCGGTAGGGAGGTTTGGCACCGTCGATGGCGGACGCCATTCGATTGCCATTCGATGATTAATCCGCTGTTTATTGTAGCCACATCATCCTTCTTGGTCTGTCCCATCATCATGGTTGACGACCAACATTCCAACGCGATCCTTGTAGATACCACCATCGCTCCTGGCCTCCGCCTTTCATGTCGAGCGCTGCAGATCTGCCATCTCCACCATCTTCGCGCCTTTGCTTATCAATATGTCAGCTGAAATCTTCCAGGTATCCTGCGTGCCGTTCCAAAATTGGATCCCTATGACCTCTCATGATCATAAGCCACTGACATTTCAAATAAGGTTACCCTTGCTGTCTTCAAAACCTTTCCAAAAAATCAGAAAAATATTCATGAAATGACATACAACGCGTCAATGCCCAAGTGCTGACCTGCAGCTCACGCATGCCTTTCCATATTTGAGAGGGAACAAAACATTACTTAGCCGGATTTGTATCCCTCGGTCATGCTGGTTGACATGAGAACAGGAGCAAAGAGAGTGGCACTGCGGCTTTTAGGGATCCACTGAAAAGAAAAATTGTGCCTTTGAGCATATTTATAGGATGACTTTTGTGGATGATAATGTCCCAGGCTGTCATACATCGATGGCGTGTTCACGCAGTACATCAACTCTGGAATGGAAAATTGTTAGGCACGTGTACTGTGCTATACCGATTGTTCATATAATGGGTAACGGTTGCCCAAATGTAATGGGTAACGGTGGGGGATGAACATATTACATGTGAGATTTTATCGCCGTAAAGACGCCAAGTTTTTGCGTCTGCGGCGCTAAGCCAAGTAGGGCTAAATATAGCCTAATCTGTGGACATAAATACATCGTACAGCTAACAACAACAAAGCCCGTTTGAGGACTCAAATCACACTTAAATGAACAAACTTTCTAGCTGTAACAGGTAGCACCTTGTCGTGAACAACGTGTCCAATGAACAAGTTAGGTAACACCGGGTAACACAGGATGAAAGGAATAGATAGTACAATATTGCAGAGGAGATTTTCAAAAAGGGAAGCAATGGCTTGGCTTCTTGCCGAGGCAGTGCCTGGATTACAAACTCCGGAGGAAGATTGGAATGGTTTGCGATGTTATATACGCGTGACTCAGGACCAACCGAGGACTATTATGAGGTTGACCGTTACATCTCCCGTGCATGTGTCATAAGTTGTGGGTTATTTGGTAGGTATGAGTATTCCTGTCGGAATGTGGTCGAGAGAACAGATTGAGTCTAATCACAAGTGCCATTGTGTCATTTACATAACCTCACATGTCCATCAAGAATAAACAGATTCTAGTGCGAATCGACATCTATTAGAGCCAAACTAGAGCCAAACTAGAGCTTGTAAGTGAGTTTATACTCACCTTCGGTTCTCCTACTTACATATTTCTTCCATTCATATCGTCAAGGTTCAAATACGACGCAGGAGGGGATCTTCAACTTCAAGTTGTCCTTGACTCGTCCACAGCACAATTCGTCCGGGTTATTCCGATGCCCGGTCCGACAACTCCCCGACGTCACGTTGAATTTCCAATTATGGAGATTAAAAAACATATCACCGTCAACACGGTGGCCGCCTTGAGGCTTGAGCGTTGCCAGGTTGAGCGACTTCTGACACGACGCACATAACACAGGTAAGGCTTCTTTCGCTGTCTTTGGAATAGACTCAGGTTCGTTGTCCAGTTCATTGTCACACCTCAGAGGTGTTGTCGTCGATCCATATCCACCTATCCACAGTTATACAACGGAGGATTGGGCGCACACCGGGTGTTCCACGTTCAACGTCGAGGTTGTAAATTTTTAGGCCCTTGGGCTTAACTGCAGAGTCGTCCTTGGACTCGAGACGGAAAGTCCGTGATAGGGCCGAATTCGACCAGGATTAGATATTCCCTTGGTCTTCTGACGAACCCATCCGGATTTAGAGTGAGTCTATCCCTAATAATAACCACTAAATCGACTAACCGTTGAACCGACTACCCTAACCAACTCGTCGTGTCTGCTAGAAGAGATGAGCGGCGACTCACACCGAAGGCGAGAGGATCCAGAGCGCGAGCCTGTGGCAAAGGGTCGCAGTTACAACCCACACATCGTCCTCCTCCAGGCTCCCACACACCCTTCCTCCTCATTAGAATCCCAAAGAATGTACTTTCCCATCGACTCTCCTCCAACACCCGCGCCCTCTCCGCGCCCCCAACTTCCGTACACAGGATTACCGCTACTCTCACAAGTCCAACCCGAATCCATGTCGATATCCAACCAGCTCTTAACGAACTTCACATCTTCACACTCGCCTCAAACCCGTCGCCAGATCCTTACTGCCCTCCTCCAGGCGTGCACCCCCAACGAGCTGTTATTCCTCTCGCAGACTATCGCCCCCTTGCTCAAGCACGATTTCCTGTTTTCCCTACCCCCAGAGTTGGGATTACACGTGTTGACGTTCATCGACTACCCCAAGGCCCTGATTCGAGCGTCGTTGGTGAGCAAATGGTGGTATCGGATGGTCCGAGACGAGAGTGTGGAGGCGGATGTGTCTGGTGCATGGGTTTGGAGAAGGGGACAAGGAAGGACGAGAGAGAGAATGGAATAAGCAGCATCAATATCGTCTGGTCAATTTGAAGGACGCGAGTAGGGCCGACCAACCGTTCTCTGCGATTCTAAAAGAGGATGCGGGGAATTCGGACGGGAGGGAAGAGTTAAGTGGGTTGTCGTCACCGCCTACGGACTCGTCGTCGTCGCGACCGCGTGACGTCTCCAAGATTTTTTCGTACAGACGGCATTTCAAGATCTCATACATTATTCGTACGTTGCTATTTTATTTATCACCATTCTCCTTTCCTCCTCAACATAAACGAAAACACTAATTCTCATTTACCATTTACCTCTCTACACAGGCCTCAACTGGCGGCACGGCGGAAAACTCCTCAATTCCCAAATCATCACCCCCGTTTTGCCCCCGTCTCGACCCCTCATCGCGCCCTCCGAGACCAACCCAGACGACGCCATCCCGTCTACAGTAACCTCTTTCGCCCTCGACAAATCATGGCTTGTCGTCGGCCTTGCAAATTCCAGCATCAAGGTGTTCAGCACACACACTGGGGTCCTGGCTAGAACCCTCGTAGGCCATGAGAGTGGTGTATGGGGCGTCTGTTTAGTGGGGAAGGGAGGATGGAGAGAGGGTGGAAAAGGCGTCAAGGAAGGGAGTCGAGGTAGTTCGAACGAACGGAGGGAAATGAAAGAGAGGAAGAAGCAGAAGCAGAGAGAGCGGCAGTCTGAGAGAGAGGATAGAGAGACGACGCCTAGACCCAGCAAGGAATCTGCGTCTGTCACTCTTGTCGTTGACCCTGATTCCAAAAAACCGAGGCGGAGGAAGGATACCGAGAAAGGCAAAGAGAAAGACGGAGAGAAGGAGGAACGGAAGTCCAGGCGGACGACGCCGCCGAACGAACCCCCAATTGTTGGCCACATACGCGTCGAAGCTAATGATCGCATTCGAGATGAACCACTTCGAGGTTCATCTTCGTCTTCACATCACGAAGGTCGACCAGGTCCAAGTTCGGCGACAACAGCAGCTACTCCAGCTTCTGCGGGCACAAGCAAGACCAGGAGGGCGAGCACAAGCCCGACAACGCCCAAGAGACCTCGCAAGTATCCGTCTACGATTCCACATGGTCTCCAAGATCAGCCTGACGAGTTCCAGGATTTATCGATCTTACACCCTGTGGAGAGTGGGTTGGCGGGCGAAACCTTCCCTATATTGAGTGCCGGTGTCGGTGCCTCATCTGCCCCCGCTACCGCTACCGCCTCTACCATCGCAGACGAATCAGAGGAGGCGCACAGCAAGAGTAGGCATGATACCCACCAGCATCCACCTCATCACCACCACCCGCAACATCATCGAAGAAGCAGGCGGAACAGTACCGTCAACCAGGGCGGTACCAGCACCACCCCTCGGAATAATGACTCTGCCAATAGACGCGCCGAGCACGTCGAGCCGAATGCGAATCCGCATCCGCATCAGAGAGGTAGTGTACCCAAAGGCGACGGGATGCACGCTATGCCTGGCGAGTCGCTCGCACACCTTTTGCCTGCTGCGTTGAGGGTTTCCCTGGGGCTTCCAGCTGTGGCTGCGGGTAGCGATGCGTCGGGGGCTTCGAGCGATTCGGAGGATGAGGAGGCAGAGGAGGGCTAAGGCGAAGGAAGGCGGAGTGGGTACCGACGTCGACGGGGTGATGGCCACCGGCAGGGGGAGGAAGAAGGCAGCAGCGGGGATTTTCAAAACGGGGGCGAGAGGAAGCCGTTGGGGTACGACGGTGGGAAGGAGGGTAATATGACGAATGCGTCTTGTGGGTGGGGGCCGAATGTGTTGGTCGTGAGTGGAGGGTGCGATAAAGTGTTCAGGCCTCCCAGTGAAAATCGGCTCTGCAAGGTTCCGCGTGGTTCTGTGAATATCGGCGGCGGAGGAAAAAATCGGCGGTTTTCCGCCCGTATCTGCTATTTCGAAGCAAATCTCATTTCGAAGCAAACGTCTC
>Ga0307513_10011673_pt1 | contig 10901 bp, 11 predicted proteins | sample 15_EM_MG_FD_202174 | JGI IMG/M metagenome (GOLD analysis project Ga0307513, IMG submission 202174) | Populus trichocarpa ectomycorrhiza microbial communities from riparian zone in the Pacific Northwest, United States - 15_EM | ecosystem: Host-associated > Plants > Roots > Unclassified | place... | reverse complement strand
ACTCTGCCCAAAGGGTGCCAAACCCAACCCGCGCTTAGTAGCCGCTTTCCATTTGGGCTGGCAGCAAGCCGTGAGTGAAAAAAATCAGAGGGCTTACGCTCGGAACATGCAGTCAGCACTTTCCCTGATTCTGCTTCCTCGATCTCGATGTGGTTATAGTCTGCGGGGCAGTGCGCGAGCAGTAAGCGTCCGCCCGGTTCATGAAACAGTGCAACGGGATATTCATAGGCTGCGGCTTGGTAGAAACTCCGGTTAAGTTCACGAAGGATCTTTCCGCCGTCGAGGAGGAGCCCCTTTGTGCCCTGTCGCTCATAGATCACAGCGAAGCGACCATCCGGTGATACGGTGACCGCGTCGAAGCGATAGGCATAGTTCACAGCCGCACGCCGCTCTGTGCCGTCCAGCGCGAATGCGCGGCCACCGCCCACCCAATCGACAAGTTCGTCACCGCACCAGGAGAGGGACCGAATGCCGCGAGCAGTAAATTGAGATTGGGTGAACAGATCCATACCGCACCACTGTCAAAGGATAATATGTAGCGGCATCATGGCTTGCGTCCGCACAAAAACCAACCCATCAAGCATATCTGCGTGGTCGGAGCCAATCCCGCATGTTGATCGCCACGGAGTAGTCGATGGCGGCTCTGAGGCGGGAGCTGCTGTCATCGGGGGTGCGCCGATCGACCCGTCATGAATGTTGAGCAGCCGCTCGCTCCGCCGCCACGATCGACAGAGTCGTGGACTTGCGAGAGCCTTCGCTCTGGCTTCTGATGGACAGCTGGGCGAGGCATCGCGAGCATCGCACGAAGGGCGCAACCTTCGCGCATTCGGATACCGATGCTCATGAGGTCGGTGCCCGATGCTCGCGAAAGGCCGCTGCAAGCGCTCGCAGCGCCTCGCGCGATTTCGCATCCGAGAGTGTCGAAAGTAGCACGATCCCGGATGAGGGCACCGAGGGAAGTCCAAATCGCTGACTGATCTCGGCCGTGCCGGGCGGGGCAAGTCGGCGAGAGAAGACTGCAGTGGCCAAGCCGGCCGCCACCGCGGCGGAAACGGCGAAGGCGCCACAACCAAGAAAGACCTCGATCCACGGAATTCCCGCAGCATCGAGCGCGCGCGTGGCAAGGTTCCGGATGCCGCAGGACGGAGACGACGCTGCCAATCGAAGAGGGTCGCCCGCGCGGTGGATGAAACTTGGAGTGGCGTACCAGCCGAAATGCTCCGGTGCCAGGACCTCTCCGTCGCGGCGATCGTCCTCCCGCCGGATGATTGCAGCATCAATTTCGCCGCGATCAAAGGCATCCAGCAGGTCTCGGGAATTGTCGAGCCGGACTTCGACGGTGAGTGCTGGGTCGAGCGCATGCAGTCGAACCAGCAACGCCGGAACCTCTGCACCGCCGACATGGGCGGCGATACCGACCGAAAAGCGGCGGCGAGCCGAGGTCAAACCGGCAATTGCCCGTTCATGGGCGGCGAGGAAATCGCGCGCGGAAGCGAGGAACACCGCGCCTTGCGCTGACAAACGAACGAGCCGCGGCGTCCGCTCGATCAGTTTTTGGCCGATACGGTCTTCCAACCGTTTCAGCTTCACGCTGATCGCGCCCTGTGTCGTGCCAAGCGCTTCAGCCGCGCGCGTGAAGCTTTGGAGATCGGCGATCGCCACAAAAGCCTTGACGGCATCAACGTCCAACGCGGTCATATTGGTGATCCGAATTTGTTGTCTCTGAAATATACAGCCATCCAATTCTAAAATGATCAAGACCTGAGTACGTTGCTCGACGAAGCGGCACGCGGACCGATCTCGTCATCTTCGGATTCTGCGTTTGCCGATGACAATGTTGAAAGGTCGAGCCATGTCCTCTGCGTTGACGCGCCGAAACGCGATCGTTTTGTCCGCCGTATGCCTCTCATGCCTGATGTTCGGACTGGAGATCTCCAGCATCCCCGCAATCCTGCCGACGCTGGAGCGCGTGTTGCACGCCGATTTCAAGCAACTGCAGTGGATCATGAATGCCTACACCATCGCAGTGACGGCGGTGCTGATGGCGACCGGAACGCTGGCAGATCGTTATGGGCGAAAGCGGATGTTTATTGTTTCCATCGTCGCATTCGGCCTCACCTCATTGATGTGCGGGGCGACCGAGAACGTGGTCGCGCTCATCGTCGCCCGATTCCTTCAGGGCCTCAGTGGCGGCGCGCTGCTGATCTGTCAGATTGCTGTGCTGTCACATGAATTCCAGGGGGGACGGGAGCGCGCGATCGCCTGGGCTTGGTGGGGCGTCATCTTCGGCATTGGTTTGGGCTTCGGCCCCATCATCGGTGGCGCCATCGTAGCAGTCCTGAGTTGGGAGTGGGTGTTTCTCATCCATGTGGTGTTTGCAGTAGTCGCGCTCGTGTTCGCTGTAACCGGGGTTCACGAATCCAAGGATCCGCAGGCCGATAGACTGGACATCGCGGGCATCCTGACGATGTCGGTGTCCGTCTTTTGTCTCGTCTTCTACATCACGCAGGCACCGGATTTGGGTTTCACCAGCCCGGCAGCCCTAGCAATCCTCGGCGTTTCCATTGCGAGCTTTATTGTCTTCCTTATTGCCGAGAAGATCAGCCCGAGACCTATGTTCGACTTCTCAGTATTTCGCATCCCAGCTTTCGCAGGGGCGATCATGGGGTCGTCCGCGATGAACCTCAGCTACTGGCCTTTCATGATCTATCTGCCAATCTGGTTCCAGGCCGGGCTCGGCTATGACAGCATTTCCGCCGGTCTCGCGCTGCTCGCCTATACGCTGCCCACGCTCGTCACGCCGCCGCTAGCGGAGCGGCTCTTGCTGCGCTACCGGCCCGGCCTTGTCATTCCAGCCGGCCTGTTCACGATCGGCGTCGGCTTCATGTTGATGAAGTTTGGCAGCGGCGCTACACAGGCGAATTGGCTGACGATGCTACCGGGGTGTCTGATTGCCGGGATTGGCCTGGGACTGACCAACACACCGGTCACCAATACGACGACGGGCGCGGTTTCGAGCGACCGTGCGGGTATGGCGTCTGGTATCGACATCAGTGCTCGGATGGTCTCACTCGCGATCAATATAGCGGTGATGGGCTTCATCCTGTCGAGTGGTGTGCTGGCGCACCTTGAGAGTGCGCTTCCCGACCTAAGAGCAGCGCAACTTCGTCTCCTCGCCGAAAGGATTGCCGCCGGGGCCACTATGTCCGCCTCTGAACTATCCGGCGGCAATATCCACCAGGCGCTGGTGCAAGGGTTTGGCTGGGTCATGCTCTATGGTGGGCTCGGCGTGTGGATCATGGCTAGCATTAGCCTTCTCCTCTTCCACTCTCACGTCCTTCGGCCCGCAAAAAGTCAGCTAGCAGGCCAGCGGACAGATTGAACGCCAATCGTCGCTGCTATTGCACAGCAGGCCACCGCCATGGCGGGCGACCGACCGTCACCGCAACCTCTCCTGCGGTGACGGCAAACCGCCGCTGATGCCGAGAAAAACCAACAGATTGGCCGCGCGGAGAGATGGGCGCACCTGCGATCGCGCAGTAAATTCATGAGGCTAGACACGGCAACATTGTAGGCGGCGATGCCCAGATTTATTGCGCGATCTCTATTGGATCAAGCCGCAGCCTATCCCCGCGCAGCGCGCGCTCCCGCATCTTGCGCACGGCTCGGGGCCGGTGTGGATCGCTACTCCTTCACCGCAAGGGACTTGCACCCTCCACTTCTTGCCGGTTTCGCCGGCGCACTCCGCAACCCTTCATGGGAGCTGAAGATTATCAGGCTTGAGCTAAGCAGCGTTCGCGGCGTTGGACGATCACAACCCATCCGGCGGCGGGCCGGTTGTGCTTGCAGCCACCGGCCGTGCGCGCACGCGCTCGCGGTAGAAACGTAGAGGCCCGACAGCACGATAATCGCCGCTCCCGTCACGATCATGGCGTCGGGTCTGCCGTCGATACCCTCTACGGCGGCGCGGACGCCAATACATTCTGGTTCAACGCGGCTAACACGAACAGCGATACTGTTGCCGACTTCAGCCTTGCGCAGAACGACAAGATCGACGTTTCCGACCTTCTGCAGGGATACGATCCGCTGACGATGGCGATCACCGACTGGGTCGAGATCACCACCAGCGGATCGAACAGCATTCTGAAAGTGGACGTCGATGGCGGCGCGAACAATTTTGTTCAGATCGCCACTATCACCGGAGTGACCGGGCTGACCGACGAGGCAGCGCTGGTGACCAGTGGGCATTTGATCGCGGCCTGATCGCTCAGCTTCTGCCGGGCAACTCTCTCATGGCACCGAGAGCGTCAGCACGAACGGGCGGTGGTCCGACGCCGTCTTGTCGGTCTGCTCGGGCACACGGGGGCGGATGTTATCATCCCGGCGCACGAGCATCTTCACCGACGGCGACAGCAGGATGTGGTCGATCTGATTGCGGATCCCCTGAAACTCATAGGTCCACCGCGAGCCCGGATCGTTTGGAAAATATTTGAAATCCCCCGTCTCGATCAGATCCGGCCAGATGTCATCGAAACCGCTCATTCTCCGAAGCGCCGGCTGTCCGCGACCGTCATTGAGATCGCCGGCCACGATCATCAATTCCCTGCCTTCCATGATGGCGGGCAGCATCACGCGACGGACAATGGACGCCTGGGCAATGCGCTGCTCGTCGGCATCGGCAGGGCCGGCCTCGCTCACCAGATGCAGGCCGAACAGCCGAAATGGCCGTCCCTCGAAGGTGAAGCGGACAATGATGCCCTTGCTGATGCCGGTGTCGTCCTGGCTGTCATCGTCATCCCGCTCACGATAATAGCCTTCGCGCCCGGCGACCTTGGGTGTGACCTCGTCGAGGGGCAGTTTCGAGAGCACCGCGACATGCTGGGTGGTGAAGGTATCGTCGCATTCGCACACCGCCACATGCGCGTAGCTGACTCCATTGGCGGCAATGGCCGCGTTCAGCTCATCGACATCGCGTCGGTCGCCCACTTCGGTCAGGACGATGACATCGGCATTGATGGTCGCCACCACCAGCGCCACGGCACGGGCGCCTTCGGCGAATTTCTGGTCGCGCATACCGGGCTGGCTCCAGAGGGCGATACCCCTGCCGACGCTTTGCCGGTATCCTCGCGAACGCCTGCGCACGGCTCGGGGCCAATGTGCCTTGCTATGCCTTCATCATAAGGGACTTCCACCCTCTCCTCCTTGCCGGTCTCCCGGCGCACTCTCTTCGTGGCCCGACTCTTCCCTGGACGGCCCGGAGCAGAATGCTCATCAGGGCCGCCTGCCTGAGCGGCGTGGCGACAAAAAGGAGCGGCAGCTCAACCCCCAGGATCTGCCGCTCGCGTTGTCGCATATGACCTCTGCCTGCCGGCACCGCCACGTTAAGGATTCGGCGTTTCCCTTCCATGAGCCGCTGGCGGCCACATTTGCCAGTCCACCGTCTTCACCGACACGAACGGTGCCGGTCGGCCGGATTTGGCCAGTGTCGCGCCGATCAGCACGCCCACGGCGACCGCCAGGCAGATTGCTGGCGCCGCGCTCACGGCCCGCCGAACAGTTTCCCGAGCATTTGAACCGCCGTCAGGATGTCCCCGCCCTTCAGCACGTATAGCAGGAGCAGCGCGCTCGCGCCGTATTGCGCCAGGGTCAAGGGGGCGACCTTCGACAACAAGGCGGCGAGCGGGCTGGGCTTGGCGGGCTTCGTCCGGACGGCCTTGAAGATCGCCCGGAGGAAGCGCAGGGCTTCCCCCTGCCGTTCGGCGATGTCCTGCAGCGCCTCCCACTGCATGTGCTGCGCCTCGTGGATGCGGTCGAGCAGCAGGTGGATATGGGTCGTGTCCATTCGGGAAGGGCCTTTCGGGTCCAGCGACCGGCATGGCGTTTGCCTTCTCTTTTTGCGGGCGTGAAAGCGCGGTGGCGGCTATTTGCCGAGCCGGGCGACGTAACTCTGGCAGAGCTTGAACCGGCCTCGCTCGCGCAAATATGCGGCTTTGAGCCGAGCGTAATGCTGGGCCAGTTCGGCGGTCTTCAGGTCGCTGTCGGGCAGCGCCGGGGGCGCCTTGGGCAGCTCGCGGCAGGCGGGCGGCGCCAGCGGGATCGGCGTAGCGACGGCGACCACGACCTTGTCCGGCTGAGATGCGCAGCCGGACAGCAGCAATGCCACCGCGAGGATGACTCTCGAAGCGTTCATGGGGGAAGTCCTTTGTGGGCGTGCGTGGGCGTGAGAAAAGGCGGCGCGCCGTCACCGCGCCGTGTTGAGCGCGCGAACAGCGTCCCGCGAGAGGGTAGGCCACCGCCCATTTGGCGAAGGCAAGGCGCAGCCGTTCGTCATAACGGTTCGCGGCATAGCCCTTGCCGTTATAGCCGCGTGCAAATGCCGTCCAGTCGCGCTTGGCGAGCGCCACATCCAGGTGATTGCGCCGGATCTCGCCAATCATGCAGGCGATCTGCGCGCGGATGCCGCCCTGTTTCATCGCCTCGACCATCGCCACCGCCGAGGCATAGCCAAGTTCCTCGGCGTGGAAGCCCATGGTCTGGCCCAGCCCCCATGAACAGGCGCGATAGGCGCATTCCTGGTCAATCCGGGCGGCGCTCGCGAGCAGTGTCAGGCGGCCGTGCGAACTGCCCTGATCCGCATATTGCGTGGAGCGCTGCCATTCCTTGTGGGCCAGCCCCCCGGCGACGGCGTGCGCCAGTTCCGCTTCCTTGCCGCGCGCCTCCAGCTCGGCATAGAATTTGTGCCGCTCGAACAGCAGGCACGGCGTGACGCCATCCTCTTCGAGCGGGCGGCCGCCGCTCTCGATCTCGACAACTGCCAGGAGCGCGGCCGGCTCGATGCCGGCTTCGCGCGCAGCGGCGACCGCCGCCTGTTGAATATCCTTCGACAAGGCCATGGCTTCCTTCAAAGAAAAAGCCGCCTCGAAGGCGGCTCAGACTGCGTGATGGTGATCGCGGAACGACAGGCGGGCGCAGACGCGCTGTTCGGATTTGCCTGCCCCCGGCTTCTCTGCCTCGATAGTGGTGCTGTAACCCTGGCTGGTGATGGTGTGGGTCGCGGTTTTCACCCGCCACTCGTCATCGATGCGGTCGCGCAGGCCGCTCACCACGATTGTCATCTCCGCCGCGATGGCCGGATCGCCGATGATGGTGAGATGCAGCGTGCGTGTGGCGCGTTCCAGCGACGTCTGCTTGGATTTCGCCCGGGCCTTTGCCTCACGCTTGTTCGCATGCCGGTGCCGGACGAGATATGCGCCGGCTGCCGCTTTCTCCTCCGCCATCAGTTCGAGTCCTCGGTCTCGCTATCGGCCTCGTCCCGGTTCCACCATGTCGCGGAGGATGTCTTATGCGCCGGCCGGTCCTGGAAGGTGGCGCTGTATTGCGTGACCCGGTCGCCGGTGATGGTGACCGCGCTGAGTTCCTGCCCCGAGGCCGACAGCGCCTCCCCGCGCTGCATGAACAGCAGCTTGCCGCCAGCCACCTTGAACAGGGCGTCGTGCTGCGCGGCAAGGCGTGTCAGGAAATGCAGATCGGATTCCTCCGACTGGCCGAGGAAGTCATAACTGAAGCCCGACAGCGAAGCGCTCACGGCGGACCCGAGACCATGGCGTGCGGCGATCTCGCCGACAACGGCGCCGAGCGTCCTGCCCTCATAGGCCTTGCTGCGCTGGCTCTTCAGCGCGTCGCGCAAGTCGGCGGCGGAGGCCGAGATCCGCATCTGGCGCGGGAAGCCGGTCAACTCCACCTCATCGACGGTGAACAGCCCCATCAGCGCAAGGCCGGTCTCGCGATAGCCCATCGAGATCGACAGCAGCGTGCCCTTGCGCGGCACCGCCAGGATGCCGTCGCGGTCATCGACCATGATCTCGCAGCTGTCCGACTTCATGCCTTCGTGGTCGGTGACGGTCAGCTCGATCAGGCGGTCGTTGAAGTTCGCCGTGACGTCGATGCCGTCGGCGAGGATCTGCCAGTCGGGCGTCATGCGCTGGACCTGATCTTGGCGAGCGCCAGACGCAAGCGCTCCGCGCCCGCCTCAAACGTCTCGGGCGTCTCGTCGGTGGTGTCACGGTACTCACGGCCGCGTTCGTCGACATAGACGGGATAGCCCCAGAATGGACAGAAGCGCCCCGTATCTCTCAGCCCCACGGTTACCCAGCCGACTCCCTCAACCCATCGTTCACTCATGATACGGTGCCCCTATCCGAGAAAACTCTGCGTGGCTCCCTCACATCCTGTGACGTCAATCCCAGAGCCGCACGACGGTGCGCGCCGGTTGTGCGGCGATATCCGGCAGGATAATGACTTCTCCCGCGTGCAACAGCGGTAGGTCGAGCTCCAGCAGATAGTTGGCTTCGAGCACGGCTTCAACCGCGCCGCCGCGCGTCGTGCCGTAGTGAGCGTGGCAGATCTCGTCGACCATGTCGCCATCGCGGCAGGTGTAATTGGTTGGCATTAGGAGAGAACCTTCATGGGGAGCGACCGGCAGATCAAGAGCTCCTGCGTCATGCTGCGGGAAGCCCAGTTGCGCCAAAGACTGGGATAGGCCGACCGAAAGCGGCTTGGTTGACCCGTGAGTCGGCAGGTGAGGGTTCAGCCGACGCGGCGTGTCATCCGCATCACGTCTCAGCTTCACCCGAAGCGGAACTTCTAGGTGCCAAGAAAACCAGTGAAAACCGGAAGCGCCAAAGCAGATCATGTCACGTCTCGCCGCCAGGCGCCGGGGCTGATGCCGACGGCGCGCGTGAAGACACGGGTGAAGTGGCTTTGATCGGCAAAGCCGCAGGCCAATGCCACCTCCGACAGTGTAAGCACCGTCTCGCGAAGCTGCGCTTTCGCCAGTTCCAACCGACGCTGCATCAGCCATTGATGCGGAGCAAGGCCGGTGGATTTGCGGAAGGCGCGGGAGAAATGGCGGACCGAAAGACTGCATTCTTCGGCCATGTTTTTCAGGGGCAGGCTGCCGTCGAGATTTGTGCTCAGCAGCTCTTGTACATGGCGAAGCTGCCTCGGTGCGAGCCCACCCTGCGCGCCATTCAGGCGCGACTGGAGCCCGCCGTAAGTGTGGGCGACATGCGCCGCCACGGCCAAGGTGACATGGTCCACGAAAATACGGCTGACCTGCTCCGGCCGGCTGAACGCACCCAGCATAGAGAGCCCAAGATCGCGAATAATCGGATCGGCAACGCCTTTCCCCGGCTTGTAGGCAAGATCGTCGATACGGGGGGCGTCGGCCTCATCGGCCAGGAAGTTGAGGGCGGCGCGAGGAATATAGAAGTGGATTGAGTGATACGGCTTGTCGATCAGCGCCACCGGATCGCGCTTCAGGTCAAAGAGAACGCTTTCGCCCGCCTGAAGATGATTCTTACGCGCAGGACGCCCTCCCTCCCAGTATTGGTGATCGGGAAAAGCGCGCACTTGCAAACCGATTAAAAACGCGTCCTCCCACGGGATCGATCCTGTTAGGAAGTTCGGAGGATCGTCGGAGCGCAATTCTGTAACGGCGATCTCTGCTTGGCGCAGGGCGCGTGCGACGATGGTTGGCGTTTCCTTCATCTGGAAACAGTTACCCAGCCGCTGACCGTACGCTCCGTTAGCCGACATGCATCCCCCCCGAATAGCGGTGGCAGGATCAGTGCCGGCCGCATCTAAAGGCCAATCCGCAAGGCGGCCATATGCCCGCATCATGAATCATATCAGATCGGGCATCTACTGAGATGCGCTAAGCTGGTAAGCCCCCCCGCCTCACCAGCCGATTTTGGCGGAAATTGACAAGAGTTGCGCGTTTTGTTCAACGCGCTCGAGGTAAGCGGCGACACTGTTTCCCTTTTTGGCCAATTTCGCCAATTCGTGGCCTGTTCGTGCAAGAGCGCTTTGCGCCACTGCCCCCATCATCGCTGTGGCCGGGCCATGCCGGCAGGGGAACGAGCGACGGGATTGTCATGCGTTTAAAACAGAGCATTCAGGGCGGCGGCATTGCGTTGTTGATGGCCGCAACTGCGCCAGGTCCCGCCGAAGCGGTCGAGACCGGCGGGGCTGGCCATGCCACGCCGGAACAGATGGTCGAGGCTCTACACAGCGCCTTCGGCACCCATCATGTTCGCGCCGTGCATGCCAAGGGCATCATATTGGTGGGGACTTTCACCCCTTCGGATCAGGGCAAAACACTGAGCACGGCGCCGCTATTTGCGGGACCGCAACTACCGGTGACGGTGCGGTTCTCCGATTTCACCGGCATCCCCAACATTCCCGACACGGCTGCGGAAGCGAACCCGCGCGGCCTCGCCATCAAGTTCAGGCTGCCCGACGGCTCGGATACCGACATCGTCTCGCACAGCTTCAACGGCTTTCCAACTGCCAATGCCGATGAGTTCCGACAATTGCTGTTGGCGCTTGCAGCGAGTGGGTCTGCCGCCGCCAAGCCGACGCCGCTGGACACCTTTCTCGGCAGCCATCCAATTGCCAAGGCTTTCCTGACCACGCAGAAGCCGGCACCGGTGAGCTATGCCGCGCTCGCATATTTCGGGGTCAACGCGTTCAAATACACCAATGCCGCAGGGAAGGCCGCGTATGTCCGATACCGGTTCCTGCCGGTTGCCGGCGAGCAGTTCCTCGGCGCGGAGGATCTTGCGCGCAAGGGGCCGAACTATCTGCAGGAAGAGATGCCAGCACGCCTCGCGGTCGGTCCCGTGCGTTTCGACTGGTACGCCCAGATTGCCGGTATCGGCAACGTCATCGACAATCCGTCGATTGCCTGGCCGGAAAGCAATGCCCTCGTCAAGCTCGGCATGATCAGCGTCGAGCGCATGGCGTCGCAGTCGGCCGACACAGATCGAGCGACGCTGTTCATCCCTTCCAACGTGCCCGCCGGAATCGAGACGGCCGATCCGATGCTGGACGTCCGCTCG
>Ga0307513_10011671_pt1 | contig 10901 bp, 10 predicted proteins | sample 15_EM_MG_FD_202174 | JGI IMG/M metagenome (GOLD analysis project Ga0307513, IMG submission 202174) | Populus trichocarpa ectomycorrhiza microbial communities from riparian zone in the Pacific Northwest, United States - 15_EM | ecosystem: Host-associated > Plants > Roots > Unclassified | place... | reverse complement strand
GGCGTTGGACGCGGATCCGCGTGCCGCCCACGTAGGTGACATTGAAATAGCTGCCATCGTGGCGCTGCGATTTCACAAGGATTGGATTCGCCGACTTGGCTGCTTCCAGGCGAGCCATGTTGAATGCCGTCAGCGTCCCATTCGGTTCTAGCACCAGTGGCGGACTTTCGAGCGCGAACGAGCTGTAATGCGTGCCGCAGCTCTCGCACGGCGGTGAGATGAAGCCCGGCAGTCGCTTGAGCCACAGGAAGTATTTGTTCTCACGCTTGATCCAGATGTGGTCGGGTTTGCTATTGGACGATGTCGAACCCTCCACGCTCCAGACCCGCACCAGCTTGGCTACGCTGCAGTCGGTCGAAGCGCATTCCTGCAGGACCAAATACTCGTCGTCGTTGAGATGCATGGGCTGGACGGTGAGGATGTCGCCCGCGATCAGCGGTTCCGCAGCGAATACGACGTAAGGCATGCGCGGATCGACCTTGAAGTCGCCGGAGCGCAGATAGCCGCCGCTGACCTTGCTAGGGGGCGGTGCGGTGACAGTGATGCGCTGCAATTCGGTCTGCGCCGCGGCGGGCGCGCCGGACAAGACGAGGCAGGCCACGAACCAAGCGTGTCGGATTGCAAGCCTCCACGGAGCCGGTAGGACAGGGACGCCGGCGCCGGTGGAAATAGTGCGTAGGTCGCAATGCTGCATGGCACCTCCATAGCCTCAAAGTCAGTTTAGCGACGGTGCCGACGGCATGTCGAACGACGCCACGCGTAAGGTCGATTAATCCAGGTCATCACAACAGCAGTTTCACGTAGGGCGGGTCTTGACCCGCCTTTTGCGGTCGAGACGGATGAATGGGCGACGTGATCGAGCGATCCGTTCGATCTTCTGGATTCGACGAAAGGCGCGCTCGCCTGAACCGAGGGAACGCACCCTGCCGCAAGGCGGGTCAAGACCCGCCCTACGGTCCCTGTCTGTCCCCAAAGCCGGTTTTGCGACTGCGCAGTTAGCCGGTGTTGGTCTTATTAGTTCACTATGCAGCCCTGCCAATCCCCGGAGTTTTTGATGAAGTTATCGCGCCCCCTGACCCTCACCGTGGCCGCAGCCTCCTGCGCCCTGGTGCTCGCCGCCTGCAACCCGTCCCAGAAAGGTGCCGCAGGTACCGACGCCGAGGCCGCCGCCAAGCCGGACGCGGCCGGCAAGATCCCGGGACTGGCGACCGACAAGGAGCAGGTCAGCTACATGATCGGCATGGACATCGGCAAGTCGCTCAAGCCGATGAAGGACGAGGTCGACCTGAAGACCCTCAATCGCGCGATCGAAGATGTCGTCAAGGACAAGAAGCTGCTGTTGAACGACGAGCAGGTGGCGAAAGTGATGCAGACCTTCGCGGTCAAGATGCAGGCCAAGCAACAGGAAGAGATGGCCAAGAAACAGGCCGAGATGGCAGCGCAGGGCAAGAAGAACGTCGAACTGGAGAAGACCTTCCTGGCCGCGAACGGCAAGAAGCCCGGCGTGATCACCACGGCCTCCGGTTTGCAGTACCAGGTCATCACTCAGGGCACCGGGCCGAAGCCTAAAGTGGAAGACCGCGTGAGCGTGCACTACGCCGGCACGCTGCTCGATGGCACAGAGTTCGACAGCTCGTACAAGCGCAAGGAACCCGCCCAGTTCGTGCTGGGTTCGGTGGTGCCGGGCTGGAAAGAGGCGCTGCAGCTGATGCCCGTGGGCAGCAAGTACAAAGTGTGGATCCCATCCAAACTGGGCTATGGCGAAACCGGCACGCCGGGTGGCCCGATCCCGCCGAACAGCACCTTGGTGTTCGAACTCGAACTGCTGCAGATCGTCAAGCCGTAAATCGGTTCGGCCCCTGGGGGCAGGCGAATCGCCCCCGGGGCTTTTGGCCCGTGTTGTCTTGGGCCGCTTTCGACCAAACCGGGCAGTCGCCTGCTTCACTAATTCAAATCAGCACCAATTCAAATCAGTCGGCGAGCGTGAAGCCACGCTGCGTGGGATCCCAGCGGATACCTACGCGCTCACCCTTTGGTAGAGGCTCTTCGGCGGACGGATCGCAGTCGCCGGTGCACAACCCCATCATCAGCTCGGCCTCGCACTCCCACTCGCCAGGCTTAGCGCCGGGGAGTTTCCGGCAGGATTCCTTGCGTGCATCGAATACCTTGCTGTGGAGGACCATCGACTGCCCGTTGGCCGTCATGGTCACGGGAAGACCGCCGGCTTGCTCGAGCCGCTCGTACCTCTCAATGGCGATGCGGCGCACGTCCGCGGCGGACGGCTCATCGTCAGGCACGGGCCCTTCGGCGACCGGCGCTTTGCCAGCCGCGGCCGCGGCCGTGACTATCGGTGTTGGCGACTGGGCGGAGTCAATGGTCGCAAAGCTATTTCCGCCGAGCTGCCCCTGCAGGGCGTCCGCCCACTGCATCTCGAAACCGTCGGGCGCCTTGACCAGCAGCCAGCCTTGGGAACTGCGACCTTCAAGCGTCAGCCCATAGCGCTCGATGAGGGCCAGGGCGTCGTCTACCTTTCCATCCCCTGGCTGTACCACGACGCGTCCGGGAAGGAAGGTGCCAGGCGGGTCCATCGTGTTTACCCGTTTGAACTCGACGCCCTCGACGACAAGGGTAGTGCCGTCATAGTTCACGTACTCGTTTCCGTTCGGACCGCTACCGCAACCCGTCAGCAGTGCGAAGCACAGGATCCAGCCCACCACTCGCCCGGCACAGGCGGTCCGCTGTACGAAATGCATCGGTGTTTTTCCTTCGGCGCCGTCATGGCACCTTCCCCGCAGATAGCTTGCCATGAAGGGGAGGGTTCTTGGCAGGCGCCGTAGGTCGGGCATCCTGCGGCGGGTTTGAGCCCCCCTCACACGTGTAGGGATAGGGGATTTAGTTGGGTAAGCTCCGGCCCACCGCTTGGGACATAGGGTGCCCTGGAAGATCCATTAAGCCGGACTGCTTCACCCGCGTATCCGTCGCCACCCAATTGACCTCCCAGGTCTTCCCGCCATCGTCGGAAAACGCCTGCTCGAAGCGGAGGGTGTCGGCGTCGAGCGGTGTAATCACGAAACGGACCAATACTGCGCGACCATCGAACTCTTCCTGGTTGTAGAACTCGCCGCGACCGTCGACGAAGCCACCGATCGTCGGCTGGGTCAGCATTCCCCCGCGGCTGCTGGCGAAATTGAGGCTCCATTGATGCGACTGCGGGTTGTAGAGGCGCAGGCTCAGGCCTTCGAAATGGCCGGCCGGACCGTCGGCCGTCAGCTCGACCAGATTGGCGCGGCCGTCCCAAACCTTGCGCACCGTGGTGACGCCTTCGTACTCCGCCCATTCGTCCGATCCCGATAGCGGATGCACGAGCCGCTTCAGATGCGTCTTCCACGTGCCGATCTGGAAATCGAAATCATGTTGCCCATCGCGTGGCATCTTCGCCCCGGACTTGGCGCCTTGCACCGCCTGTGCGGTGACTTGCGTCACCGGCAAACAGAGCAGACCCATGATCGCAATCCCCAGCATGAACGCACGGCAATGGCCCGGCATGGCATCCTCCTGCACTATCGGTTGACTGAACGCTAGAGGCATCCATGTCCAACGACAAGACGGCACCTGCAGGTGCGTATCCGCTTGCCAAGCCCCATCCACTCGCCGAGTGCCCGCTGCACGCAGCTTTCAGCGCAGTCGGTGGCAAATGGAAACTCACGATCTTGTATTGGCTCGCACGCGAAGCCCATCACTTCTCCGCGCTGCTGCGCCGTGTCGCACCGATTTCGCACAAGGTGTTGACCGAGCAGCTGCGGGAACTGGAAGCCGACGGATTGATCGAGCGCCTGGAGACCGGGCCGGCGCCTGCGCCGGTGCATTACCACCTGAGCGGTTACGGCCGCACGGTCCTGCCGCTGGTGGAGAACGCCCGAGTCTGGGGCTTGGCGCATCTGCAACGCACACGCGGCGAGGACATGGCGTCACCGACGGCCGCGCTGGGCTGTGCGGAGACGCTCGCGACTGGTAGGCATAAAGCGGGTTAGGCCTTGGATTGAGCGTCATGCGGCGGGCTTGAGTTCCATGCGGCGGGCTTGAACCCGCCCTATGTATGATGCGTCGTTGATACGACCGCCATTGCGTTCAGGCAAATACATGCTCCGATCATTGGCCGCACTCTTCCTTCTCGCTGGCTCAAGCATTCCAGCGATAGCTGCCGACGAAGATCCCACTACCACCTCGCCTTCCGACACCGATCTTCCGGTCTGGTCGACGACACAGGCGAAGAAAGACCGCTACGTCTCCGCCCACGGCCTGCGCGCTTTCGCCGGCGGCTATTCCGAAGACGGCCTGGAGTTCTGGACCTTCCCGTTGCAGATCGCGTCCGCCTACACGCTGGACTTCCTCTTACCCGGCGCCGATCCCGTACCCGCCCTCAGCTTGCTCAGTTCGGTCGAAGTCGATCCGCTGGGCGTGACCCGTCTCTACACCGGGCCGGATTTCCAAGTGCGTGAGCGCATCGCCACGCAAGGCCGCGAGCCGGGCGTGTGGGTCCAATTCCAGGTGGAAGGCGGTGGCGATCTGCAGATCCGCGCCCACTTCCGTCCCTCGCTCAACTTGATGTGGCCGGCTGCGGCCGGAGGGCAGGAGATCGCATGGGACGAAGGTGCGAAGGGTTTCCTGTTGAGCGAGCCCAGCAAGCGTTTCAAGGCTCTGGTGTCTTCGCCGCAGGCCACCGAGCACACGCTGCCCAACAACGACCGCCGCGATAGCGAGTTCGGCCGCCCCGTGTTCCTGCAACTCGAACCGTATGCCTGCGTCGTCGGCCACTGCGCCAGCCTGGTCTTCGCCGGGCAGAGCGAAAAGAATGAGGACGTCCGCATGACCGCCGCTTCGTTGTTGCACGCATCCGGCATGTCCGATGCGGAAGGCGAGAAGCGCCTCGATTTCTCCGAGCACATGCGGATCACCACACCCGACGCCGACACCAACCGCGCGCTGCGTTGGGCGCAGATCGCGCTGGAACAGGCGTGGGCCTGCAATGCGCGACTCGGTTGTGGGCTGGTGGCCGGCTACGGCCCCTCGCACGGCGCGCGCCGGCCACAGTACGCCTGGTATTTCGCCGGCGATGGCCTGGTCGCAACGCGCGCGCTGGTTCACGAAGGCCAATACGAACGCGCCGCCGAGGAACTCGATTTCATCCTGCGTTACCAGCATCCCGATAACGGCATGCTCTGGCACGAGATGTCGCAGAGCGCCGGCTTCTTGGACTGGGCGAAGGACTACGAGTACATGTACGTCCACGTCGACATCGCCTTCCAGTTCCTTGAGGTATTGGCGGAATACGACCGTGCCAGCGGCGACGCCGCCTTCCTGCGCACGCACTGGCCCAAGGTGCTCGCCGCCTATCGATACTGCCTGTCCACATTGGATAACGGCGACGGCCTTCCTCGCGTGCCGCACGACAAGATGAGCGGCAACGAACAGGATCGCTTGACCGACGAGTTGACCCTTTCCGCCGCTTGGGTGGATGCGGCCAGTGCGATGTCGGGGTTGGCGGAATCGATGGGGGACGCCACGCTTGCTGCGGAGGCGAAGTCCGCCGCCGAACGCGCGCGCGCCAGCATCCGTGCACGTTATCGCGACACACGAGCCGAGCGCTGGATCAGCGGCTTCCACCGTTCGGGAGAAGCGGGCGAGAGCTTTAGCCGCGCCGATCTGGCCGCGATCGCGTCGGGCGCAGCCACGGCGGAAGAAGCGGCCGCCACCTTCGACCGCCTCGCTTCGCCCGAATACCTCACCGCCTGGGGCCTGCGTAGCAAGCCGACCAGCGCCAGCGACTACGATCCGGAAGCGTATTCGCGCGGCAGCGTGTGGGGCCTGGGCACGGCCGCGGCGGCGGAGCGAATGTGGCGCTCAGGCCGCGCCGATCAGGCGGCCGCGTTATGGCAACGCCTGGTGCCATGGGCGGAGCAGGATGCGTTGGGGCATATGCACGAGGTGCAGTCCGGCAGCACGTTCACGCCGCAGCGCGAATCGGTGCCGGAACAGACCTGGTCTTCGGCCGGATTCCTGTCGTCCGCCATTCACGGCATGCTGGGGTTGGAAGCCGACGGTCGGCGCAATGTGCTGCGTTTCGCGCCTCGACCACCGCAGGCGTGGCGCTGGCTGAAGGTGGAACATGTGCGCGTCGGCAAAAGCGTGGTCGATCTGGAATGGCGCAGCGAGGACCGCAAGACCAGTTTGGACGTGCAAAATTCCGGCCCGGCGTTCCACCTAATCTGGATGCGGGCCGCTGCGGAAACAAGCAACGAGATCCCACCCGGCCATACGCGCCTGGACGCGCCGTGAGCCGGCGCTTATTCGCCTACGTTACTCACTCACGGGTGATGCGATGCCCGTTTTCCGCAGATACGGCAGCACGAACATGTACAGGCCGGTGAGCATGAGCAAGGCGAGCGGCAGCAGCGGCGAGTAGGTGATCCAGGGAGGCGGCATCGCACCACCGCTCTGCGCCAAGGCGACGAAGTTGGCGATGACGGTCAGCGTGAAAATGATGGCCACCCAGCGGTGGAACTGTCGAATCCCTTTGTTCCAGTTCATTGCGATCTCCTCTGAAGACGAGCCCGAAGGAGTCGGGCTCGTGGTGACTGCGCTGGCGCTCAGTGTGGAGCGCGTCGGGACTCGATCATCTTCCAGCCGTTCCCCGAAGGATCGCGAAAATTGGCGTCCACGTTGCCGTAGCGTTCCTCCGGCGCCTGGGTGAATTCCACACCGCGGGCCTGCATCCGTTCGTAGGCGGCGCGGCAGTCGTCCACGTTGAGCACCAGCGGCGGCATCGCGCCTTTGGCGACGATCTCACTTACCGTCTGCGCAGTCGACGCGTCCAGCTCCGGCGCCTGCGGTTTGAACAGGCCGAGCTGCAAGGACGGCTGCTCCGGGTGCTGCACCGTAAGCCAACGATAGTCGCCGTTGCGCGCGTCGGTATGCACGCGGAATCCGAGCTTCTCGACATAGAACTCAAGGGCTTCGTCCTGATCGCGAACGTACAGCCCGACAACTCCAATACCCTGACTCATAGGACCTCCGGTTTCTTTGGGGCGCTCTTTGTAGCACCCACCTCCTGCCGCCGCTTCTCCGAAACTGCGGTTGTGAGGCCGGGACGGTACGCAGCGCTGATATAGCAGTGCGGTACCCGCTCCAATTCGTGTCGAGCGGCCCACTCGCGCGTGCGCAGCTCACTCGGGCTTTCGCCGGTGACGTCACGGAACGTGCGCCCGAATGTTCCCAGGCTGTTCCACCCGGTCTGAAGCGCGATCTCCAGAATGGGCAGATCCGTGTCGCGCAGCAGCGCCTTGGCCCGTTCGATCCGACGCGTAAGCAGATACCGATGCGGCGGGAGGCCGAAAGCTTCTTTAAACGATCGCGCGAAGTGAGCCTCCGAAACGCTGCTCACGCGCGCCAGCCGTTGCACGGGCCACGCCTCGTGCGAGACGGCGTCCATCCGGTCCTTCGCGCGCAGCAGGCGACGCAGCAGCTCGGGGTCCTGGCTTGTGCGTCCTGTTGTGCTCACGAACTGTGTCCCATTGGCGAGTGAAGTAGCCCGGGTAGAGCGCAGCGAAACCCGGGGAACCGAAGTGGGACGCGCCGCCGGTGATCGTACGCGACCCGAAACAGGCGATGCAGTCCAGGACAATACAGATCAAGAGCCCCCGGGTTTCGCTGCGCTCTATCCGGGCTACGGTGCTTCTTGATCTTTCAACAAATCCTGCAGCTTCAGGTACACGCCATTGCTCCAGCCGAAGCCGATCACGTTCTCGCTGTAGCCGGCGCTGACTTTCACGTCGGCATTGCCGCTGACCATGTTGTATTTCTCGCGGATAGTGCCGTCGTGGGCCAGGCTGCGGTCGATGGTGGCGGCAAACTTGCCGCCGACGCGCTTGGCGTCTTGGTGGAAGCCATAAGCCTCCAGACCGGCTGCGGCCAGCCAATTGGTCGGCGCCCAGCCGAAGGGCGCGTCCCACTGCGCACCGCTTTCGTTCGCGCTCATCGCCAGGCCGCCCTTGCGTTCGAATAATGGCAGTTTTTCGCGCACCGCTTGCGCCTGTTGCGGCGAGGCAGCGCCGGCCCACAGCGGGTAGAAGGTGGTGATGTAAGGATCGGGCGCGGATTTGCCAGCGATGAAGTCGTAGTCCTGGTACATGCCGGAGCCAGGCTGCCACAGGTACTTGTCCATGGCCGCCTTGCGCGCCGCGGCAGCTTGAGCGAAGCGCTGCGCATCCTCCTTCTTGCCCAGGCGCAGGGCGAAATCGCGCAAGGTGATTTCGTAGCGGTAGAGCAGGCTGTTGAGACAGACCGGGGCGTAGTGATGAGTGGAACCGGCGAACGGGCCGAAGTGGAAGTTGACGTCGAAGCCCGATTCGCGCATCGCACGGTCGCCGAGATAATAGTCGGCACTGAGCCGGCGGCCTTTCGCCCAGGCCTGCGCGCAGACCTCGGAAGCGCGCACATCACAGCTGGTCGTCTTCAATCGTTTCGCTTCGGCATCGTCCGGATGCTCGGACGCCTCCAGCAAATAGCCGGGATCCTGCTGCGGATGGGCGAGCAGCCATTCGATCACGCCGCGCAGATACTTGGCGTCGCGCATTTCCAGCACCGGGCCGTTGCCGTAATCGAAGTAGCGCGCCAGCCCGGTATCGCCGGCACGATGCTCCGGCCGGTTCCAGACCGCATAGTCGCGCAGCGCCAGCGGATACGCGTGCGCCAGCCAGGCGTCCTTGTCGCGCGGGTCAGCGAAACTGCCGGGTGCGTCCAGCACTTCGCGGATCATTTCGCCCAGGAAGGGCGGCTGCGAGCGGGTGAGATAGTAGGTGCGGTTGGCGTTGAGCACGCCGCCGTAGTGCTCCGCCTCGAACAAGAAGTTATCGACCATGTCGCGGGCCAGCTTTTCGCGCTTGTCCGCGACCAGGCCCAGCACGATGAAATAGCTGTCCCAACCGTACATCTCGTTGAAGAATCCGCCCGGAACCACATAGGGTTTGGGCAGGTAGAGCAAACCTTGCCGTGGCAGCAGCGAAGGATCGAGTTCGCCGACCTGACGGACGGTCTGCGGCAGCACGCGCACATCGACGTTGCAACGCTTACCGATCGTGTCGATGTCGGCGGTGCGGGTCAGATCCGCGGGCAGATAGAGAACCGGCCGGGTCTTGACCTTATCGTCGTGGAGTGAGGAACAATCGTCCATCGAACGCGTCAGCGTGGTCCAGGCCTTGTCGATGTAGGCACGGGTTTTCGTCGGATCCGGCTCGGCGGCGTTAGCGCCGAAGGCGAAGACGAACGAAAGACAGAGCGCGGTGGCGTGAGGCATGGTGGGCATGGGAGGTTTCCTATGATCAGGTCCTGACTGTATAAGCCGGGGTTTTTCGACTTTAACCCATGTGCCAACGACGCTTGTAAGACGGACTGCGCTGTTCGGGTTGTCGATTCCGGGCCAGTCCGTTCGTCGCAAGTAGAAAGGCGGCGGGTAATGGCCATCCTCGCCGATCCATAGGAGGAGTCATGTTTCACAACGAAAGTCGCGTGTTGGTCGCATCGATAATCGGCTATGGCGTGTTCACCGAAAGCATTCGATACGGCGCACCACGTGCGAGCCGCAGGTCATGGCGGAATAGGCCCCGTTCCACGGTTATCATCGGCGTTTTCGCCAACCACGGAGGCCTGCGCGCATGAGTACCGAACCGCAATCCACCGACCAGATCGAAGCAGGTGTGTCCGCCATGCCCGCGCCCGCGCAATCACTCTGGGCCGAACTACGCGACGCGATACGCGGTACCGGCGCGGACTACACCAAGATCCCGCTGCGCAAGGCGGTGTTCCTGCTCGCGGTGCCGATGGTGCTGGAGCTGGTGCTGGAGTCTACGTTCGCGGTGGTGGATATCTTCTTCGTCGCCAAGCTGGGCCCGTCCGCGGTGGCGACGGTGGGGCTGACCGAGAGCCTGCTGTTCCTGCTGTATGCGATGGGCATGGGGCTGGCGATGGCGGTGACGGCGGTCATCGCGCGGCGCATCGGCGAAGGCAAGCGCGAGGAGGCCGCAGTCACGGCGGTGCAGGCGATCCTCGTCGCGCTATTGGTGTCGGTACCGTTCGCGGTGGCCGGCATCGTCTATGCGCAGGATCTATTGCGCCTGATGGGCGCGGACGCCTGGACGCTGGAGCACGGCTATCCCTACATGCAGTGGATGCTGGGCTGCAACGCGGTGATCATCCTGCTGTTCGTAATCAACGCGATCTTCCGCGGCGCCGGGGATGCCGCCATCGCCATGCGCGTGCTGTGGCTGGCCAACGGTCTGAACATCGTGCTGTGCCCGCTGCTGATCTTCGGCATCGGCCCATTTCCGGAGATGGGCATCGAAGGTGCAGCGCTGGCCACCGTCATCGGCCGTGGCACCGGCGTGCTGTACCAACTGTGGTCGCTGTTCCGCGGCGGCCAGCACATCCGCGTGGCGGCTTCGCAGTTGGCCGTGCACGGCGCGATCATGTGGAACATCGTGCGCACTTCGCTGGGCGGTGTCGGCCAGATGATCGTGGCGATGACCTCGTGGATTTTCCTGATGCGCATCCTGGCCAACCTCGGCAGCGAGGCGGTGGCCGCCGCGACCATCGCGATCCGGATCATGATGTTCACGCTGATGCCGGCCTGGGGCATGTCCAACGCCGCGGCGACGCTGGTCGGGCAGAACCTGGGCGCCGGCGAGCCGGGCCGCGCGGAAGCGTCGGTATGGCGGATCGGCTGGTACAACATGGCGTTCACCGTCTTGATCTCGGTGCTGTTCTTCTTTCTCCACGACCGTTTGATCGCCATCTTCACCGAAGATCCGGCGGTAATCGCGATCGGCGGTGAATGGCTGCGGATCCTG
>Ga0307513_10011670_pt1 | contig 10902 bp, 12 predicted proteins | sample 15_EM_MG_FD_202174 | JGI IMG/M metagenome (GOLD analysis project Ga0307513, IMG submission 202174) | Populus trichocarpa ectomycorrhiza microbial communities from riparian zone in the Pacific Northwest, United States - 15_EM | ecosystem: Host-associated > Plants > Roots > Unclassified | place... | reverse complement strand
GGGGGCTGGCCATAACCAGAGCTACCCCAACTGCGTTTGTCCTCGTACCCCAACCGCGGAGGGACCGGGGTACGACCCGTACACGGCGCGTACCCGCCGCGGGTATTTACCCTCTGCTTGCAGTGAGTGGATTGAGAATGGGCAATGCACAGGAAAAGTTTATATTGACGGGGCCCTTCATTTGATTTGTACTCGCGGTGAGGGTGTCCATCTATCCCATCTCCCATCTCTCTCCCGGCATTACCTCGGAACGACCCATGGTTGGTATGGACTCCAATGCATTACGGCGAGGCCCGGTGTCAGTATTTATATTTTCACTACTTAGTTTACTGCTGAATATCCGTGTTGTTAGTCGTTTTATTTATAATGAGTTGGACCTGAAATGGACTACGCGATGCACTGGCAACCACTGCGGGCAGCCCCAGTGTGGAACGCCCTACGCTGGATGGGCGCTACTGAGAAAGTTCGAGCTGGTGGTGTAAATTCCGTCCGGAAGGGCGGGAGGTCCGTGATATCGCTAGGCCATGCAGGCCGGCCATCCTCTTGCAAACCGGATGCTCATTACCGCTCGGTCTTAGCAGGGCAAAGCAGAGCTCACTGGCTGCTAGGCGCTATCTATGTATACAATGGCCCTCAGGTGTGACGCCAGGTAGGGTTACAGTATAAGTTCACTGCTGGAATGGAGGGCCATACAACGGCATTCTTCTTCGATTTCCTTGCTCACAACCTCAGCTGTTGCCATGGCCGCTTATCCTCAAGCAGAGGATGACCTATCTCAAGTCTGTAATTCGTCTACTACTACTGTCTCATAGTGAGTAACACCTCTTCTAGTGGGGTCAGCCCAAGGCCATAAATCCTTCACAAGTAAACTAACTCACACCAGCAGTTACACCGGTATCCAATGGCCCCCTCCAAATGGTTGCACGTCATCTGCTCTCGTAAGAGTGGCATCTCCTTAGAGTAACTTTCACTGACAAATGACCTCACAGGCGGCGCATGAGATATCAACCCCTGACCTACGTCATCAAATACATGGAGCATTTGACGAAAATACCTCATGGGGATATACCACTCATTCACCAGTTTCCAACCACCTGGTGCTTTCTGCTCACCCTACGTCCAGCATCGGACCTAGTGCACAGCGTGTATTATCACCCCACATCGGCCGCTGTTACGATAGACCCGGTAAAAAACCCGCAGCCGATTTCGAACGCGACCCAATCAGGCTCTATGACAAAATATGCAGGGGACGCGGCCGCAGCAACTTTGCCACCGACTGGACCCTTGTAGCATTCAAGTTTGGGATCACCGAAGGTGAACTGCGCCGCGTCCTTACGCCTCAAGAGATCTCTGCGATTGACTTCACAGGGGGTTTCGATCTTCAACATGTATACGAAGGATTCATCACAAAAGTTGGAGACTATTACGAATGTGGACTTTGCAAGGAAGGCAAGGAGACATACTGGAAGGCCAAGAAGGACGCTCCACGTCACCTGCGCAAGTTTCACTTTGGTTTGGCTGACGTGTGTAAAGCCTGGTATGTACCACCAATGCTATATCTCTCTTGAACTACATTCCTGATTATATTCGAACTATCCTTGTAGTGGAAAGAATGTGTATTGCAAGGGCGAAATGAGGAGCCACGCCTGTAAGGCAAGCTTGTACAACGAATAGGGCTGGATTATAACTCAACGGGTTTATAAGTACACATATGATCTTCTCCGGAACATCTTTAGCTTTCTAATATTGTATTCCTCGGCGGTCTCCCTTATATTATGACCAGTTGTACTATGACCTAATGTTAATCATTATGCACGCCTCTAATATGCGTATCCCAGGACTTTTCTTCCTTCACTGCGTCACCTCGATGTATCCGCTTTTTGTGCGACACTTTTTTTGGTTGAGGGAAAGGAGGGAAATGCATCATGCACCTTGGCGCCGTTAGGCACCGTGTGTGGGACTCCAGTACGTCTTGCCAGTGGGTCTATCTACCCGTTGGGCGGTCTGCCGCATGACCTACCCGCTAAAACCCCCCTACGCCAGTGATACCCGGCCACATCCTATTTGTGCGACACTTCGACCTCACCTGGACCAATGTAATCCGGCCGTGAGTCATGTAGTAATACGAGGCATAGCTCATGTAGTACGATATGGGTTAGTGCGTGTCGAAGCTGACGACGAACAGCCTTATTTGATACTCAACGCGTCGGGAATAGCAACTCAATCTCAAGGAGAGTCTTTAGGAACACTGGGTAGCATTATTACCAAATGTGCCAAGTGCCAACGAACCGACTTCAAGTTCGATGGGATCACGAACCTTTCTTCTGCCTTCGCCGTCGCAATCCGAAGATGCAACGGATTCAGGAAGTCAGATTGCAGCCAAATCCGAGTCTGGCGGAGTCACGCTGCAGGAATCAAGCAAAGTGGCACGAGAGCACATTTCGCTCCTGACCGGATCGTCACTGTATTAAAGGATGGCGTCACCAAAGGAGCCCTTGATCGTGCTCTTGATCGTGGGGAGATGGAGATGAACCTCCCTGACAGTTTCGAGCCACACCAGGCGTATGTCAGTTTTATCTTGAAAGTTGGGGACTAATACGAATGTTTATTTGTAAGGACAACAAGAAGGCGCACTAGGAGAGGATAAACTTCATCACAATTTTATCTCGGTTTGCTAGATTTGTGCAGATAAAGTGCGGATCTATGGAAGCTGGAGCATCCCTTCAGTCGTCCGAGATTTCACCCCTCTTAATATGGGAGGAGCGATTTGTAGTATGCGAGAGCCAAGAGCGAAGTGTGTGACTCAGGTCAGCTTAATGTGTCGGGGCCGGCTTGCACTCCTGCTGCCGACACGACGAGAAAGGGCTTTGTACACACACGTTCATTAAAACGACAATAAATATAGGATGTCTGGTTAGTCTTTAGAGTTGGCTGTTCTGAGGTTCTGTATATGAGCTTGGGTGCATGAACCAAATCCATCGTACGGGACTGCAAGCTGGGTCTCGCAAACAGACTCACAATATTCAATTTCTCCAAGTAGCCACAACGTGGCCCTAAGCGCTCTCCCAACGCCTTCGGCGATGGTCGGAGTGGCGTCGTGGCTTCCTAAATTGAAAGGAGAGGCGCTCCCTTTTGGGCGCCACTACCTGATTCCTTTGTGTAGATCCAGAGCGCGATTTCCGATGCCCACGCCGCTGTTGGGTTTTTTTTTACTATACAGCGATGAAATGCCGGATGGCAACCACGGGTTATAGGCGGCAACGGAACGCTACACCGGTGCTGGCATGACCGAACCTTTAGGAGCTCCTTCACGTCACTCGTGAACCCTTGGCTTGAAGGCCCGTATGGCCTGTCTTGAGGCTCGTCGTCCGAACGTAGGCACGTTCGTTGAATGGTGACAACGGTCTCCAGTGTATAAGTCATGACGTATTCGATTTTATTCTGCAGCAGCTTGAGCACGACTATGACAGAGTGTTGCGAGAACTAGACCATAACCGATGCATGCAGGTCATGTTGGAAAAATGGACGACGAAACTTCGGACCTCCAATTTTCGACAGGTCAATCCTGAGCCTGATTGACCATGACATAAAGCATATCCTAAATCAAGCCACACAACGTTTCTACAGCGTACGTACGTACCACGCGGGCCATCATACGCGTGGGCGTGAGCACATGGCGCATTTGACGACGAACGACACGGGCCGTATGAGAGCCCAATGCGGTCACCACTGGATTCAATACACTTGAAAGACCAACCACCAACCGATATGCTCTTGCTCGAGCGTGGCACGGGTCGATTTGTTCAGCAACGCAGAGCCTACAACCAAACAGCCAGAAGCTGACATCAACCGCTTGCGCTGTGTATGAACGGGATGACTCTGGTAACCTGGCGTCAAGCACACCCTGTCAAATTTTCGCGACCGGTTTTCCTTGGATGAGCAAAACTAGAACTAGTTGGGATCCGCTAACAAACACTCGGAGTACATGACGAACGAAGTGAGTCCTTATATATCTAAATCCTTGCTTCCGTTCACGGCCTTACACAGCAATTCAAGCCCCGGTTTTTGCGGGCAGCGCGAGAGCTCGCGCGCGGTCACCTTCACCGCTAATAGTTCTCACCACATCGTATCTCACGGCCACGGTTACATTCATTTCGCACCAGATTTAAGGTAGCCAGATGTTCACAGCGACGTTACATCTCCCCCGCTCCTCTAAGTTTCACGCTGCCCACCTCTACGCCATTTTTTAAGACGCCAATATGCGTGCAAAGACAATCATTTTCGCTCTGCTTCCTACGTTCTTTGCCACTAATTCAATTGCTCAACAGAGGTAAGCAACTAGTGCTAGAAAGTTGTGTATAAACTCATTGCCACCCAGCCACGGACGTCGCATCGATCGCTTCCAGCAACTCGGTGGCAAGCGAGGCTTTTTCGACGATATATTAGACAACGTGGGGGATGGAGCCGACGACATACTGGATGGCGGTCTGGATGTGATCGGCGACGTGGCAGATTCCATACGAGGAGACGACGGAGACGCGATTGCTGCTGCTGCTGCTGCTGCTGATCTTGGTTCTGCCCCCCCTCCGAACTGGATGCAGGCCAATCTTTCCACCTTAGGCAACCGCACCCTCAGAAATCTCGCAATTCCTGGATCGCATGATGCCGGTATGAGCTCGTTCAGCGACAACTCAAAAACCGGGTTCGCGACCGAGGACAATACCCGCACACAGAAGCTCGATCTCGGCGGCCAACTTGCGGCGGGTGCTCGGTACTTTGACATCAGACCGGTGATCAGCAACGGTATCCTCCGCGCGGGGCACTACTCGTTCGTCGCGCCAATTAAGAGCTTCCAAGGCGCGAACGGACAGCTCGTTAGCGACATGATCGACCAAATCAATGCCTTTACGAAGGATAACAAGGAACTGATCGTACTCAATCTCTCTCACGACCTTAACACCGACCTTCCCAATGACAGCTTCCGAGAGTTCAACCAGGCTGAATACGACCGCCTATTCAACGACTTGTTGCGGCTCCAGGGCCGTTTCGTTGCTCCCGGTGATCCCGCCACTGTGGACCTCACCACGCTCAAGCTTAACGACTTCATCGGTCGCGGCAACGCCGCAGTAGTGCTCATCGTCGAGCCTGCTTCGATCAGCCTCGGAAACTTTGCGAATCAAGGATTCTATAAGTACGCACAGTTCAACGCTTTCAACTCATTTGCGGACAAGGACGATGCAAACGTAATGATCGAGGACCAGCTGAACAAATTGAACGAACAGCGTCCGGCCAATTACTTCTTGCTGTCATGGACCGTCACGCAACAAAAAGAGCAGGTTATCATCGGTCCTTCCATCCTAGATTTAGCCGATACTGCTAATGCGCTCATATTCACTAAGCTGATGCCCGCGCTCAGCAATGACAAGTTCCCGAATATTGTATTCTTGGATGACTTTAGGAGCGACTTTACAAGCTTGACATTGCAGATTAATCAGAACTTCCAGGTGCAATAAGTAGTTTGTGTTGAATATATTATCGATTACTTGGCTGGCCAACGAACCACATAACTTCGACCTGACCACGGTGAAGCGCTGTTCGTATCGGGGCTGGGCGACTCCTCAGGCTACCGGAATCACGATTTTACATGTGACCTGAGGGTCTCGACTCACTTCTTTGCCAATGAGCCATTATCGAGTCTTCCTGGGAGCTCCGCCGGCCAGCTTCCCCTCGAAATCTGAACTGGAATGGCACGACATTCACATCGCCTCCGATTTGGGTTACGCTGTAGGGCAAACGAGCCAACAGGCAGAGAGTGAAACGTCACTTCTTAACGGAAAGGAGTCTCAAAAACCGACATCGACTATCGCAAGGCTTGTTGATGGGGTCTCATTCAGCAATGATGATATCTTTGAAAGTTTGGAGCTATCACTTCGTGAGGATCTCCTGGATGGTGCGCACTTCTCATGCGTCTGCAACAAATGTGGTCTCACTTAGACAGTAGATACGGTCGATATTACTAAAGATTTCACCTGGGACCCGACTGTAAACGAACAGTCGACCACTCAGGATTCAGATATGATGTCCTTCCTCCAAATTTCGAAAGTCAACTCCACCAAAGGACACACACCAAAACGAGATGAATCTCAGATGTTCAACGGAATATCTTTCGATACGGCGTCTATGTCAGAGGAATCCTACTCGAGAGACATCACACCGACGCTTGATATACAACACGACAGCACCTCCATCGCTCGCCTACCTTCCTACCATATACCCGTCAATCAGCTTTCAAGCATTGCGTCGGTTTTGCGAATGGAAAACTCGGCCTACCCCGCGCGCAAGGTGTGCATGTTAGTCGCGATCTTGGATATGGAAGGACCCAATGTAGTTAGGATCAAGAAGGGTCAATATGCGGGCCAAGACACCGTGGTGCTGGGACTTGTGGTCGGGGACGAGAAGGCCAAGATTGCCAAGGTCACCGTGTGGAGGGAGCGTGCGGAGGAGTGGGGTGGGATGTTGCGGAAAGGAGATGTAGTCCATATGAGAGGTATGTAAATCCGACTCCTCGTTCCATGTCGACCGTGCTGATGAATGGGGAATAGATATTTTGGTCTCGCATGCACAGAAGAAACCCTCGATTACGGCTTCGCGTCAACTCAACTCTGACTGCACGATCTGCTACCGCACTGTCGTGATCTTCGCTTCTGATAGGAGGTTTCGCCCGGATCTTCGACTCGCCCGATCGGATCCCGGGATCGCGAAGCTTGCCAAAGTGGTTGATTGGTTGGAGAGAATGGCCGAGACGGATGTCAATTGATGACTGACGAACTCACCTGACGTCTCACGCGTTTGTCGAGTCACCCGATCACTGCTCTCTACTTTCGACGACTCAGGGTCGTACCTTTCCTGGCTTGAACTCGGCCATGTCCACATCGTCGAAAATCGTCGTACACGTCGGAGACCTATTCGCCAACGCGCCGACGGGTTCTGTCCTTGTTCATGCGTGTAACACTCAAGGTGTATGGGGCAGCGGGATCGCCGCAACATTCAAGGCGCGATTTCCAAAGGCCTACGAGGTCTATCATGCGACTTGCGAAGAGAACGGCGACTCACTGTTGGGAAAGGCGTTGTTGATCGATCCACAAGAGGACGATACGAAGGCGAATGGCGGGGGGGAGGGATACGCGATTGTTTGTCTCTTCACGTCGAGGAAATTCGGGGAGCATAAGGATTCAAAGGATCTGATATTGCAAAGTACGAAAACTGCGGTTGTGCAGTTGAAGGGATTGCTCGCCCAAAAGGGGAAGGACTGGCCAGTATATGGATGGTAAGCTTCAGCCGTGGGTCTTGTGGTAATCATTGTCTCACGTGTCATACTGTAGCCGTATTAATGCTGGCGCGTTCTCTGTCCCCTGGGAAGAAACCGTTGCTGTACTCGATGAGGTCGATTTTGGAATGACAGTATACGAAATTGCGCCATGAAATCCGACTACCATACTCACTAGCATCTGTATCTGCTCCTGAATTCTATGTAGTATGCCCTCATCCGTGCTTCTACTGGAGGGTAGAGGTCTTGGACTTCGGGCCTCGCATCCGCACCGCCTGCTGAGACTTAACAAAGGTCCAAAAGATCTGTTTGGGATACTCAAAATAACTATCCACCTTTCCATCCTAGCTATCCATAATCGCGGAAGAAACTGACATTTAGAAAATCCAATGTAGGTTTTATAGCATCACTGGAATACATAATATCAGTGCCTCATAGCGACCAAAGTACAAAAGTGGTTGCACCTACGACCGAGCTGCAACGCCGGAAGCATTGCACACTCATTATAGTAATCATTGTTCCTGGTTTAGTCGATGCTCCTATTTGTAGCGAATAGTATAATCATTAGGTTCGGGTTGTATCCTTGTGGTACAAAACGTCGAAGCATACTAGAGCCAAACCGCAAGTATCTCAACCCTAACCACATTAACCTTTCATATGTTAAAACTGATTACCAAACCCTATTATGGTGAATATCACAGTCTGTTGGTACACTGAGAATGTCCCTAACACGCCCCAAACACCAAATGACGGCTAAACATTAATGCTCATGTCCATAACCCGTAGCAATTGATTGTAGCATACTTCCTATTTGGGGTTACTATGATTGCATCAAACGAATTCTTTCATTTATTCAGTCTGCAGTGGGAGGAGGGCCTGTCTCCCGCTCGCGGAAAGAGATGATAGTGCATGATGCTTTGTCTCTTCTTAGTAATTACCTTTTGCGTTCGTAAGTTTGTCTATTCTTGGTAAATGATGAATGAAGGTGGTACCATATATACAATGACCATAAGCGCGAACATAGCAACGGACACGCCAAGCCCGTAACCGGCGCCACCCAGACCCCGCTACTCTCCCCGCTGCTCTGTCGATGGGAACTAAATAGGAGCCCAGTGGTAACAACGAGGACGGCCGGATCATTCCGACCACCTCGCGAGAGAAGAGGGTGTCGAGCTATTAATATTGCTTTACAGGTGCGTGGTCGCAAGCACGAGGTTTCAGGTCGTTGATTACATCTGGATTTGGATCAAATAGAGAAGCAATCCCAAGGGGAAGATATCATCCGTCATCGCGCCTGAACTAAGTGGGGACATGAATAGGTTGGAAAGAAACAAGTCTAATGATCTATTGCTGAGCTAGGACTACAGTGACATCGGATACCAAAAATGATATTACAGTTAAGTAGCACCAGGCCACTTGATTTCCGTACGCTGGACAGGCACACATAATCGACATCGAATACAGGGGTCTTTTCGTCTTCGTGAGTCATCTTATGGTATGCCAGTTACTGGCAATCAGGGAGGTGGCGACGGTTGCTGTGGGCGAAGTTGCGTGCAAAGACATCACGGCGGGTAGGACGAGGAACAGGTGTGAAGACCTTGGGACCAGGAGCAACGTAGTTCTGTTTCTCGAGGCTGCCATCGAAGATGTTGACCTTGAGGAAGGGGTCGTCAGCACGGTAGCCACCCGGGAGCTTGATGCCTTGGGCCTCTGGAAGAGGGGAACTGCCATCGCCATTAATCATGAGGTTCGTGCACATGGGGTAGAACTGATGGCGCATCAGAACAAGATATTGGAATGGAAGCTACAATCAATGGCATACCTGAGGGTCGTTGCTGTGGGCGTTATGCAGAGCCAAGATCTCGTGTCTCATGATCTGTGGAGTAAATCATTTTATTAGAGACTCCCCCAGAGTTGAGCAGTGAAACGAGGAAACACTCACGTATTCACCGCTCTCAAGCCCCTTTGGGAGAGTCATCGTGATCGTTGAACCGGCCTTGGTGAGGAGGTCGGAGCCCCAGACACCAGGGATTGGACCAGCCTTGATGCGAGATGACTCCTGGAATTTGACCCAGGTGAGCCGTTGGGGGACGGCTTGCGCGCATCGTCCTGGGCATTTCGCGAGGTAGGTCATCACAGGGCCGTGGTGGTTGTTTGGGCCCAATCCGGTGTCACCTGCTGGCCAGAAACTAGAGCCGTTCCAGTCGAAGGTCACGTTGGACCCAGCCTTGGCTTGAGCAGAAATAGTAGCTGGACCAGTAACCTTGTTGCAGGTAATCTATTGAGAGCGAGTCAAGTGAGCCTCGGAAACGGTACCAAATCGCGCTTACATCAGGGCTATTGACATCGTTGATAGGTCCGTTACCGCCAGTGTAAGGCCAAACAACAGATGGAGGTCCCGGCGTGAACCTAGTGTCCATAAGCGCTAAGCGGGCCGGCAACGGGCCGGGTGGCGGACTTACGGGTTTGCACCAGGGAAGCTGCATGGAAACAAAAAAGTGAGTTTTGGATCCTGAAGAGATCGGTAGGGTGATACACGTACTCCACACCGTCAATAGTGACTTTGCGGACGAAACCGTGGCCCAAAACGCCACTCAAATGGATAGCAGTAGCAACGATAGCGGCGTTCTTGATCTTCGTGAACATGCTCGTCGTTGAGCAAAGGGTGTTGAAGAGAGATAGTGAGTAATGAAGAAAAGCCACTAGTTGAAACCAAGGAGGGCGGATACCAGATCCTAGGAAGGGAATGGATGGAAAACAAGAGTGGAAAACGTAAGGAAGCATATTAATGTGACCGGGCCCAGGAGGCTATATACCTGATTGGGATGTTGATGTGCCAAAAATGAGAATCATCCGAAGCTGTTGCTGGAGGGATTTCCGCGTATGGACATTGGACATGGAACGCCGCACAGACTGCAATACAAGGCTACCACAGAAGCGTTGTACACGTGACTAAGAAGCAGGGTGGCGGCGGCGGCGGCGGCTGGACACGGCTGTTGAGAGACAGCTAGTATCAAAGCAACGGTGATAGTGAGCAATGTTGCTTACAGTGGCCAGATCCGTGAGATTGGCTCGTCAGTGCAACCAACACCAGTTGTGCTGGTGGAAGTCCAAGTTGCATGGAAGAAGGCGAAAGCAAGACCCAACAACGTGAAATCCGGAAGGTATGGGCAGACAAGAAATTTGCCGACTTCGGGCCAAAATCGGGCCCAACCTTTGACCTCTCATAAGCGGGATGCAGCCGGGAAGCACCGGCAAAGGGGGTTTTTAGTGGGTAGGTCAGGACGGCAGACTGTCCAACGGGCAATCGACCCAAAGGCAAGCCGTCCTGGAGTCCCACACACGACGCCAAATAGCGTTACGGTGCATGATGCATTTCCCCCCTTTCCCACCCAAAAAAAAAAAAGTCCAAGTTGCATCCAATCTCCGACCTCGACTTAATTGGGAAATTTTCGAAAGGGAGGCAAAGACCTATTCTTAGTATCTATGATTATCTTCCTACAAATACCACCCACTCCTCGGGGCATACATTGCTGTCACACTGGTCAAGTCTCATAGTGTCAATCAAATAAATC
>Ga0307513_10011669_pt1 | contig 10902 bp, 14 predicted proteins | sample 15_EM_MG_FD_202174 | JGI IMG/M metagenome (GOLD analysis project Ga0307513, IMG submission 202174) | Populus trichocarpa ectomycorrhiza microbial communities from riparian zone in the Pacific Northwest, United States - 15_EM | ecosystem: Host-associated > Plants > Roots > Unclassified | place... | reverse complement strand
TGCTGCGTAGATATATCATCGCGCAAATCCTTGGGGCCTATCTTGCAGCCCTCGTCGTCTACAATCAATGGAAGGCGTTAATCGACATCGGGGAGGGAATTCTTTTGCAGGAAGGACCAGCCGTCTTCGCTGCCACCCAATTCACGCCTAACGGTCCTCCGGGGGCATTTGGCAACTACCTCTTACCAGGGCAGACCCTTCCCCGCGTCTTCATGAACGAATTTGTCAACGTGAGTAACTTTTTCCCTTGGACTACCAAAACGACAAGAATGTCATCACGGTAATGTTCAGTGCACTATACTTGCAATCATCATCTGGGCTTGTCTTGACCCATGCAATGCTGTCGTCCCACCTGCAGCCGCCGGCGTCATTATCGCTTTAGGATAGTAAGTGCTGCTCTCCTGCGTTTGAGAGAGCCTGACAGAGGAATGCCTTGGCATTTTAGCGCCGCATCCATCTTTGGATTTGGTGTGCCTGGAGGTAAGTTTGATGACTTCAGTCGACGCTGACAAGTAAACTGAATGATGGTCTATTCCAGTGTCGCTGAATGCTGCCCGTGATATTGGCGGTCGGCTGGCTGCGCTGACGATATGGGGAATGGATGGTAAGCTTCAAACAGAGGGCAAAGGGCCAAGAAAAGAAACTCATGACATGTGTAGCCAAGGGAGGTCCCTACGCCGCGATTTCAGCTTTGGTGAACATCCCCGCTACCATGCTGGGTGCCCTCATCTACGAATTATTCATCGTTGACTCTGATCGAGGTAAGAAATCATCGGTTGTTCCAAAGATATTGGGCTCATGAGAGTGTTGCGTACATGTAGTCGTTTCCACCTCCCATCTTGATTTCATGAACCACCATGCCAACCACCGCAGATTACGCGGCAAGGCTGATGCTGAGAAGCGAGAAAGTCAGGTCCAGAGCCTAGGCGAAAGCAACTCAGGGGAGAAGCAGACTATTGCGACTTACGAGAACGTAGGAGGAAATGGACACAATGCCAATGGGTTGTCTGTTTGACTCCTGGACAATCAGGATAAATCGGTGGATGCATGACTTGGTGGCAGGTTGGACGACACTTTGACGGTCTCTGCGTGATCAAGAATAATCCCCCTCATCCATTTTGTGACGACATTGTGATCTCCACAACTGCTTGTATTTAACATATGCCCGACTGTATTAAACAACATGATAAGCGAACATTAATTGAACAGCTTGCTATGGGTACCTTCTCGAATATGTGCAAGTTCAGTTCAAGTTCAATTCATCCATCAACTAGGTTTGGTTTCAATGAGGCATACGCAACGCCGGACGACGGACGAGCATTTGCACACCAGAGAACAAAGCCCCACTCGGGTCCGCTTCACTAGAACGGTTGACACCAGCACCAGTTTGAGGATTGTAACAATGACGAGACGGATTTTGGCTGCGAAGGGAGCCATTAATCATTTGCTGAACGCCTTATTCTGGGTTTGAGGGAAAGACGACATATACCGGACCCGTACCCAAACATATCTCCGTTGGTGCGCAAACTGGAATCCGCAACATAAGTATCATGCATGCGTCGGCAAGAGAGTAGCTGCACACATCATGTGAGGAATTCAGAATGTCAACGAAAGAGTTGATTGCAGTGATAATAATCGCCATGAAGTCGTAGTATGTAGTATACTGGCTGGTGTTGTTGGCGATTCTGGAAAACAACACGTTACGGTGAATTGCAGTTGCGCGTTCCAATCCCCATCGGGCATCACGGCGCCGGGAAAAGTGTTGCCGGTGGTCAGTCAGCGGCGCCCCTGTGCATCTCCCTCCACTTGTCGACGGACACCATAAAGCCAGCCGCTTATTGACATCCCGGTTGCTTTCTTACTATCAAGATGTCCCGACCAACGACTTTCAAACGCATCGTGCTCAACTCAAGGCCCGTCGGGGACATCGAGCCAGATACATTCCGTACCGAGGTTATGCAATCTTCTTCCCTGAAACTTGGTTATGGCGAAGCACTCGTGAGATGTACGTGGCTGAGTTTGGACCCAGCTATGCGGGGGTACATTCGGGATGTGAGAAGTTATTTGCCCCCAGTACAGATAGGGGAGGTTCGTGGATAACTTCAGTGTGTGTAAAACCTTACGCTAATGGGCTGCGCGCAGGTTATGCGCGCTCTCGGTTTAGGTGTAATTATCGAAGCAGGACCAGGAAGCCAGTTTAAGGTAGGCGACAACGTGAGCGGCGCTTGGGGTGAGTTCAAACTACCTTGTCCTATCGAACCATCGGATGACATGGGCAACGTTTAGGTATGACAGAATATGCAGTCATGAAGGACAAGAACTTGGACAAAATTATGTGAGTTTTGGAAACCTTCGTCGATCATTCAAAAGTCCTAATGGAATCATAAAGCCTGCCTCCTGGGGTTGTCCCTCTTGATTTTTTGAACGTGTTGGGCACCTCAGGTGCGTCACTCAAGTTTTTAACAGGAATTGGACTAGACTAAAGAATGGATCAGGTCTGACAGCTTATTTCGTATATTTTTTCCTACCTGCCTCTTCGTACGCACTTTTACAAAGATATATATCAGGGCCTCAAAAAAATCGGAGAACTTAAGCGTGGCGAAACGCTGGTCGTCTCTGGTGCAGCAGGCTCCGTTGGCGCTGTGGCGTGTCAGCTTGGGAAGGCAGCAGGCGCCACAGTCTACGCTATCGCAGGCAGCGACGATAAATGTCGGTGGTTGGAAAAGGAACTGGGCGTGGACAAGGCTTTCAATTATAAGAGTCGGAACTTCTACACGGACCTCAAGAAGATCGGTTACTTGGATGTGTATTTCGATAACGTTGGTGGTGAGTTTCATAAGTCCTTCAGTGTGACATGACTCTTAACACTTGAACATCGATAGGGGAAATTTTAGATTTTTTGCTGACTCGGTTGAACAAAGATGCCAGAATTGTCCTATGCGGTGAGCACCAACTCTCCTCATCTCAGTAACCCATTCCTTGACCGCTCCACGCTCAGGCGCTATTTCTGCTTATAGTTGAGTCCATTTTTCAGCACCAAAATAATTCCGATGATTGACCAGCAATCAAAAGATGCATCCAAACCAAAAGGCCTTCAAGGCTATCTTAGCCTGATTTCGCAGCGAGCAAAGATTCAAGGCTTCATTGTGTACGTTGTCTCCCATTAATCAAACCTCTCACGTTCCAATTTCCATTTCGTGTTTAGGATGGACTACACCTCGGAATATCCAGCAGCCATCGAAGAGCTCGCGAAGGGATTGAGTAGTGGTGCCATTAAGAGGAAATTCCACATAGTTGAGGGTGGGATTGAGCAGGCGCCTGTTGCTTTGCCTATGCTTTTCAGCGGAGGGAACACTGGAAAATTGTATGTGTTCCCATCTTATTCTTTGTTATGGGCACTGATGCTTGCATTCAGAGTCGTAAAGGTCTCCGAGGAACCGAATTTCAACAGGGCAAAGCTGTAAACTCAATGATTCCAAACAATCTCCGGCTTGTTACCGAGTTAAAATCAACGGATCCCTTAACCGTCTCATTTGAGGACATCAATTTGACAGCTTGTTGTTCTTGCTTCACGTTACAGGAGTTCCTTTCGAATTAGATCCTCCTTTAGGGCCATCATTCACTGTAGTCATCCTACCCAACGGGAGACATCAACCGAAGGACACCAATCCAACGCGGCGATTCATCAAGCTTGGGGAATTGTGAGCACATCGCGAAAATATGAGAGTACATGTACTATATAATGGATCAGTATTAAAGCTATTGAAGGGTGGCACGAAGTTCGGCTTGCATTCTCCGCATTTCTCGTTGTTTCCTTTAGCACCAATGTACGATATTGACAAGTTGACCGAAAGGGTGCGCATGAAATCGTCAGCAATTCGCAGCTGTCCTTGGGACCAACTATCCAACCGATGAGGTGTCGAAAACCAACCAGTACCTTGCAGGAAACGACATGGACTGACGGGACTGAAGTAGAATTTAGCGATCGCCGGGCGTTGCCCCATAACACGCACGTGGCGTTGCCAATTGCATGTGATAGTCAAGATTGACCTTTGAAACGGGCGTCCGCGTACCAAACGAAACAACCCTTTATAAAACGCGCATTCGATGGCTATTTCATCCTCTTCTTCAGCCAGACAAATCCATTCCAAATCTCAACATGATTTGGGTTCCACATCCCATACCACAGCAATACCGAGGGGTACAACGACGACAATGAGACACGTTCCATGGATGCAACACACCCTGCGACAACTCAAGCTTGTGTTGCCTGGCACATTTATCACGTACTATCTTGGAACCTTGCATAACTTTTGGACTATCTTACAAGGGGCCGGGGGTTCATGGGCTCTGTGAGCTTTCTTTCTCTCACCAGCCTTGTCTGACGGATCTAACGAAATTCCTTCTTTGCTCTTCTCCTCTCTCCGAATAATTGAATAAAATAAAGGATTGCCGGCCTTGGTGCTTCGGGCTTGGGATTTACGACAGTTGTTCTCTTTCTTTATGTGCTGCTTATGCCCTGGATAACAGGGGAAGAACCAAATGTGCGTTAATACAAATTCTTTGCAACGCGGGACACTCACCGAGGCCGTGTCCCACAGTATCAAACTTGGAGAGAGTCCGGAACTTTGGCCTCAGTGATACCTGTCAGTGTTCCAGGTCTGTGAATAGGACTAAAATATTCATGCGATTGCAGGTGTTAACAGGCTCCATCGTCATGGGTTGGTTGTTGGCAGTTACTACGTTGGGCCAGTGGTCCTCGCTCGGATACGTGAAGGGCACGATCGGAGGTGCGTACGCCGAAATATCTATGCTGTCATTGAAAGTTAACTGTGTTATCTAGTGTCGGCATTCTACGCTCTGACATTCGGGCTGCTTGGGCTGATCCCAGTGCCAAGGGCCAGTCGAAAACGAAAGCTCTGAACTCGTTTCATCAATCCATTACCTTGAACCATTACATGCTCCAAATCTCAACTCACGAATCTTCATGTCCAACATCTTATCAATATCCATTTCCATTCCCCACATTCTAGAAGTGCTCAGCGCTCTGTAAGAGTAATTAGTGTACACGACCAGACATGACCTTGTAATTAGACCACACACGTGATTGCATCAGACTGTTTTACGGGGCTGAGCTGTGTACGTCTTCAATTCCGCCGAGTCCGAATGTCATCCTTTCTCTTTTTACACCACCACCTTACCGATGTATGGCAGCTATGGATCCACAAGTCCCCCATTAACCAACAACCCCTTCATAGCCATAGATTCGGTAGCCCCCCCAAGTCAGCGATTTCCTGACATCTCTTCCCCACCCGACCAACAACAATATTCGTCGTGGGGCAATGGATCCGTGATCGGTGGTAGTGGTGACAATGGATACCCACAACAACAGCAGGGTATGCATCTGCAACAGCAATATCCACAGCAGCAACAACAGGTTCAAGCGGCAATGGGATATGGCCAACCGCAGCAACAGACCGGATATCATTCTTATCAATCTCCAGCAGCCACGGGTCCATCACAACTGCCCTTCCAGCCGTCGAGTAACTTTGGCCAACAGCTCGCGGCTCACGTTAGTGGGAGTAGCTATGGCTATCTACAAGGGCAGCAGCCGCCGCAGAACTCCACGGCATACAACCCTGCCCAACAACAGCTGCAAAACAATCCGGGTTATATTGCCCAGTTCGATCCATACTCATCTATCGGGCAAGGCTGGGGAGATGGCTTTTCAGGAAGCACACCGGGTGGGATCGGTATCACTCAGAGCTTTAGTACCGGTTCCAACAATTCGACGACGCCTTCTACATCCAGCGCGAATGTTTCATCGTATGGTGTTTCTACCTCCGGCGACCCCCATCCCCGGGATTACATCCGCACTCACAGAAGTGAGATCGAGGCCTGGGACCAGTACGCCTGGAAGCAGCTGTTAAGCGCATTTGAATCCCTGATGCGTGCTTGGGAGGCCAGGAAAGGCGAACTTTCGAGGCGAGTGGGAGAGTTATCCCAACAGATGGCATATGGTGGATATTATGTTACTCAGATCCAGCAGGAAGCAGGACGACTGCAAGGGGTGGGTGCCCGACCTTTAATATTTTTTTAATTCGTCGAATACTTACATACTCCCTTTTAGTTGGTGAAAGAGGCCGAGAACAATTTTGGCATGTCGTTTATTTTCTTTTTGTGCTTGTTTGCTAACTACTGGCATCTACCAGACTCCGTTGCTGCTTCAACGTTCCAGATGCGAGAGGTTTTTGAAGGATATCGACAATCATCCGATATTGCAAGCAAGCGCCGCGTCAAAGAAGCCACAAACGCCGCACTCCAGGTTTTACCAGGCTGGCCTCAACCATACTGAGCAGTTTTCAAGGTTTCACTCTTCTCTTTACCGGATACGCTCGCAGTTTGTTATTCACTCTCCGTTGTTTCCATTTTATTCCCTTCTTACTCATGATCTTACCGAAATTTCTTTGGACGATATCCTGTGTTGTAGTTCTCCCAAATCATGCCTCGTTACTGCTCTCTCTCCTGATCCCCGATTTCAGGTTTGATCATCTTGTACGGTTCCTGTAGCTACCCGCTGATAATATGTTACTTTCCAATTACATGTGTTTAGTTAGCATCAAAGTAACCAGAGCACCCGAATCAACGATCGACGTCAAATAACCAGAGAAACAGTGGGTATGGATAAGTGATCATTTGTTACTTCACGACTTCGATGGAAAGAGGAGGACCCAGACATCATCACGGTCGTTTTCCGGCTTCAAGCCAGTCTCAGCATGCGAAATCGCCAGCTATGGTAGATTAGATTAAGCTATATCTTAATCATAGAATAACTGGTTCACCTCCAATACGTGAATCGCATGTGGATTCTTCACCGTACCTGCCACTTTCTGGTCCTTCAGGTTCTTCGCCACCACTTCCGCTGACCTTTTGTAACGAGGCCCGGCAGCCTCTGTCGTGATCACGGACCCATGAAGCAGTAGCTGTATACAGGCTCCTACCACCAACACCTCTGGATCCTGCGAATTAAGCAGGGGTTGGTTCGAACCATGGGGGTCCAAGCCTTTTTCAATGGCCGAATACATGACAGAGTTTTGAGTCAGTCCATGCTTGAGTGATAAACCAGAAAGGAGGGAGTGGAAGAGGAATTTGTTTTTCGGACCATAATCCTTGACCTCGTTGTCGAAGTCGGTTTTGAAGTGCACTGTCCGGTCCAGCTCGCCATTGATATCGGCTGAGAGTGTGTCCAACCTGGCGAGGGCAGACGCGAGGGCTTGTCCACGAGAGGGGTTTTCCTCCACTGCTTCAACGTAGTACTTGACCAGAGGGAACTCGATATTTTCATAACTTGGATGGTCTTTTATCACCTGCAGCAAAGAAGGTGCCGGGTCCAGTTCTGCAAATGCTTGCTGGAGAAGGTGTTCGACGTTCTCATTAGACATGTTCGTCCACAAGCCCTAAACTCAAACGGCGTTTTGCCAGGTTGTTACAAAGCGCCTCAAGGGAACAGATTGGCATCTCAATAAACTTACATGATTTGCATGATTCACGACACCGAGTAAAACAGCAGACATGATAGTGATGTATTGACTCTAGCTAGGTCCATATAGACTTGTCCGTTGTCGCCAAGTTGTCACGGTCTCGAGGCTCTCGACGTGATAGCAAGCGGGGATGCATTACGATTTCCGCTTGGCACTTATGAAAATCGAGGCCGACCCTGGATATGTTACGCGGGGCCGATGTAGAGAATCTCAACTGCAGATCCCAGGGTATTTCCTATCGGTAGGATCCTGCGGGATCCAACCACCCTCTAGTCCTTTTTGATAACTCCATTCATCTGCGTTCTCGGCCTGAAAGATAAAAGATGTAAGCAAAATATGTGGGCAGGTTTGAGAGGATGGTTAAGAAACAGAGGCTGGTAAAGGTCGGAACTCGAAAACAGTCGTGTCCCAAAATGAAGAATAGATGATGACAAAAAGTAGACGGGGGAACGAAGTGCTCACCTTCCAGGTCCAGAAGACCCATCCCTGAACAGCTTCACCAATCTCGACTTGAACCTCCCAATACCTGAAGGAGATTAAGGAGGAATATACGATAGAAACCATAAGGGACGTACTTTCTTAGGTTTTCTCTATATTGGTCGGTCCAAGAGGAGTAGCTGCCTGTAAAATCTGAGCAGTTGCCATGCACCTGGCCCGAATTAGACCAGGTGCCGTCCCATCGCGCACCGACACCACGTCCATTGAGCCATTTCGCGCAGTCAGTCATGGCGTTAGACCACTCGCCAACCACTGTCCAGAGGTTGGAGCTTGAGAAGGAGATTAGCGTTTGCGTATATGTGCACGCGAACTAGTTCTTATTTATGAGCAAGCGCAAATATTGAGACTGACCAAGAACGTACGTTTATATGATCATTGAACGACCTGTCGAGCTCTGGATCACTGAATATTTGGTATTCGTGCTGAGCAAATATAATTTGGTCCCTGATGAGACTTCATTTAGTCAAACACTCACGAAATCCATCATGACCCCTTGCCCTTGGGGCGGGGTCAAAAAATTCGTCCAACTCTGGAAAAAGGAGAAAAGAAACTGTGAGGTGCACGATTCGGTGGACAGACGATATGAAAAAATTACATTCACTCCAAGGAAGGCGTCTCCTATCATGATCTTCACATCCTCTCCGGCTGCTTGTCCGGCTGCTTGTCGGACCGCATCATAAGCGTCTTCCCAAAAAGACCTCACAGTTGCAGCCCAGTCATCACTCCTGAAACCAGCAGCCTCGTTCAAGAGTTCTATCACATCGACCTGGTTGCCGACTTCTTTGGCTAAAAATTTCAATGTGTCCACTGTGCGTGTGACGTTGTCGGGGTTGACAGCCCATACTGGATTGCCCGTTAGTTGGCCGGAATTGTCGTACCCATTTTGCGAGCCTGGGGCACCATGTAGGTCCACGATCACCCGGACATTGTGCTTTTTAGCCCATACAAGTGCGCGAAGAAAATAAGTCCAAGCACCCTTGATATAAGGAGCCGTAGAAGTTGACGTTGAGGTGTCGGAGGCCGTAAGAGGAATCGACCAATATCCTATCGGAATCCTGCAAATATTTATCGTGAGCAGGAGGTCCCAGCGGCTGAGGAGCTTTCGTTTACCGGACATGCGTAAGTCCCGCTGCTTTGATCTGGACGAAGTCACTTTCTGTAATCCACTAAAACTGAGAAGTAAGATGAAAGAAGATGAAAAAATTAAAGGACGAAGGCAACGTACAGTGCTCCAATGGTTATTCAGCATAGTTAATGCCGTCTGCCCGTCTAACAATTGACCAAGCGTGAACTCGTCGACAATATTGTCGTTCCCAGTGCTTTCGAAGACGCTGGGTGTGATCCAAGGCTGGTTGAGCATTTGGTGTCAGCAATAACTTAATAGAGTATTCCTCTGCCCTACCTCCAATACCAGCCATCCGCCACTGTAGTATTATTTCAGTCAATACACCATTTGTACACCCGCAAGGAAATGACAAACAGATTTACCCCCCGAACCTTGTCTGTGCCATATACGAAAGACTCGGTTGGGGTCGATGTAGGATTCGGTGGAGTTGCGCTCGATGTGTGCGATAAAGTGAAAATTGAAGAAGAGCGGTTTACGGTGGTGCTCGTACCAACCCCAGTGTTGGTGGGTGGTTGAAGAACTACCTGGTTTTCGTGTGGCTGAAGGCGACATTGCTGTCTCCTTGCCTCGGCCCCAGAGATAAGCAAGAGTGTTTCGAAACAAAGAACAATAAAACTGAGCGGTAGCAGCTTTGTTGCATTTTTCCTCATCTTATCAATTGGGGCACAGAAAGGGCCCGACTTGGATGGCAGATAGATACAAGATGGTAGAGGGAGGTAACAAAGGGCAGTCTAGCTGCGTGGAAGTGGAGTGCAGAACAGTAAAATGAAGATCGTGCGGTAACAAGCTTCTTCATGGTCTGTGGAGCCCGGCTATCGTTAGAAGCCATGACATGAGGCGCAGGCGTGCCGCAGAACAAGGCTAATAGGTCGGGCGTTCGGTGGGCGAAGAAGAGTTGTACTTACGTACACGTGGGCCCGGTCCGGGGACATATCTGAATCATGTGATGCATCGGTTGTAGTAGCAACCTATAGCAACACTGACATTGACAGTCAATAGATATCTTTCCCTGATATCTTTCCCTCTGGAAACTATACACCCACGAATAAAGGAAATCATGTATTCGGTGGTGTCGGCTTCCGGTGTGAGAGCTCTTGTTCTTTTTAGCTCCTCATCTCCCCCTTCCTTCATGTGGCTGGACCACTCGTTTTCCAGCTGCCTACCCCGATAGATTTTCGTCACCTTATTTCAACATCAAAGCCGGCCTTTCATTCTCTTGTTTTCTTCCTCGACTCGCGAACCTCGTCACCATGCCCAGGGGCAGGGGACAAACGCGCCAACTGGTAAAACACACATTTCCATTGGCTCGGGTTAAACTCTTTGTGAGCTACGCCTACTAGTTTTTGTACAAGTAGCTTCCTGATGGTTTTATCACGCAAACAGTATGAAAGAGTCACATCGACTAGATTCACAGCCCTCTATTTTCTTTGCGCAATCGTCACATGCATCCTTTTGAGTTCTTTCCAGATTGCCAGCCTGGTACATGACTTGGCGGCCGTCTCTGCTCTCTCCTCTGTGATCAAAGAATCCAATCTTACTAGTCTCGCAAGTCTCGAGAATCACAGGATTGACCTTTGTTCCGGGCTCCCAACTGATTCCAACACAACTTGCATGCGGGTAGCGACCTTAGATGGCGAACTACAAGAGAATCTCACATCTCGGGACGATGGCGACGATAGCGATGGTGGTAATGGTAAACGCAAGGGTAATGGTAAACGTAAAGGTGACGGTGACGGT
>Ga0307513_10011668_pt1 | contig 10902 bp, 10 predicted proteins | sample 15_EM_MG_FD_202174 | JGI IMG/M metagenome (GOLD analysis project Ga0307513, IMG submission 202174) | Populus trichocarpa ectomycorrhiza microbial communities from riparian zone in the Pacific Northwest, United States - 15_EM | ecosystem: Host-associated > Plants > Roots > Unclassified | place... | reverse complement strand
CGCGTTGAAGGGTCTGATTACTTGGTTACAGGAGGTTTGCTCATGTTTTCTCCATAACACTATCTGGCGCTGACGTACTGCGAATCAGGTTGCTGGGGAGGAGGAGCTTCTCGACATCGTCAAAGGCCATTTTAATTTTGTGACCATGTTTTTCGAGCCTATCAATGCGTCTGCCATGCACATTTATCATTCCGCACTGGAACTATCCCCCCTGTCGTCGGCTGTCCAGAAGTTGTATGGCCATGGACGGCCGACTGCGTTCCCAAGAGTGGCGGTTGGAGTGCCTGATTCATGGTACCCGAGCGTAGCCATTTCTACCCCGGATGACCGCGGTGGGTATTTTGCCGCCTGGTCACCGTGCGGTTTGTTTATCGCCACACAAACCGGTGGAACTACGGAGATCCGGGACGCGTACACCTTCGAACTGCTCTCCACCCTCCAACTGGCTGAACCCACCTCTCGATTCACGGGTTCACTTGCCTACTCGCCGGACGGACGTTCCCTTGCCTGTGCCTCCGGTGCTGCCGTTGTGGTTTGGGATATCCAGACGGGTGGAGTGACCAAAAAAATCCCAGACCATGGCAGCTACGACGACTCACCGGTATGGTCGCTGGATGGGAGCATGGTTTGTACCATTGGGGACAAGGGAAGCGATATCTGGATTGCGCATACATACGACGTTGCCTCGGGTACAATACTGTTCCCCGCCACGCTCCAGTCACAAGACAGACCACGGCTTTGGGCGCATGGCGAGTCTTTTCGGGTCATGACGACGACTGGGCACGGCAAAGCTCGTACCATCGACATCCTAGAGGTTGGGCCCGCTCCGACCAAGATCGAATCGTTCCCTATCCAGCGCACCGGGTGGATCGGCTCTTTCTCCCCGGCCACTTACCGTATCTCCGTCTCGACCGGCGACGAGGACGACAAACGGATTCTCGTTTTGGACATTCGGAACCCGGGAGGCTTGTTGCTGGACAAAGAAGGAAGTTTCTGCGCACACTGCTTCTCTTCCGACGGCGGCCTCTTCGCAGGTTTCGGTTCCTTGGGGTTCTCCGGTGTCATTATCTGGAAGTATGATTGCCACGGTCGTCTGTATAACCCGTGGAGGCGGTTCCCGCTTCTGGCCCGCGAGCGCCTCCGTTTGCAATTCTCGCCGACTTGCCCGTCGATCCTCGGCCACCTCGGGGATACCCTCCGATTGTGGCGTCTGAATTGTCTGTCGTACGCTTCTGCCGCCCGCGACCAACAGCTCGCCGTCGTCTCTCGCTCTGGCGTTTACACCGCAACCGCCTGCAAGGGGGGATCCACTGTCACGATCACCAACCTCCTCTCGCGATCCCCTTCCCAGTTCATCGACACGGACATCGAGGTGCTTAGGTTGGGGCTCATCGGCAATGTACTTTTGGTCGTGGACTTTGAAGCGGTCGTGGCCTGGCTGCTGACAGAAGACGGGTTCGTGAACGGCGTTTCAGGCAACCGACGGGCGGGCCGCGGGGACAGCATTTGGACTGTGCCGACACCGCCGGGTGATCCGAATCGTCTGAGGCTCTTGGCTGAGGGTGAAACTGGGCTCATCGAGTCCGGTGGAAGAATCCTCCGCGTCTATAACACGAGCACCGGGAGGGTGCTAGAGCCCACTCGAGCACCTCAATATTCGAGCAAGCCTCTAGATTCCCAGGAGTACAGTCTCTCCGGCTCCGTGTGCGACACCCCCTGCGAGAACTATTCAACCAAACTCGAAGGAAACTGGCTGAATGACTCTCACGGGAAGCACCTGCTATGGCTGCCCGTCGGATGGAGGGAACAGTTTTATGGGGGCAAAGCAAAATGGTTCCCTGACATTGCAACGATACAGTTCGAATCTCTAAAACGTGATCCTGTTATCATCAAACTCTACTAGTTGCTTCGACGAAGGTATGGCGCCGGCTCCATAAATGTCAGTTCATATAGCTGACTCCTCGAGCGTATCATCCACTGTAGCCCCATCGCGATTGTGCTCCAATCGGGCTCAAGCCACTTTTGTTATCTCAGACCTCTATTTGTACGATAGTCCCATGGCATCTATTTGTTTGGTGATTAAATACATAGAACAATGCTACCGTGAAATCTCGCGTGTTCGACTTTCCATAGCTGTGAGCAATTTTCCAGCAGGGGCTTCAGTCCTGGAGTGGAAGCTACGTCAGCGCGTGTTAAATAAACGTTAAGAGCTAAGGCTGAGACTAAATGGTTACACGCGAAACCACTGCGAGCGACTCCAACCGTGCAGTCGCCAACAAACTAGGCCCTGGGACCTCAGAGACAGGCGGGGGTGCTAGCCGTGTATATTTCCCCTTGCCTTCTACCACTGCTCTTATCAATGGTGCGGATCATGCGCCGAGTCGCTCCCCTGTGCCTATTGACCCCTGGTGCGCACCATCGATTTGGATCCGGTGGGATAGATTCTTCGGGGTATACTTATGCGTGACCAGGGGTATAAATCGCCACCAGCGGTCTGGGATTTAGCTTGTTACCGTTTCTCAAGAGCATCACGCCATGGTGATTTTTGTTCATCTGAGTCTGGCCCTCCCTTGCGTGCGACTGGGACAGTGGGGTGCAGATTCGACCCGAATACAGGCAACAAACGCTCCGGTGGCAAAACTCTCTTTCCCCATCAATTCCGCCAGTGTCTCCAAAAATCTTGCGGACATGAATTAAATCTCCCACAAACTATCTCGCGCCCATGGCAATTCACAATGATTCGGATTGGCGCTCGCTCTGACGCTGTCACGGGAATGGTACAAACAATCGCCTCGTGGCTTCGGTCCGCCTCTCTTGCAGACAAACTCTTGCATTCCTGTCTCGAGATCGCGCCCACCACTCAGCAGAAAACTTATGCCCAAATTCTTCCAAGGGGTTTCGAGCTCGAGTGAGCACTCCCGATCACACCCTCGTTTCAGTGGTTCTGACGTTCGACAGAGAGGGTGCAGAGGACGGCTGACTGCGCTAAGGTGCTCTTGGACATCGCGAAGGAGTCATCCGACTCCTTCCCTCCCCTCAAGTCGGCTCTGGGTGGCGTCTGTGCGCTCATCAAACATTACGACGTCAGGTCATCCCACCCTACTTCCATCCCCCGCTGACGGTACCCTAGCAATACAAAGATGTCAAGGAAAAGGTGGAACAGCTCGCTCCGTGGTTAAAGAAGCTGAAAGATAACCTCGCGACCACCACGGGTGGAGTTGATCTTGAAGAGGAACAGCGGCGCGCAGAACTCTCCAGGTGAACTCCGTCGCTCTCGCTCCATCACCTGTTCTAATCTCGTGCTTAGCTCCTTGGAGAGAATTGAAAAGCGGTCACAGGCCATATCAGAGAAGACAAAGACTGCGGGATTCCTTGACAAGACGAAAGATTGCCGGGAAGTGGTCGACCTCGTTGAGGAACTGCGGAACGCGATTGTGTACTACCAAGTGAGCAGGTACTACACGGACCAAACTGGCGGGATTAACAAGAGCGGAGTAGATCTCACAGCAACAGTCGATATACAATCAGATCGGACAATTGACCGTAAGGTTACTTATCCAGGGCATTGATCTTAGGCTGACAAAGTGCTCGCTGGTCACACAAGTCTTCCTTCGACGCACTTCTGAAACTGCATGAGGTGCGATTCTATGTAGGTATCGAAATGTCCACCTGACGTACTGGCAGAAGTCACCAATGACAAAGGAGAAGATTGAAAGCGTTTTTACACGACTGGATCGGCTGGGATTAGGGGATTCGGAGGTGGATAAGGATACAATCGATCCACAGGAATCCATATGGCGTGCGGACCTGTTCATGTCGGTCATCTCCAGATCCACCTGTTCGACTCTGTAACGATTTGCTTCCAGTATCCTCAATCAGATCAAGATCAAACTTCGAGCGGTGTCGGACTGCATCCATGCTGAGGATTATATAGGAAACGACGAGGATGTCCAGATCGTGTCTGCACTCGCGGATGATATTCGAGATGCCGTCATCAATTATCAGGTTAGTGGACTTCTCGGACTGTTGCTGCGGCCTGCTGTTGAGACAATGAGTCTAGACAACACAACAACAGGCCATTTATAATCTGAATCTCAAACTGATCGTGAGTCACTCTGGTTTTTACCCATAAACATGTCTTACAGCTCAACAGGATCGAGGTTGGGCTTCGTTCAAACAAAGATTGAATTTGGCTAACCTGTGTATCTGAAAGCCGACATGTCTGTTCTGAATGGTTGCCATCGGGCACACGGAGCAGGATATCAACACGGGAATCGAAACGGCTGTCTGAAGGGAACGAGAGAGAGCGTGTTGAACGAGATCGAGCACTGGACCGAGGACTTCGAAAAGTCTCCGATCTTCTGGCTCAATGGACTCGCCGGAACGGGAAAGTCCACGATCGCACAAACAATCGCAGAACGGCTGTTCGCCGACGGACGTCTAGGAGCCTCTTTCTTCTGCTCGAGGACTTTTGAGGATCGCAGCGACCTCCAACTAATCTTCCCCACGTTGGCATTCCAGCTTGCGCAACAATATCCCGAATTCCGATCCTCGATTATCCCTCTCCTCCAATCTAACCCGGATGTTGTCCACGAATCGCTTCAAGAACAAATGCAAAAATTTCTCGTTGAGCCACTCCAGTCCGCAGATATTTCGACCGTTATCGTGATCGACGCCCTCGATGAGTGCAGAGACGAAGAACCGGAATCAGCTATCCTCTTCGTCTTGGGGCAGTGGGTTTCAGAGATTCCCGGAGTCAAGTTCTTCATCACTAGCCGACCAGAAAAGCACATCATGTCGGGGTTCCGTGGTCCGTTGCTGAGGGAGTCAACAGACATCTTCATCCTTCACAACGTCGAACCCTCCACCATCAATGACGATATACGTCGATTTTTCAAGCACGAGCTATCGAAACTTGCGCAGCGATGCGGCGGTACCGAAGGTTGGCCGACAGATGAACAGCTCGACTCGCTGTGTCGAAGGGCGGCCGGTTTTTTCGTATACGCTGTAGCAACAGTCAATTTCCTCGACCACGGGTTTCGGGATCCCTCTGACCGGCTTGACGCCATCATAAAATCTCCGGAGAGCACAACCTATGAAGGCAAGGTCAAGTTAAAGGTATACACCAGCCTTGACACGCTCTACACATCGATCCTCCAGACAGCCTTCCTTGATAACGATGCCGACGACGACGCCATGGTCCGTTCCATCCTTAGCGCTGTGATGCTAGCTGCCAATCCCCTCTCATCGTCCACGATCGCTGCGCTGGTGCACCTCGGCTGCGACCAGGTCCAACGTCTCCTTGAGTCAGTCCAGTCGTTACTGGCTCTCCCCGAAGACTCCAGCCACCCCGTTCAACCGTTTCACAAATCCTTCCCCGATTTCATCACAGACCCAACTCGATGCATCGACCCACGGTTCTACATATCCCCTAACTACCACACCGAACTTGTCCTGCGTTGTCTCGAGCTTATGGGGCAGCTGGGGAAGAACATGTGTTCGATCCCTGATTACGCCCTGAATTCTGAGGTGGAGGATTTACCGAGGAGGATTGAAGACAGTGGGATCCGCGGTGCGCTGGAGTATGCGTGCAGATCTTGGTATAAACACCTCGCCGTGACGAAACACCGGGCCTCGGATGTAGTCTCGGCTTTACGTGATTTCCTGGAGGGGAGATTTGTCTTCTGGTTGGAGGTGTTGAGTCTTCTTGGTGTCATGGGTGACTCTGCGCGCGCGTTGACGATAACTTCAAAATGGTTGAACGAGGTGTGTCCAGATCATCAACTCTAGGATTAGCAGGGTTCTTGACGGTAACTCAAACTCAGATTCAGGTCCCGGCCGGTGTCGACACTCTTCTCCACACCACCACAGAATGCCTCCGTTTTGTGACCGAATTCTTTGAAGTCATCAGCCAGTCGGCACCCCATATCTATCACTCCGCACTTCAGCTAGTCCCCCATTCATCAATGGTTCGAAAACTGTATAGCCAACAGATCCACTCACCCATGCCAAGGGTCGTTACTGGCATCCCTACCTCGTGGGATTCATGCACGGCGAGTGCTAGTGTTGCATCTAAAGTTGGTCTTGCTGTTTGGTCACCATGTGGTCAATTTGTCGCAGTCTGTTTTGGGGATGACATAGAAGTACGGGACCCAAACACCCTGGAGATATTGTCCATCCTCAAGGCTCCTCTCGATGATGCAAAGAGCGCCCTGGAGTTATTGTCCACCATCGGGGTTCCTCTCGATGCTGCAGAAGCCACTGCTCGTTCACTTTGCTTCTCTCCTGATGGACGCCTGTTGGCCTGCAGCTACCCCTTCCCGTGGTAAGAGAACCCAATCAGGGGAATTTTCTTACACCCGTATCCATACTCATCCATATTCTCAGGAGGGGGTTTCTCAATTTGATTCTCGTTTGGGATTTCCGGACAGGTGTGGTCCTCAGCAAGCTTGGAGTGGACTGGGGTCAGAAGATCGCATTCTCTGGAACCCAACAGATAGTCAGTTTCAACGACTTCAATTCCTCCCTGATAACCATCAATATATACGACACCCTCAAGGGCACACTGCCGCGCTACGGACAACACTCGACGTCGGGCTACGGCCGACTCGGTGACTACTGGATCCACGAGGGTTGTCTCCGGTCCGCCACTAGCTCCAAGAAGGACGGAAAATGTGTTGTCATCATCCGGGAGTTCCAACCAACCTCAAATCGCCCGGATCCTGTGGTCGGGTCATTCCCTGTGCCACCTCATGACGGGGTATTCTCCTTTTCCTCAGTTTCCTTCCATGCGTCATTTGTCACCGAAACCGAGGTTGTCATACTCGATGTTCGGAATTCGGAAACCCTACTCCGCGAGAAAGCGCGTCAACCATTCTATAGACCGCAGGGATACTTCTCCCCTAACGGGCACTTCTTTGCATGTGGGACACGGGGTCAAGATATTTTTGTTTGGAAGAACACGCCCACCGGTTATGTACACTGGAGTACCATCACACCCCGATTACAATTCCTCGGGTTTTCGTTCTCACCCGCCGCAGTGTCAATCTTGACTTGGGGTCCGGGGAAGATCCAACTGTTGCATCTGGAAGCTCACGACGTTGCGTCCCCCAACAAGTTCCATAATGGGTCCGAAAATCATTTAGTGACACATTCCACAGACAGGACACGCATCGCAACCGTACGGAGGGGGAAAGGTGTCATCACGGTCCTTGACTCCCACTCGGGTGACTTGCAACAATCTATCGACACGGGAATGCTAATTCAGGACATCAAGATTGTCAGCGACGCCATATTTGTGACGGATGGACACAAACTTGTCAACTGGCACCTTAAACCGGGGTTGGCGCACAATGTCCGCAATGCTAGGAAGGGGACCGTCGATATGACCTTGTTCAATCGTCCAGTCCCGTGCAGTGCATTATCCAACGATTGCTCCAAGATTGCATTTGCCGGGAAGGAGGGAAGCTTTGCCGGGACCATGGGAAGCCTTGCCGAGCTTCCCCGCTACGTAGCTGCCGAAAGGAAGACTGTGGTTACCATATGCAACATCAATGCACCCAACACCGCCGTACCCAACAACAGCAGACACTACCTCGACTTGTACATGCACCCACACCTCCTCAACGCACGCCTCATCGACACACACACCATCAACCCACGCGTCGCGGAATATGGTCATGATGTGCTCAATATCCGGTTCTCCCTTGATGAACGCCGAATGCTCCTGATCACTGGGAATGTATCCTCCGCCTCCTGTTCCCTGGAACTGGGCTTGACAGAGGACTGGCGGATCGGTGATGTGATAGAGGACGGGACGGACCCGTGGTCACGGACTGACAGCTATTCCTCCGATGGATGTCACGTCGGAGGTGGGTCTCAGTGGGTTATGGATTCCAGACACAGGAAGCTCTTGTGGCTACCTCCTAGCTGGAGGACGTTGTTTCCATATGACATACAGTGGATCGGGAATTCTCTAATCCTTCTGAGCGGTGTCCATCCGGAACCCATCATCATTGAGTTCTAACCCCTTCCTCATTCGCACCGAACTTCTTCGTCAGATACATAACACTACCTTCGCTCATGACCGTCCTATCCTACGACTGTTACCCCCCCCCACTCACACCACTATCATTCATACTCATCTCCCTTGAGGCGCTCGCTTTGTTTTCGTAGATATTTCTGTCCTTGCATGGTAAAAAGGTGTAAATTAAAAACAGGGCAAAGGGAGGGCAAGAACTAATCATGGTACATAAATAAAAGTGTACGGTGGAAACAGGAAGCAAGCTCCCAGCAGTCAAAACTATGATTCAGATACATGAGGCAATAAATAAGTCTATCCGCGAGTTCTTCGCACGCCGAGGATGGCGCTTTGAAGCGCCAGCCACTAAAGTAGGTGAACTATTGAGGATCACGTGTTCGCCCCGTCTATCTTCCTCCACAACATCCTCTTCTTGACGCGTTCGGCCGTTCTCATGAGGTCCGTCCGGAAGGATAATACGACGATGACGATCGTCATTGGGATTGCGATCTCCCAGAACCTGGGGTGAGGGGTTAACACTTTGGCGTGAGTCTATGGCATCTCTACGGGAGGGTTTCCAATCTGACGTACAGGATGTCTGATCTTCCGTTGACGGACCACATCAGCTCGAAATTCATACCCTACACGAAAACACCACTCTTTAGGATGCAGCTGAAACACCAGATACCGTCGGTGAAGAACGCACGAAATAACCGGCAAGGACCGTCAATGGCGCAAATATAACGGTGACCTGAGTCAAGGTTCTCATCACCTCATTCATCCCATGCGATGATATCTATAGAAGATGACGTTCAACCCGAACCACTGTAAACGTTAACCGGTCGAACGAAAGCTGGCAAGCTTACATTGAACGAGTAGTCGATCAAGTTCTCCGAAATGCCCGCAAACATCTCAATGTTCGTCAGGATATATTCCATATGATCATGCACATCTGCCAGGTAGGTTTTCGCTTTACTGCTCATGTAGCCTTCGGCCCTCGAGCCTTCTGGCTGTTCGCCGGAATTGTATAGGGCAGCAAATCTGTCGACATCGTACCGACGAATAGCATAAACCAAGGATTTGATCGGACCAAGAGTGCGTTTATGGAGAATGAGGTCACCAGAGATTATGTGCACTGGAAACAGGGAACGATCACTCGGTTCAGGTTACACCCTATTCGTCAGATCCGGTCGTGCACTTACGTTGCCTGATCACGGTCATTTTGGGCTCCAGCAATACCTGATGTTCCAGGCCGGCGATCTTACGCTGATATGCATCCACGATGTCCAGCGCCGAGTCCACCACTGGGAGTCAACAGGCAAAGGTGTCAGTGCGCGAATCTGGCCCATTCCCGAAAGTTTGCACGAACCGAGGTCAAGTAAACCATGGACTAAGAGCGATGGGTCAGCCGTAGACCTCAACCCCGTGTCTCTCTGAGTTAACCTCCGCCGAATGGGTTCGGTGAATTTGAGGTCGTTGTCAGGGTGGATCGAGACGACAGTACCTGTCAACGACACGTGACATGAAATATCTGGGGCGGATGCGGTCTCGATCGCACTCACCGTCCTTGAAAAGGAAAATGCAGACAGGTTTGACAGCAACGTTTACTCTCCCACCCTCCTTGAGCTCTTGCATAACTTTGCGGACAGTTCTGTCAACCGTGTCCCCTTGCTTTTAAGGAGAAAAAATGGCGTCAGTACATGCAAAGTGGGGATGGGAGAAGTAGATATACACAAGTGGCATAAAACGAGCCGTAATCCACACGAGTCGGAGTCTTGGCTGCATCCACATTCTCGACATCGTGCCCTTCAGGTTCCGTCGTGCCAGATCCGTGAGGCAGTGGCGACTTGCCGGACGGGAGCCCAGAAGGGCGAAGGCCATCGTCTACCAAGTCCTTGGAGAAAACCCCAGCCTCGTCTTCCGGCTCGAGGGGTTCAGGTGAGGATGGGCGAGCGATTTGTTCCAGGAAATTAGGTTCTTGTTCCCCGTCTTCTTTGAGGGTGTGGCTGAGGACACGAATGAAAAGGTGATTCTTGTAGTAGTCGGCACCGGAGCGGGGCCCCCCTGGTACCTGAAGCAAATTCTCCAGGGACAATGGGTGGAGATCTACGAGTCTGGTCATTGGTATCGTGCAAGTATAGAGAGGTGGCATCGGGCGTACCGTATTTAAGTGCCAACGCGCGAACAACATCCCAGCTAATCCCACCAACGTTGATCCACCGAACCTTCACCCAACGCTCTCTCTCGCTGGCTGTAGGGTCGTTGAGGAAGGAAATGAATTCGCGGTTGGTCATCCTCCCAAAACTACTCCGGACGCCCGAGTAATCCGCAATCTCTATCTGACAATTCTGTCTGATGTGTCCGTAGTTGAGGGATGTAGAGTCCTTGCGGACGTCGACACCTGGTTCCGCACCCGGTCCCTTCCCAGAGATATAGCTAGAGGTTTTGTTGAGGTACATCACCTTCCGTACCGAGATACGGAATCGTTGAACGGGAGCCAACGTTGACCGGCGGTTGACAACTTGTTGCTGGAGGGAAGCATGCCGCAAGGATTTTTTGGACTTGAGGGATTTGGCCTTCTGCGATACAGGGGACTTTGTGCGGTAAAGTAGAGAGATAGGGGATTGAAGAGCACCTGGTTCGTCCTCGACTCCAGGGCCAGTGTGGGACCGGCTGTTGGAATCGTCAAAACTGGCCATCCCAGTGGTGAAGGGTGTCGATGCAGGACGGCGCCCTCATGTTGTGTATTATACACCGGGCCTTGCCAGTCTTCCACAGCCTCGAGGCGAATCAAGATAGAAAGGCACGACAAGCCGCTTGGCAAATTGAGCGCGACACGTGACCATTCAAATGCTTCCGTCCGTTTGTCACACTGTTATCAG
>Ga0307513_10011667_pt1 | contig 10903 bp, 13 predicted proteins | sample 15_EM_MG_FD_202174 | JGI IMG/M metagenome (GOLD analysis project Ga0307513, IMG submission 202174) | Populus trichocarpa ectomycorrhiza microbial communities from riparian zone in the Pacific Northwest, United States - 15_EM | ecosystem: Host-associated > Plants > Roots > Unclassified | place... | reverse complement strand
CGGCCAGGTCCTCGCCGCCCTGGAAGCGACGGTGGGCCGATGACCACCCTCGCCCTGCGGCACGCGCGCGTGCGGTACGGCCCGTTGGAGGCCCTGCACGGCGTCTCCCTCACCGCCCCCGGTCCGGGCCTCACCGTCCTGCTGGGCCGCAACGGCTCCGGCCGTACGACCGTCCTGCGCGCGCTCGCCGGAGCGGTGCCGCTGTCCGGGGGCGCGGTGGTCTGGGACGGGGTCGACGTGACCCGCGTACCGGCGTACGAGCGGGCCCGGCGCGGACTGTGCCTGGTGCCGGAACGGCAGGCCGTGTTCGGGTCGCTGACGGTCCGGGAGAACCTGGAACTGACGGCCCGCGACCTCACCGCCGCGCTCGACGCCTACCCGCAGTTGAAGCCTCTGCTGTCGCGCCGCGCGGGCACCCTCTCCGGCGGCGAGCAGCGGATGCTCGCGCTCTCCCGCGCCCTGCTGGCACGCGCGCGCGTGGTGCTCGTCGACGAGCCCGCGCAGGGCATGTCACCGGCGGTCGCGGCCCACACGTACGGGCTGCTGAGCGCGCTGGACGCCTGTGTGATCGTCGCCGAGCAGCGGTTGCCGCCCGTCCTGCACGGCCAGCGGGCCCTCGTGTACGAACTCCGCCGGGGTGCGGTCGTGTTCGGCGGAGAGGCCGCCGAACTCGCCGGCCCGTCGAGGTGACACGCCGGTGCCCCACCCGGTCCGGACCGGGTGGGGCACCGTGCCCGACGCAGGGGGAGCGGCTCAGATGTCGAGCCTCTGTCCGGGCACGATCAGGTCGGGACTGTCGCCGATGACGGCCTTGTTGGCGGCGTACAGGTGCTGCCAGGTGGTCGTGTACCGGGCGGCGATGCCGCTCAGGGTGTCGCCCGCGCGGACGGTGTAGTCACCGTCGCCCCGGGACGAGCTGCGGCCGGTGTGCGCAGGCGCACGCTCGGGCGCCTTCGACGGGGGCTTGGACGCGGCGGACTCACCGGAACCGGTCGACTTCTTGGTCGACTTCTTCGTCGCCTTCTTCGTCGACTCCGTGCCGCCCGAGTCGGAGCCCGATGCGGCGGGAGCGCTCCCAGAGGCTCCGGCGCGCGCCGAACAGGTTGGCCACGCGCCCCAGCCCTGGGCGTTCTGAACCTTGGTGGCGACGGAGATCTGCTGGGACTTGGTGGCCCCGTCGGCGGTGGCCGCGTAGGCCGTACCGCCGTAGGCACGCCAGGTACTCGGGGAGAACTGGAGTCCTCCGTAGTACCCGTTGCCGGTGTTGATGTGCCAGTTGCCGCCGCTCTCGCACTGGGCGATGCGGTCCCACACCCCGCTGTCCGCCGCCGCGGCGTTGCCGGTCGCGGCCAGCAGTCCAAGAGGGGCGAGCAGGGCCGCCCCGGCGAGGACCGCCGTCTTGCGCGTCTTGCGGGTGTAACTATCGGCACATTCGGACATGTAGATCCCTCTCTACGGACCCGGGCTCCCCCTGACCGGAACGCGTCGGCCGCGCAGTGACGCGGTCGGCACACTCCGCCCCGTCCGTCGGCGGTGGTGCTGCGCGATGTCTGGTTCTGCGCGGCCGACGGACCTACCCGAGCGGTGCTAGGTGCACACGGCGGAGGAATCTATGGACCCTGACGAGGCGTTATCAACCAACTCCCCGTTCTCCCAGGCCAGTTCAGGGTTACCGTAGGTATCGGCGAATTCCGGCCACCCACTTCATTCGTGCATTTCCTGATTTGTCGACCAGCTACTCGGACAAACTGTGAGTCAGTTCACCAAACCAACTTCCGTAACCTGTCCGTTACTTGACATGGAGTGCCCGATTCCGTACCCAACGTGACCGCATGCATGTGATGGTTCGATTCCGTTCGGCATGCAGCGTGACCCCCGCCACAGATCGCCCGTTGTCATCTTCATGAGCCCGGACTGTCCGGGCCCACCGGCCGGGGGCGACCCGGCCCCGCCACGTACCGCATCCCGAGGGAGCCACCCGTGCCGCGCATGCTCGATGTCAGCGACGAGGTCCGCGCCGAGATCGGCGACGAAGAAGCCGACCGGCTGCTCGCCGGCGACAACGCCCCGGGCAGTTACGACTGCACCTCCTGCCGCACGCCGGGCGACTCCGCCCAGGAGCGCACCAGCACCGTCCTCTTCATCGGGGACGAGACCGCCGTCCTCGCCTTCGCCCACGCGGGCTGCCTGCCGTCGCAGGTCGTCCAGGTCACCGAGGAGCAGCTCCAGGGCGCGGTCCGCTCCATCAACGCCGACGAGGGGGCCCCGACGGCCCCGCCCGAGCAGGCCGTACTGGGGGTCACCAGCGGACTCGTCCTGATCGAGGGCGAGTTGCACCCCGCACTGGTCGTCGAACCGACCGCCCCGATCGTCCGCCCCGGCACGACCGGCGCCGGCGACGACTTCCTGCCGCTCCTCATCGAGCAGGGCTTCATGCCGCTGACCCAGCTGACGGAGGTGCCGCCCGTGCTGCACGGCTGGTCGGTGCTGCTCGCGGCGGGGCAGCTGCACGCCGTACTCCAGCCGGGTCCGAACGGCGGCTCGGCGGTGGCCTGGTGGCAGGCGCACCAGCCGCTCCAGGTCACGGAGAGCTGGCGGGCCGCGGCGAACAAGCACCAGCAGGTGCTGATGTTCGCGGCGCCGGTGGGGTCCATTGGGCGCCAGCCCCGGGAGGATCTGCTGCGGGACGCGTTGGACAAGGCGGCGGGGGTCGGCAAGTTGGTTGCCAGTGCGTTGCCGCTGGCGGGGACGTGACGCTGTAGGGGTGGGGTGGCTCGGTGCGTTGGCGGCTCTCGGTCGCGTGTGGCTTGTCGCGCAGTTCCCCGCGCCCCTTTTGCGGGCGCTTCGCGCCCTGCAAAATCGGGGTAGTGGCCGCATCCGTTGGGCTTTGGGGTCGTTTGGAGGGGTGTGCACACCTACGATGTTCCCCGCCGCCAGTCCTACTCCAGCGGCCCGTCGGCGACGCCGATCTACGACGCGCTCTATGCCGAGTACAGCAAGTCCTTTCGGTCGCGGCCCGGTGACCGCAGTGGCGAGGAGGAGCTGAACTTCACGGCCTTCGGGAGCAGTCCGAACGGCCATGCCTCGTACGGCGGCTCGCTCGGGTCGGGTTCGTACAGCGCCTACAGCGCGGGGGCGTTCAGTGCGCGCACCGGCGGCGGCCAGCCGTCCGTGTGGCAGCGGGTCGGTCAACTCGACGCGCAGCAGGGGCAGACGCAGACGGCGACCGCGACCGCCGTGTGGCAGACGGGCGCCCGGCAGCAGCACTACACCGGGATGACCCACATCCCGGCGGCGCTGCCACCGGGCCCGCGCCGGGGCCTGTGAGCACCACCACCTGCACGTGACTGAGGGCGGCTCCGATCCGGAGCCGCCCTCAGTCACGTAGAACGTCGTACCGCTACTTCTTCTTGCCGCGCTTCTCGCGCACCCGTACCGAGATGTGGATCGGCGTGCCTTCGAAGCTGAACTCCTCGCGCAGACGGCGCTCGATGAAGCGGCGGTAGCCGGCCTCGATGAAGCCGGAGGCGAAGAGCACGAACCGCGGCGGCTTGGTGCCCGCCTGGGTGCCGAACAGGATGCGCGGCTGCTTGCCGCCGCGGACCGGGTGCGGGTGGGCGGCGACGAGTTCGCCGAGGAAGGCGTTCAGCCGGCCTGTCGGGACCCGGGTCTCCCAGCCCGCGAGGGCGGCCTCGATCGCGGGGACCAGCTTCTCCATGTGGCGGCCGGTGCGGGCCGAGACGTTGACGCGGGGCGCCCACGCGACCTGGGCCAGCTCGGTCTCGATCTCCCGCTCCAGGTAGTAGCGGCGCTCCTCGTCGAGCGTGTCCCACTTGTTGTAGGCGAGGACGATCGCGCGGCCCGCCTCGACGGCCATCGTGACGATGCGCTGGTCCTGGATGGAGATGTTCTCGGAGCCGTCGATCAGGATGACCGCGACCTCGGCCTTCTCCACGGCGGCGGCCGTACGCAGCGAGGCGTAGTAGTCGGCGCCCTGCTGGAGGTGGACGCGCTTGCGGATGCCCGCCGTGTCGATGAACTTCCAGGTGACACCGCCGAGTTCGATCAGCTCGTCGACCGGGTCACGGGTGGTGCCGGCGATCTCGTTGACGACGACCCGATCCTGGCCCGCCACCTTGTTCAGCAGCGAGGACTTGCCGACGTTCGGGCGGCCGATGAGGGCGATGCGGCGCGGGCCGCCGACCCCGGCGCCGAAGGTCTGCGCGGGTGCCTCGGGCAGCGCCTCCAGGACGGCGTCCAGCATGTCGCCGGTGCCTCGGCCGTGCAGCGAGGAGACGGGGTGCGGCTCGCCGAGCCCGAGGGCCCAGAGGGCCGTGGCGTCGGCCTCGCCGCTCAGTCCGTCGACCTTGTTGGCACACAGCACGACGGGCTTGCCGGCCTTGCGCAGCAGCCGGACGACCGCTTCGTCGGTGTCGGTCGCGCCGACCTTGGCGTCGACGACGAAGACGACCGCGTCGGACGCCTCGATCGCGTACTCGGCCTGCGCGGCCACGGAGGCGTCGATACCGAGGACGTCCTGCTCCCAGCCGCCGGTGTCGACGATCTTGAAGCGCCGCCCGGCCCACTCGGCCTCGTAGGTGACGCGGTCGCGGGTGACGCCGGGCTTGTCCTCGACGACGGCCTCGCGGCGCCCGATGATGCGGTTGACGAGCGTCGACTTGCCGACGTTCGGCCGCCCGACGACGGCGAGGACGGGCAGTGGCCCGTGTCCCGCCTCGCCGATCGCGCCCTCGACATCCTCGATGTCGAAGCCTTCCACCGCGGCGAGCTCCATGAACTCCGCGTACTCGGCATCGCCAAGCTCTCCGTGCTCGTACTCTCCCGAGCCCTCGGAGGGAATGTGGTCGTTCATGAAGTCCGTACCTCGTTCATCGTGGTGATCGGTGAAACCCCCCGTTATCGGGTGATCCACTACTCAAACTGCTCAAGTACTCAAGTGTCGCTCAGCGCTCAGCGGGGCGCTCGGCGTTTTCCCGGCGGCCGGTGAGCCGTCTGGCGTTGTCCAGGTGCGCGGTGAGGTGCTTCTGGATGCGTGTGGTCGCCTCGTCCAGCGCCGCGCGTGTACGCCGCCCGCTGCCGTCGCCCGCCTCGAACGGGTCGCCGAAGACCACGTCGACGCGGCTGCGCAGCGGGGGCAGTGCCTTTATCAACCGTCCGCGCCGGTCGGTGCTTCCCAGAACGGCCACCGGAACGATGGGCGCGCCACTGCGCACGGCGAAGTAGGCGAGCCCGGAGCGCAGCGAGGCGAAGTCGCCGTCGCCACGGCTGCCCTCGGGAAAGATCCCGAGCACCCCGCCGTTCGCCAGCACACCCAGGGCCCGGCTGATCGCCGTACGGTCGGCCGTCGAGCGGTCCACCTCCAGCTGGCCGGTGGCGCGCATGAAGGTGGCGATCGGGCCGATGAACGCCTCCTTCTTGACCAGGAAGTGCGAGGCCCGGGGTGCGACGCCGATGACCATCGGCCCGTCGATGTTGTGGGAGTGATTGACGGCGAGGATCACCGGCCCGGTCGCGGGCACCTTCCAGGAGCCCAGGACACGCGGCCTCCAAAGCCCGTACATGAGGCCGACGCCGATGCGCCGCCCGACCTCGGCACCGCGCTCCGACGGAATGTTCGACGGGGCGCTCACTTCGCGTCCCGCTTCTCCTCGACGAGGGTGACGACGCACTCGATGACCTGCTGGAGGGTCAGCTCGGAGGTGTCGACCTCCACGGCGTCGTCCGCCTTGGCGAGCGGTGAGGTCTTACGGCTGGAGTCGGCCGCGTCCCGCTTCAGCAGCGCCTCGCGGGTGCTGTTGACGTCGGCGCCCTTCAACTCACCGCTGCGGCGGGCGGCACGCGCCTCCGGGGACGCGGTGAGGAAGATCTTCAGGTCGGCGCAGGGCAGCACGGTCGTCCCGATGTCCCGCCCCTCGACGACGATCCCCTTCTCGGCGGACGCGGCGATGGACCGCTGCAGCTCGGTGATCAGGGCCCGCACCTCGGGCACGGCGCTCACCGCGCTGACCTTGGAGGTGACCTCCTGGGTGCGGATCGGGCCGCCGACGTCGGTGCCGTCCACGGTGATCGTCGGGTTCTCCGGGTCCGTACCGGAGACGATCTCGGGCTTGCCGGCCACGGCGGCGATCGCGGAGGGGTCCGTGATGTCGATCCCGTTGGTCACCATCCACCAGGTGATCGCCCGGTACTGGGCCCCGGTGTCCAGGTAGCTGAGCCCGAGCTGCGCGGCAACGGCCTTGGACGTGCTCGACTTGCCCGTGCCGGAGGGGCCGTCAATGGCGACAATCACTGCGGCGCGTTCCACTGTGGGGGCACCTTCCTGGTCCGGGGTGGCGGGGTGGGGGCGGTTGGTGCCCCGGACAAGGTTACTGGGTGCGGGTCACTCGTCCGGCCGCACGCGTTTTCATGCCGGGGCCTTCCGGCTCGTGCGGCGCCTCTTCAGCGCCGGCCCGGACTCTCAGCCCGTCCGGTGCCTCTTCAGCGCCGGTCCGGGCATCTCAGCCCGTCCGGCGACTGAGGACGAGGCCGTTCAGGCCGAAGCGGGGGTCTGGGGGCGGCAGCCCCCCGCAACGGCGGCGCACCCCTACTGCCGGATCGCCCAGCCACGCTCTCGCAGCGACGCCGACAACACAGGCGCAGACTTCGGCTCCACCATCAACTGCACAAGCCCCGCCTGCTGCCCCGTGGCGTGCTCGATCCGCACATCCTCGATATTGACCCCCGCCCGCCCCGCATCGGCGAAGATCCGGGCCAGCTGCCCAGGCTGGTCGTCGATCAGCACGGCCACCACCTCGTAAGCCCGCGGAGCGGACCCGTGCTTGCCGGGCACCCGCACCTGCCCCGCGTTCCCGCGCCGCAGCACGTCCTCGACCCCGGAGACGCCCACGCGGCGCTTCTCCTCGTCGGAGGACTGGAGGGACCGCAGTGCCTGAACCGTCTCCTCCAGGTCGGCGGCGACGTCCGTGAGGAGGTCGGCCACCGGCCCGGGGTTGGCGGAGAGGATGTCGATCCACATACCGGGGTCGGACGCGGCGATCCGGGTCACGTCCCGGATGCCCTGCCCACACAGCCGTACGGCTGCCTCCTCCGCGTTCTCCAGCCGCGCGGCGACCATGCTGGAGACCAGGTGGGGCATGTGGGAGACAAGAGCGACGGCCCGGTCGTGGGCGTCCGCGTCCATCACGACGGGGACCGCACGACAGTGCGAGACCAGCTCCAGAGCGAGGTTGAGAACCTCGGTGTCGGTGTCGCGGGTCGGCGTCAGCACCCAGGGACGGCCCTCGAAGAGGTCACCGGTCGCGGCCAGCGGGCCCGACTTCTCGCGGCCCGACATGGGATGCGAACCGATGTACGAGGACAGGTCGAGGCCCAGTGCCTCCAGCTCGCGGCGCGGTCCGCCCTTGACGCTGGCCACGTCGAGGTAGCCGCGCGCGACACCCCGGCGCATCGCTTCGGCGAGGGCGCCGGCGACGTGCGCGGGCGGCGCGGCGACGATCGCGAGGTCGACCGGGCCCTCGGGCGCCTCGTCCGTACCGGCGCCCAGGGCGGCTGCCGTACGGGCCTGCTCGGGGTCGTGGTCGGCGAGGTGGACGACGACGCCACGTGAGACGAGCGCGAGGGCGGCGGACGTACCGATGAGGCCCGTGCCGATGACGAGTGCGGTTCTCACTGGGCGATGTCCTTGCGCAGGGCCGCCGCGGCACCGAGGTAGACGTGCGCGATGTCGGCGCGGGGCAGGTCGGACTCGATGTGGGCGAGGATGCGGACCACGCGCGGCATCGCGCCCTCGATGTCCAGTTCCTGGGCGCAGATCAGCGGTACGTCGACGATGCCGAGCTTGCGGGCCGCGGCGGCCGGGAAGTCGCTGTGCAGGTCGGGGGTGGCCGTGAACCAGACGCTGATCAGGTCGTCCGCGGTGAGGCTGTTGCGCTCCAGGACCGCGGTGAGCAGCTCGCTGACCCGCTCGTCCATGTGCCCGGCCTCGTCCCGATCCAGTTGGACGGCGCCCCGGACCGCTCGTACCGCCACGGTGATGCTCCTTGCTGACGTACATATTCGAAACCGATATGCATCTTCGGATCTACGTATCGGCTCTTGGCGCATCCAGCCTAGTCAGCCCGCGCGCGGCGGACGTTCGGCGCCCGCCCCCTGAGACACGCCCCACAACGCGCACGGGGCCCTGCCAATGTCACCCGATTCGCCCCAATCCGCGAGTTGGGCCGCGAACACGCCCACGCGCTCTGGACGCGGGGGCCCGGGTCCGCTCTCATGGCAGGAAGCTCGCCTCGGGGGAGGCCCGATGAAGCGCACCGGACCGCTTTTCACACTGCTCGCGGGACTGTTGTTGGCCCTGTTCATGCTGTCGCTCAACGCGACGACAGGGACGAAGCCCGCGTCCACGTCCCAGGCGGACACACCCGCCGACAAGGTGTCACCGGCACCGACGAAGACGAAGGCGTCCCCATCGCCGACCCCTTCTTCTCCGTCCCCGTCACCCACCAAGGCTCCGGCGCCGAACGCCGACTACGCGGGCCGTACGGACGACGACTCCGCCGCGGTGTCGGTCTCGCTGCGCGACGGCAGGGCGATCGCGTACTTCTGCGACGGCCGTGACAAGGAGTCGTGGCTGAAGGGCGATGTCGAGGCCGACGGTTCCATGAAGCTCACCGGCAAGGGCGGCTCCGTACTGAACGGCACCCTCAAGGGCAAGAGCATCCGCGGCACGGTCGACATCGAGGGCGGGGACTACGCCTTCACCGCGGACAAGGCGGTCAAACCGTCCGGGCTCTACCGGGCGACCGCGACCGTCCGGGACGCCGAGATCGACGGCGGCTGGATCGTGCTGTCCACCGGGGACCAGGTCGGCATCCTCAACCGCGACGGCAAGCCCTCCCCCGCGCCCCGGATCGACCCGGAGACCGGCGCGGTGACGATCGACGGCGAGCGGCTGACGGCCCGCCCGGTCACCCCGTGACGCACCGCCTCAAGCCACCAGGGACAGGTAAAGGGACAGGGAGCCGAACATGACCGTGGACCCGAACGCCGCGACCCAGAGCTTCCCGCCGCGCCCGCCGGCCCCCGGCGGCCCGAGCGCGGCCCGCTACCTCGTCCCGGCACTCGTCGCCGCCGCCGTGGCGCTGGCCCTGGGGGTGTACGGCAAGGTCCACGACCCGGAGGGCACCGCCTTCAACCTGGCCGGGTTCAGCAGCACGAGCGCGGTGAAGTCCTGGCTCGCGACGACGGCGTTCGGCTTCGCGCTCGTCCAGGTCGCGTCGGCGGCCATGGTGTACGGGAAGCTGCCGGGCCCGAGCTGGTCGGGAACGCTGCACCGCTGGTCGGGCCGGATCGCGTTCCTGACAGCGGTCCCGGTGGCGGTGCACTGTCTGTACGCTTTCGGATATCAAACATACGATTCACGTGTGATGTGGCACTCCCTCCTGGGTTGCTTCTTCTTCGGTGCTTTCAGTGCAAAGATGCTGCTGCTTCGCTGGGATCGACTGCCCGGCTGGCTGCTGCCGGTCGTCGGCGGGCTGGTCTTCACCGTCCTGACGATCGTCTGGTTCACATCCGCCCTCTGGTTCTTCCGCAATTTCGGAGTGACGACATGACGCAAGGCCCGACGCGACGCACGGTCCTCCTCGCGACGGGCGCGGCGGCGCTCACGGCGGGATGCAGCGAGTACGGCGACGAATCCTCGTCCACGGAGTCCAGCGCGGACACCTCCCCCGGGCAGGAGCTGACCACGACGGCCGACATCCCGGTCGGCGGCGGCAAGATCTTCAAGGACGAGCAGGTCGTGGTGACACAGCCGAAGGAGGGCGAGTTCAAGGCGTTCACCTCGATCTGTACGCACCAGAAGTGCCCGGTGGCGAACGTGTCGGACGGCACGATCAACTGCACCTGCCACGGCAGCAAGTTCAGCATCACGGACGGTTCGGTGGCCAACCCTCCGGCGACGCAGCCGCTGGCCGAGAAGAAGATCACGGTGTCGGGAAATTCGATTCTCCTGGCGTAAGCGCCGCGCGTACGCTCCCCGAATGCGCCCGCGTTCCGCCCCCGCCGAAGCCCTCGAGACCCCCGAGACCCCCGCGTTCACCGAAACCCTCGTACGCGACCACACGGTCTACGCCTGTGTGATGGGCTCACGCGCCTTCGGCCTGGCGACGGACGGCAGCGACACGGACCGGCGCGGGGTGTTCCTCGCGCCCACTCCCCTGTTCTGGCGCTTCGAGAAGCCGCCCACGCATGTGGAGGGCCCCGCGGAGGAGCAGTTCAGCTGGGAGCTGGAACGCTTCTGCGCACTGGCTCTGCGCGCCAACCCGAACATCCTGGAGTGCCTCCACTCCCCGCTCGTGGAGTACGCCGACGACACCGGCCGCGAACTCCTGTCCCTGCGGGAGGCGTTCCTCTCGCGCCAGGCCTACGAGACGTTCGCGGGCTACTCGCTCAGCCAGCACAAGAAGCTGGAGACCGACGTCCGCGTCCACGGCGCCCCACGCTGGAAGCACGCGATGCACCTGCTGCGCCTCCTGATGAGCTGCCGCGACCTGCTGCGCACGGGCACGCTGACGATCGACGTCGGCGACGCGCGCGAGCGGCTGCTGGAGGTCAAGCGGGGCGAGGTGCCGTGGACGGAGATCGAGTCCCGGATGACCCGCCTGGCGACAGAGGCGGAACAGGCGTCCCACCACAGCCCGCTCCCGGCGGAGCCGGACCGGCGACGCGTGGAGGCCTTCCTGGTCCGCACACGGCGCGCATCTGCTGAAGCGCCGGCAGGTATTTCCAGCCCGTCCGGCGTTTGAGGACGAGGCCGTTCAGGCCGGAGGGGGGTCTGGGGGCACAGCCCCCAGCAAGGCCCGCACCAACACACCGCACCGTTCAG
>Ga0307513_10011666_pt1 | contig 10903 bp, 7 predicted proteins | sample 15_EM_MG_FD_202174 | JGI IMG/M metagenome (GOLD analysis project Ga0307513, IMG submission 202174) | Populus trichocarpa ectomycorrhiza microbial communities from riparian zone in the Pacific Northwest, United States - 15_EM | ecosystem: Host-associated > Plants > Roots > Unclassified | place... | reverse complement strand
GGATGGATCCTAATAAGCAAGGAAAGCATCTGTCAGAAATCCAAGGGTTGAAAATAATAATGAACCACACTAATTTTGCTTTCTTAGAAGTTTCTTCTGCATCTATCTTCTCTGGACATAGAACAAAAAAAGCAAAAGAGGGGAAGGGAATAAGAGCAAGCAAGCCGTGAAAAAGTACCTGAGATCCAAGAATGACAGCACCTTTTTCCACGAATAGTGTGAGATGGCTGGTAAGACTGAAACTTCCAGTAAGCCATTTTCCAGGTGGGACATAAAGCTGAGCGCCACCCTTGTCTGTAAATGACTTGAGATAGAAAATGGCATTCTGAAAAGCAAGAGTATTCAATGTTTTCCCATCTCCAACCGCACCAAACTCCAAGATGGAGACACTATGTGGTCTTGGTTTTAAACTTGGTTTGAAACCACACACTTCGCTGCTCTCTTCTGCATCAATTCTAATGGCAATGCTCAGTGCCAGTAGCAAGAGTACTGCCACCTGAAAATGCGAAAATGCAATTCTCAAAACAGATTCCTAAAACAAAGATTCATTTTTTGCAACAGTCAACATTAAGCAAGAGATAAATGAAATTCAAAACAATCATAAATTCCATAGAAAATACATTAAGACGAGAACAAACAGACTCCAACCTCTATTCTTGGATTCTTAGAATCCAGTGAGTTGTACAACGCTCAAAACTCCAACAAAAGAATAAGAACACAGAAAGGCAAAAACCAAGCTGTCCATTTTATCACAAAAGATGCCTCATAGAGATCAAGAGAATTCCTATATAATGTAAAAACTTCTCAAAAACTAAGAACATGCTTTACACCCCAAAAAATATTGGAAAATTATATTATGATGAAGTATAGCAGGGAATTATTAGATTTTATTTGACAACTGAATCAATGAAACATATGAGATCATAATTGATCAAAACAGAAAGCAATTTTCAAGCAGAATAAAATAAAATTAAGGATAGTGTATTTGCTAGTAAAACAAATTAGCCTCCTTATAATGTGGAAGTTGAAGTATGGTTTGGCTATTCCAAGAGAAAGGAAAGCAATGCAGTAAACAAATCAAAAGAAGAAAGCAAAAAAAAAAAAAAAAAAAGAGAGAGAGTCAAGAATCCAATGAAAACAACACTGTTCAAAAGAACTATAACACAAAAAAAACAGCAATTCAAGACAAAAATTTTGCAGCCATGATTCACAAACTGAAAGAGGAGAAATGGAAAAAAGAAAAAAGAAAGTCCATCGCGCTAATAATATTCAAAATCAAAAGCGTCAGTTCAAGCAAAAATGGAACTTCATCATCATAGTTTTAGAAAAGAGAGAAGCACAGCATGTCAATATATCAAAATATAGTAAAAATGAACTGAATTGACTGCCATAACCATTGCCGTGATGGACTAGTACATATTATACAGCAAAACATGAAAATCCCACAAAGGCAATCAAAGATATACTTCAACAGATCATAGATATAACACCAAAACCAATCAAAACTCCAAACTTTCCAGATTTGAAGGAGGAGAAAAGGAATAAAAACAGAAATATAAAAGAAACGTACTTACTGGCATCTTCATGGAGAGCTCACAACTTTTCTTCTTCTTCCTCTTCTTCTTCTTCTTCTTCAACAGTATTGACCAAAAGGAGAGGCAACAAAACAAAGTATGGCTTAGCTAATGTAGAAGAAAGAAAGAAAGGGGAGGTAGTGGGAGAAGAAGCACCACAAAAACAGGGGCAGCTTGGTGTAAGCTTGTGTATTATAAGCATTAATTATATATAAATGACAACGAGAACATTTTCTTTATTTATTATCGGTTACAGCATTACATTACAAAATAAATAAATTAAAACCCAGTAATATTTAATAAATTAATAATCTTAACTAAATGATATTTTTGTTTGATATCGATTTAAATTTGAAATTTAAATAATATTTTATTCAATGAATAAATATATGCTAAAAATTATGTACAAGTTTAACTGTTCTTGGTAAGTTAGGAAATGACAGCTTAATTACCATGCAAAAAGAAGAAGAAGTAATAAAAGGAAATATAGTGGTAATTAATAATTAATAGCGTAATTAACCTGTAATGTGAATATGATTAATAACGTCTCTCGCCGACAATTATGTTTGAAACGGGTTTTCTTTATTTAGAGAGAGTGTGATTGATTGCGTGCTAATTTTTAGCAGCTGTGTTTGCAGTAATAGCGAGTTCTAGATTTTTTTTAATATAATAAAATAATAGATTAAAAAAATTCAAGCTTATTAGTTAAATTGACAATTTAAATATATATAAAAAATCAACAATGGTAAATAAATCAACAAAAAAATAAAAAACTACACTCAAGTTTATTTGAATTATTAAACAACCTAATACTAATCTAATAGAAGGAAAACCTGGACAAGAAAAGAAGAGTCAAACTTCAACAAAAAAAAACTACAGAAAACATCAGCTTAAAAAAAAGAAAAAAAACCAAGCAAATCTACGAGAACCTCTTAAACCTAGTTCAATCTAAAAAATTACAACTTGTTAAGTTATGAACCTAATTTAATTAAGAAGTTTAAATATCATCCAATTTAATCTTGAAGGATGAGATTGTTAAAAAACCTATTAATAAAAAAGCTTTCAAAAGAAAAAAAAAAATGGGGCTAAAATTTGACAGGAAAAACCCAATGAGAATGAAATCCAAAAAAAAATATCGCAAACAAAAACAAATTTCAATTAAAAAAATTAAGACCAAACTTGAAAGATTAAAAAATCAGGGGGGAATTCAAAATCATTTTTAATATGATATATTATTTATAAATTAAAAATGACGAGGGTGAAATAGAAAACAATTGTTGAGGGCTAACCCAATAAAATTAAACCGAGAAAAATAACAAAACAAAAGTTAAAAAAATAAAAAATTAAGACAACAATTTAGAAAAAGAGAAAAAATAAGGCAAACCTCATAAACCTGGTCTAATATCTAAAAGTCGCATCTCGTGAAAGTTTTTTACGCAAATTCAATCAAGAAATTAATCAATTTAATTTTGAAGGATGAGATCGATAGAAAAATATTAATGAGAAAACCTACAAAAGCAAAAAAAAAAAATAATGATAAAATTTGATAGGAAAAACCCAAGGAAACAAAAATTAAATAAAAATAAATGCCTAGGGGTGGAACTGAAAATAAACAAATCAATCAAGAAAATGATTCAAAACAAAACAAATAAAAATTAAAAAAATGAGGACCAAGTTTGAAAACAAATTAAAAAAAATCAAATGTTCAAGGATGAAATAAAAAATAAAATCCAATTAGAAACAATCAATGCAAATAAAACAATTGAAAAATAAGAGAAAAGAGACTAAATAAAAAAAAAATTGAATGGCTGATATGGATTTTTGCATGGTCAACCCACAATTCAAGGAAGAAAGAGAAGGAAAAGAAAAAAAGAAAATAAAAGTAATTTTGGGGCCAAACCACGATGAACCACCATACACGTGCCACCCATAAAAAAAAAGGACGTCAAGATGAATCAAATGATGCGATAGAATCATGGTTACAATTGCCAGAGCCAGTCACACACACAGCTAGAAGATGACATAACAGTTGACGCGTGCGAGGCATATATCAGTAGCTTTTTCATTTTTTTTTGGGTGAAAAAACCAAAAATTCTCTTAAGACTAAACAATATTAACAAACAAATCATTATGAAATTACACCTAAGCCCCTGAAGCCAGGGCTAAAAAATCAACTTGTAAGGGTAATGTAGTAATTCAACTATTCTATAAAATTTGAAAACACAAAAACACCCTTGTGTAAAAAACATTGGATTATTTTATTAAAGGGTTACATTAGTAATTTTACTATGCATTTAAAAATCTAATTACCAAAATAACCTCGCACAATCCTCAAAAGACATTTATGTCATGGTAAAAAGACCATCCTACCCCCGAAGCCAAGGCAAGAGATAAAATAACCAAAGGACAAAAAAGTCATGATACTATTGTAATGAATAGTATTTTGTATCTTATGACATAGTAAAACCCCTAGAAGAATTAGTGTTTTAGATAATGTTTTGTTTTGGATACATTTTTTTATTAGTCGAATGAAACAAACAAATTAGTTGGGTCTCATAATTTATCCAAAAGTTTCATATAATTTCTGTGAACCGGCTTCATAAGTGATAAATTATTACAATTACAATAAAACTAAATAAGAAGAGGTTTTTACTATACTCATTTTCACATAACACTATTCATTAGAATAATGTTTGTTTTTCTAATTTATATACATTTATTTCAATTTCATCATTCAATATTAAATTTATTGCGGATTAGACTTTATATTTTTTTCTCAAATTACTTTTTATGAGATTATCTTAGATTCATGATCCAGACCACATGTTTGAAAGGTTGACTCATGTTTTTTCCCTTCTTTTCTAATTGATTTTTTTTTTCTCAATTTCATTCTTCAACATTGAGTTTATTGAGAATTAGGCTTTGTGATTTGTTTTGGTATGCTTTCTATGAGGTTATTCTCATCGCATGACTCGAGTCATAGGTTTGGCGGGTTAACCCTGGTTGACCCGAGCAACTTTTTGTATCCTTTTTAATCAATTTTTTTCTCTATTTTGTCTTTCAACACTTTGTTGATAAAAAAATGAGCTTCATATTTTTTTTTTAATTTTGCTTTCTATTAGGTTATCTTTTTTTCAGGACTCAGGTCGTGGGTTTGGTAAGTTAACCTGGGTTAACATGAGTTATTTTTTGGATCTTTTTTTTAATTGATTTTTTTTAGTTTCATCCTTCAACATTGAATTTATTGAAAATTGAGTTTCATAATTTATTTTGATTTGCTTTTTTTGGGTTATCATGATCTTATGTCTTAGTATGCGGATTGATATGTTATCCCTAGTTGACCCGAATCAATCCAATATGCTTAACTTAGTCAGAGACATACTGGATATCTATATCCGACAAGCACCACCTTGAAAAACAACAATGACATGATGATTTCAACGACATCAAAGAAGGTTGTATGATGTCACACATTATGCCTAAACCTCGGTGACACCTCTCACACACTGGTGCATGTCCTATACGTGCCAGACCTTTTTTGTCTCATTTGTTTAATTTAGTCTTTGATTCTAAAATAATTCTTCTATTGAGCTTTGAATTTTATTCCACATGATTCAAGCTCTCTCTCTTTTTTTTTTTTTAATTTAGTCTTTGATTCTCTATTGACTCTTCAATTTAGTCCCCGATGTCAACCCATTTGATCCTCCATAAGTCCCAGACAAGGAGAGAAGAAAGAGAAGAAAAAAGAAAGTGACATCTCGTCAACTAGTTCAGCACATTGTGATCATCTCCATGACCCAGGTTTTGAATTTTATGCTTATCCAATATGTCGACATCGCAACATTGAGAAAAAAAATATCATCTTGGAATTTTATTAAAGCCAAACCCTATTTTCATCAATCATTTAGGTTACCTTTGTACTCGCCAAATTGATTGAGTCAAGTTGTGGCAACTCCCATACAATTTACTTTGATGCTCAGTTTAGGTGAGGAATCAAGGCTGGAGGTTTCAACATTGACTTGTTTGACTGAGTTTAACAACAATGTCAAAGAGTTTTCCATGAACTGCCCAGTTCTTTAGTTCAAAAAAATAACATTGCTTATTTTTAAAAAAAAACTTCATAAGAATCACCTTATGATTTTGTTTTTAGTCATTTCGGGTTTTGAATGATTCACTTTTATATGTTATGAGTCTACAACTGATTCACTAAAGATGCTTGCACATTTTTTCTTGTTACTTGAAAAAATATTACTCTATCTTGCAGCAAAACACGAGACAACTAGCTAATTTTCTTTCTATTCATACTATATACAATATTAAAAAAATGCTTTTCTTTTATCATAAATCAAGGTATCTCCTACTTTCAATAAAAAATTGCTTTATCATGGAGTCCATTATTTTAGTGCTGATACTTTTATATTATAGTGGACACATAGCACAGTAAAACACTAGATTATTGTTCCATGTTGTGTTGCTGGTCGAATTATTTTTTTTAATGTAAAAAAAATATAACAGTATTGCTAACGTGTTTTCTAATAAAAATAATAATCATGAGCTCAAAATATAATACATATTGGACAATATATTTAAAAACAAATATTGATAAGACAATATATTGGATGCCATTTATTTTTAAATATTGAGACGACCATATATTGGATCGACTCAAGTTAACATGTTCAATCTTTGACCCTAGTCATGAGACCATGATAACCTTATAGAAAACAAATAAAAATAAATTATGAAGGCTGTTTCCTAATCAACCTAATATTGAAGGACAAAATAAAATAAAAAATAAAAAATAAAAAGAAAACAAAACACTCGGGTTAAAATGCCAAAATAATAACTTGGATCATGGATAACCCAGATGAAAGCAAATTGACAAAAAAATTATGAAACTCAATTTCCAACCAATGCATTGTTGAAGAATGAAATAAAAAAAATAATTAAAAAAAAAGATAAAAAAAACTAAGTCAACCCGGGCTAAGTCATAAAACTATGATAACATCATAAAAACCAAAATAAAATAAAATTATAAAGCTCCATTTCTAATAGATCTAGTGTTGAAGGTTGAAATCGAGAAAACAATTAAATATATGAGACTGGAATAACTTCATAAAAAACAAATTGAAAAAAAAAAATATAAAGCTTAGTTCCCAAACAACATAATGTTAAATGATAAAATTGAAGAAAAAACTAAATAAAAAAAAAGACTGAGTTGTTGAAGGGTTAAATTTAAAATATATTCAATTAAAAAAAGATCCAGAAAATAAATCGGATTAACCTGTCAAACCCACAACTGGGTAATGAGACAGGATAACCATATAGAAAGAAAATCGAGAAAAATCATGAAGCCAATTAAAAAATATTCAATTAAAAATGACAAAAAAAAAAAAACAAAGTCAACCTGGGTCAATATGCCAATCCAGCGACCAAAGTCATGAGATCAGGATAACCTCATAGAAAGAAAATTCTTAAAAATTACAAAGTCTAATTTCCAACCAAACTAATGTTGAAGAATGAAATAAAAAAAAAATCAATTAGAAAAAGCAGCCCAAAAAAAGATTACATTAGTCAACATGAGTTATTCTGTTAAACTTACGACCAAGGCCATGATATTGAGATAAATTAACATAAAGCAATAAAAAAACACAAAACCTCATTTCCAATAGATCTAATGTTGAAGATTGAAATCGAGAAAAAAAACTAAATCCATGAGATTGATATATAACACAATAAAAAAAAACAAAATACAATGCACAATGCCCAAGACGACCTAATAATTGAAAAATAAGATTGAAAAAAAAACTAAAAAAAGAAAAGAAAATTGGATTGGTTAAAAGTAAGATTGAAAAGAAAAACTAAATAAAACACAAAAACAAAACACTATTAAATACATAGTGTTTTGTGGGCGCGACTAAAATGATTTAGCCACATCTTTAGTGTTTCGTTAATAAAATAATAATATTAAAAAACTCATGATTTGATTAATAAATGAGTATATTTCTTATATTATCATTTAGGATTTAAATATTTTGAAAAACCATAGTAAAATAACTTCTTATGAACACACATTTAGAGTGGATAACACTTGTTTAAGGCTAGATCATAGAAGGTATAATAAGGGTGTTTGGTGCTATATCTGCTTTTGCTTTTAGATGTTTTTGAAAAAAATTTTGGCTAAAAAAAATCAAAGTGATGATTTTTTAATGATTTATAATGGTTTTAATGTGCTGATGTCAAAAATAAAAAAATCTAAAAAAACTATTTTGATATATTTTCAAACGAAAAGTTATTTTGAAACGCACCATACACCACAATGTCAAATACACACTTTAATATTAAAACATAACACATAAATATTCAATTAGTTCATTTCATGAACAAAGACAATAAGAATCCCTTTGGATATGAAATATATGATATTTCTTTGTACAAAAGCATCCGTTAATTTTTTTTTTCCTTACAAGAAGTGGTAAATTATTTAAATATCTTGAACCAAATGTATTTTTTTTGCAATATTCTCACGATCTCTTATTATCTTCCTAAGATTATGTTTAGTTTGGAGTTAAAAACTGGAGGTTAAATGTTAAACGGTGAAATATTAAGAGTGAAAAAAATGATTATATGATGAATTTTTTAAAATGTTTAATATATAGTGTTAAAAATCAATAAGTTTTAAAATAAAACTCATGATAAAAATAATAAACAATATAAATAGATGGATTCAATGCTTTGTTTAGGAAAAAAGATGAAAAATGAATGATTAGTTAAAAACAAAAACAAAATGAGCGTAAATTCCAAAAACAATTCTCCTTCTCCATTTTATACCCCACCCACCTCATCCCTTAATTTGCCCCCTTCCGAAGCCCCCTTCCGAAGAAAATACCACACAAAATTAAAGGGCGTGAAATTATTATCTAAAATGGTCACGCCATCACTAATCCTAACACTGGTTTTCCTTTTTGTTTTTAAATTTCATGAACAACTATTTTGGTAATGTTGGGTAATCAATCTATTTAGAGCAAAGTTTTGAAACCTAGTTTGATCCATGTTGACCTAAGTCAATTATTTTAGTTTTAATTTTTGTCCTAAACAATTTTGTTTGAAAAACATTTTGACTGGATCTCATCTAGGTCTTGATCGAATAACCAAGTCATTGTCACATCAAATGGGTTTTCCCAAGTTAAACTATGATGCAACCATATTATTTGATAGTTTTATCCATATTTGCCTAATATTTGTTTATGTTATATATATAAAATGTCTTGATATTCGTTTGTTTTATGTTTTGAAGGCACTTTTGGATGTAAGATTAAAAAAAAAGTAAATTGGAGATAATTCAGACCATGTTCTAACCCATGTCGAACTTTGGCAGATTTAACCTCTGATCGATGTTTTGTGCAGAGCTTGAGCTCTAGAGGTTGAAATGAAGTGATTCTAGTGGCATTAGAAAGATAACATACATACCTTTCTATACATATATGGCAAGAAAAATAAAAAGAGAAAGAGAATGAAAATCGCAGCCTTCAAAGACAAATCTTGTATTTTACCAATGCTGACCTTTGACCATTACGACTTGAATATCTTGAGTTAGAGAAGTTCATTTGATGCAAACTCAATGTTTTTGAATTTTTGACTTGAAGACCTATCAAACTACCAAATTTCAGTAGAAAAACAGCTCATATGTGAGAGATATGATTTTTCTTAGACAACTTATAGATTCTGCCAGCATACAAGTTTTGTGAAGAAACAAGTCTAAGTTACTTCCCAAGCATCCAAACCGACATCCAAGTCTCTATATGGGAAATCTAACTCCTATAAGTCTAAAGTCAAAGTTTGAAGATTTTATGCAAGACTATTTCTTCTTCTTTTTAGGAAAATAGTTATTGCATTACTTAAATATAAATTGTCTACTTAGGAAATGACTATATTTTTAAGGAAGTAGGGATTATGGTTGACTATTAAATAAAAAGAAAGAGAGAGAGGAAGGAGAGGGCAGCCAGAAAGAGAAGAAAAACTTCACCATTTTCTCCTATACCCGAAATCATGTATTCATCTTTTCTCTTGATTAGTTTTTCAACAGACATGCAAGGTTAAGTTCTTTTTCTTAGTTGCAAGGACACATAAACTTTCGGATTTCAATAACTATGAGATCTATTTTACCTTTTCCTTTCAGTTTATATGATGAGTATGTTTGTTTTCCTATGTTTATTTCCTATGATTATTTAGTTTGATTGCTAGAGCGGACTCAAAGTTGTTATTCTAATCAATCTATTGCTAAGTTTGTTATCAAAACTGGAGTTGTGATATATAAACTTGTGAAGCAACTGAGTTTAATAATTATGGCGGATTTATATTATTAATCTTAGGAAAAATATTTGATCAAATCAAACATGTACTGCAGTTAGTTATGTTGCCTAGATTAATTAACTTATCTAGTTCTTAAGGCCGCCGTTGAATTAAATTATTAGTGCAGACATTGTGGTTGTTTAACGGTTATAGTTAGTTACACTGCAGATTGATTAACTAACCAATAGCTAATGTTAAGAAAAGATTAATATTCAGAGTATAAGTTGATGTATCGTTTTAATAATTAGTTCTGATTTCCGTAGGTGGACGTTTACTTGAGACCAAGGTTTTTTCTCTTGATAATTTTCTGATTTATTTAATTTAGCTTGATTGTTTTATTCTGTTTACCATAGCATAGCCTAGATAACTTCAAACCCTTCCTCCCCAATTTCATATCATTTAGTATAAAAAACCTAACCAAACCTTCCTCGTGGGATTGACCCCTTACTTGCTCTATACTATCTTGTTTATTTAAGCAAGGGTAATTAATTTGTGTGATCATGACATCGCAACAAACTACATAACCAATTAAAAAAAAATCAATCCATGATCCAAGTCAACGAGTCTCTATATCTGACCTATCAGGCCATATAAAGTTTGGGATTTAGAGAGCAAACATATTTTGATTGATACATTGGGTATGGGAAGTGAGTGAAACTATAGGTGAAGGGGTCTTTTACCAAACTAACAGAGTTTGGTAAAAGATTTCAAGATATATCATAAGATATAAAAGTATCGTGGAAATAATATACTTTACTCAACCACTAATGAGAATTGTTGTTTTAGTAATAAATCACTAATAGAAATAGCAGTTGTCTTAAACAACTGTTACTGTCATTAATGTATGTATTAAACAACCACTAATGACAATAGTGGTTCTTCAATAAAAATGCGCTATTAATGCGCTAATGTGAATAGCGGTTGTGTTATCACAACATAATTTTAGCTTAAATACAACCCCAAATTTTATATAAAAC
>Ga0307513_10011665_pt1 | contig 10904 bp, 14 predicted proteins | sample 15_EM_MG_FD_202174 | JGI IMG/M metagenome (GOLD analysis project Ga0307513, IMG submission 202174) | Populus trichocarpa ectomycorrhiza microbial communities from riparian zone in the Pacific Northwest, United States - 15_EM | ecosystem: Host-associated > Plants > Roots > Unclassified | place... | reverse complement strand
CATTGAAGACCTATGTGTGGCGTGAGGCAAATCCGTGACTCGTTGCATCACAAATACGCACGTCCTCTACCTGGAGCTCCTTGTAAGCGATCTGTGGTTGTAGCGGGGGGAGTACCCACCATGCCAACCCAATCGTCACATAAGACATAGTCGCCAGGAGCCCATTGAGCTCCTGTAAATTCTGTTCTATCAATCCATTGGTCCACCTGTACCTTGGTGATAGCATGTTGAATCTTGACCTCGCTGTTGACATTCAAGACGACACCGGAACGCGGGTCATTCCAATGACGTTTGACGAAATCTCCGCGAACAAAATACCGGTCCCTCAATCGAAATAGGGTGTCTGGGAGTATCTGCCGTTCTCCGTTTGGGTAAAACTGGACACCGATCTCGCCTTTACGTAATGGACGAAGCAGTGGCTCATCTGGCGGTAGCTGGAGCGGGTCGAGCTCTGGCTGTTCGCTCCATGTACGCTGTTGTTGCTCATATTAGCAGTGGTGTCCGAAAATTGGAGCGAGGCGTACTGCTACGACCCCAAATTCGCCGTCTTCGATTCGCTCGACAAAGTCCTCGGTGAAGAACTGCTAGATGATATGCGTAAACACCTTGTGTGATTCTGGAGGTTATATGTGTGGTGGTGTACCTGACTGGGGCGTGCGTCTAATTCTGACTGCATGAGATGGTTGGGTCCAGGGCGTTGAAAGCTGGTGTCCCTCTCGCGGCGCGAGTCACGAGTTCTCGGAAGCGCCGTCACGTCCGCGTTGAAGTATTGACGGACAGAACAGAAATGGACTTTATTTAACAATAAACCCGCAGACGATGCACCAAAATGAGAGGAGATAACGTTGCGATAACTGCCTCTAAGAGCGATGATGAAAACACAGTTGGGCGATGCCTGGACACTTCACCCCGCAGTTCAGCTCCAAAGTTGAGGTGGGTCACATTGTAGACCCTCTCATTGCCGAAAATGTTTAAAAATCTGGTAATCATACCGTTCCCACCCGGCAACTCACAAGCACCACACGGGTACACCTTAGAGTGGCATTCATGTTGCAGGTGGTGCGGGCGGGACGCTTCCGGTGGCTGTGAGTACCTACGAGGAAGCGATCGCTAATTTACAAAAACACGTTTGACACGTTGTAGAATGACCTACATGTCCCCTATATTTTCAGGCGCTCCCATGTATGTCTTAGTTATTCTACATAACGTGTGATTTTTCTGAAAACGTAGTACTGGTTTAGCAGTACTTGGCCAAGGGTTTGAGATAAGAGTCTTGAAGTTGACCTTCTTGATAACGAAATTGTGACGGACGATAATTGATCTTGATTACAGCAGTAGCATACGTGATTAATTGATTTTTCATAATTCTTTTCCTCCTGATCGTACTATTGAATGGGCAAGCGGGCTATTTGATTAGGCATTGATGCATTCGCTGCCGTCGCATTCCTTCTAGTCTAGTAGGTAGTCAGTTGTTCTGTAGGTATATATACATTGAGAGGCCGTCGCCTCCATAAAGGCATCGCGAGTGGCACACAAAGGATATCCCGAATAGAGTACCATCAAATTATGCGAGGCGTCAATGCTCATATCGACAAATGCCCGAGTACGTACCGGTGAGACTGCAAGTTTGATGCACTATCTGGAGGCCTAAGTACTGGTAAATTGGTGTCGGTCCTTATTACAGCCTTATTACAGATTGATTTGCATTAACCTATTCTCCCTACTTCCGTATATGTACTATGTATTCACTTCAAGCAATGTGCCTGACATCTCTGTTTGTGCTGTTTCTGGTAACAGGCGGGGCTGTGTTCGACCCGTGCCTACCCGTGCCTATTCCGACTGGGTATGATAGCATTCATGAACTCAGTCCCGTCCCGGAAGTGTGTCGGAGGTGGATAAAGAGTATGTCATGGAGCTTTTACGCACACCGGTTTCCAGTGAGTCATTTTAGGCCTCGGCTACCTCGGTTATCCTTGGCCGCAGTTCATATTCAGCTCTCAGCGTGGCCGAGCTGAGCGCAAATGACGGATATTTGCATGGGCTTCGGGTCTACTCATGATATTGCCAGCAAGCTTACCGACAATATCCAAGATGATGAACCACATGTCCTGTCTTCCCTATTCGATAACTGGAGCACGCTCAAACTCAACTCGACACGGTTTATTGAATGGTGATACAAATTTCCATGAACGTCGACTAGTGGAACCTCAAGGCTTGCAGATATGCAGTGACTATGTAGTCGGTTGCGCCCCACCTGCAACCCGAGTTCGCCGCTGAATCGAAAACTGCAACGCTCCGCTACGGGAACGGAAGGACAGCACATAATATGGCGACGCAATTCAAGGGTTCATATTTCAAGAATGAACGACGGTCGCTGCCATTTAACAACTCACACCGAGATATCATGAAAGTGGAGGAGCTTCCTGCAGGTGCAACGGCCGAAGATGTTTGCGACTTTGCTCTTCACACTGGGCAAGTTGTTGCGCTTAGAAACGTATGGCGTCTGTCAACCCTGCGCGACGAGCCGCATGGCACTCTCCAAGAGCTGCGCTTTGAACGATCCAATTCTCCGATGCAGATGCAGCAAGTGACAGCGGTGCCTGATCTCACCCAAGAAAATCTCCAGATACACCAGACACCTGTCCGTGTCGAACTCAAGGTATGAGGTGAAGTGGATCCTCGCGAATTTGCTGATGGGCGTGAATGTCAAGACCAATGGTCCAAGTGATACGAGAAGAGACACTCTCGTGAATTTCTATCTGCAACCGGGATTCCCTTCGTTCGAAGGGCATGTTGTTTTGGATTGGAGCAAGAGCTAGAAGGCACATCGAACGCGAGCTGGATAAACTATGACTTGAAACCCAAATAATACCCACCTCCAGGGCGGCGATACCAAGAACGGCGCCCTGAGAGAATCCGAAGGGACAGCTTCCCAGCGCCCAACTTGATGCAAAGAAGCGGTTGCTATCAGCTTGGGAATATTCACGCGTCCTCATGATACTACAGATAGCCGTGGATGGTGTCGAGGCACACCTAAAGCGAGGAACGAAACGAACTGGGGTTGTTTGCCCAGCATGCTTGGAAGAAATCGACGATGCTACATGACTTAGAAATGTAACCACGCCTACTGTGATGGTTGTTTTTCGACGTTTTATCTTCGCGATTGCGGCATCTCGCGAACTGTGGTTTGTTTTTGGGGTGAGAAACTACTTCAAACAGCTGATACGCTTGATTATCTTCAGCCGAATTCTGTCTGCGACAAGATTGGAATATTTTTTAACGATCGTTCCTGCAGAGTCCGATGGCGGAGTGCCGCCAGGTTACGGTTTATCCAAGAGATGGCAGGGAAAGGGAAAGGGTCAGATACAAGGTATCCTACTGGTGTTTCTGTGTTTTGCCGCTAATATTATGCTGCGGATCGGGCGTTATCCGCATTTGTCGGGGTTGTATTGGCCTTGAACGAGGGATCGACGTGTGATGCAAGGAGAGGGACTCGATATCGATATGCTGTTCAAGAAGTGTTTAGAAAAGAGAGGGGCGGTGGGGTATATAATACGATCTGAATGGTTAACCTGTGAACCAGCCCGCCCCTGATCAGCGCCTAACGACGACTTGTCGAGCTGTGCTTGGGAATCCCGCAGGAACTGCATCCCACAAGGCGTATCCAGTATCCGCGGCCGGGGGGTGATCGAAGTATGGTAGCCCTTAGCCTTCTATCTATGGCATTCAGACAGTCATGGCGGCTCATCCCGGCCACTGGTCCGCTGGCAACCGTGCTGTCACTGTTGGCGTTGGCGCCAGCGACCCATTAAATGTTAAAACCCCGCCACCCAACAATACAAACGGGAACGTCGGCTTCAGAAGCAGTAGCACAAGCACAGTGCCCCGCTGCCCCACTCTAAGTCCTCCCAACTTGTCCTCCCTCCGCCTCCGCCTCCTTGCTTCCTTCCCCTCCTCCCACCTTCTTTCTTTACACATTCTTTCCACTGACCCGCTCAACTATTCCGGTCAAGCAGCGCGAATTTAGCTGATTTTACAAATTCCATCCAAGACTTTTCCAGCTCAATCAGTTTCTTTTCTCTTTCTAAATCCTCTTGGATCATTGTATTTCATAACCCCGTTCCCAGTTAGTCCGCTCTCTTCACACGCGCTCATCCCATCATCCCATTTACACCGAAAAAAGGTGTACGACCATGGGTTTCATTCTTGACTTTTGGCTATCGTTAAACAAGAACCGGCACGTCCGTAAGATAACGGGGTCGAAGGTGACAGGTTGTACGTTTGTTCTCCGTCCCCCTCCGATTCATCAAGGCTCACTCGATTCCCCTCACACCCTCCAGTCTACGCGGCACTCTCTGTCTGCTACTGCGCCATCCAGATCATCTGCCTCGCGGCAACTTGGCAAGTCAACCATGGTGCTGGCCATCAGCTCGAGGTCATAGTCGAGATTTCCGGATTAGGAACAAAGCAGTTTTCGCATCTCGACTACCGGGGTTCATCGCCCAGTTTACGTCTCTGCTTAGGCGGCATCTCCCAGGCAGATCACGAGGGTTTATGCCCAATCATCTGGCCAAAGCCTTCCATTGCGACAAGCCAACGTGCCAGTGGCAAGCGTGCACACGGCAGTGCACACAGTGCAGCCGCCGAATTCTTCCCTAGCAATAGCACTATTGTGGTTCAACCATATAATGACCTCACATTCAATGGCAAGAAGCCTGATTCCGCCGTTACCCTCGGCCCAGACTGCCTCGAAGCAATCAAGTGGCCGTACCATCAGTACGTCCACGATTCTCCTCTTGTGCACCCTTCTCACCTCATTCTCTAGCTTATTGCTCTTGCGGCGAGAGGACGTTGTCGCAGCTTGTTTTCATTGCTTTCTTTTGGTCATGTCTTTCACGGCCCTCTTGACGGAGTCGATCCCTCACATTTGGACCTCCTTCGCCCTCCACGTTATCGCCTTGGTATGGTCCGCGCTCCAGATCTGGGCGACCCAGAAGTTCGATGTCGACTATCACTTGATCATCACTGGCCCGCAGGGTGCCTGCCCTGGCATCGACCTCATCTCGGGTTACTTTCAGGAGAGAGGAGCCTTTCAAATTGCGACAATTGTTATCAACTTCGTCTCGGTCATTGCTTCCGGTTTTCTCTGCTGGAAGTTGTTTGGCGTGAGTATCAACTGTTATTACCGCCCGCCCGGACACCGTAAAACTAAGTATATATATATTAGATGTATGGGTGGCTTACATTCAAGAAGATGGGTGCTAGCCGGTCGATTGCGCGCGCGTACAAGTGCGCACTCGCGCTCTCTGTCTGCATCCAGCTCGAATTCTTCTATTTCATCGCCTCTGTTATGTGCTTCGTGGACCAAATCATCAAGAGGCTCCTCGGGTCGAACCCCCCGTACCGAACACCACTTCTCATCGGCTACACGATCACATCCATCTGCCTCGTGCCATGGTTGTATATGGTGAGCAATCCAATACCATTTACGTTGACCACCTCACATCTGCTCGTGCAGGCTGTGTACGGTATCCGCCGAGAGAACAAAAAGTTGATGTCTGGTTTCTTCATCCTGAGCGTCTTGTACTTGGCCATTAGCGGTACTATGTTCATCGTAAGCAATGTCCGCTCGCAGGCCACGCCAATTATCCTGACACCGTCATGCCACGTAGTCGAATACCTTCAGGCGGACCTTCGAGTACTGGTTCTTCATCTCTGTTTCATTCTTATTTTCATGGACGTTACTCGTCGCGACCATCATTTTGGCCGCCGTTTGCACCTACAACTTCGGGAATGGGTTGCCCTACTACTTTGAACGCCGCAATGGTGAGGAAGCCGACGACTACAGCGACGACTTCCACCCAAGCCCCGACGAGAAGAATGACACAGAAAGGAATATTGCGTTCCCTTCTGCCAGCAGCGACGATGCAGTGATCATTGCGTTCCCCAGCCACAACTCTCCGCTCACACCCATTAAGCGGAGTGAAAGTGCCTTTTCCCACATGTCGCAAGAAAGTCGCGGGTCGACCAGGCTTCCTCCCTTGCAAGTGGCAAACGACAGGGAGCGACCCCGTGTCGTAATTCCACCGCTGTCAAATGTAGTCCTGAGTCGAAATCTCACCGCCACGACACAATCCCAGGCTGCCGGCAACTCGTCGTTCTCCCCTTCGTGGTCGCCAAGAGACGACAGCACGATGATGACAAGCCATAGGACTATGCAGTACCTCACCCAAACCATGCAGATGCGCGATGGTCTGGACCGCGATTTCTCCTTCGGAACACAAGCGTCGTCAGATATCGTCGTCCCCATCAGCGCTCCTCAGCGCAGCCTCAGCAAAGCGAGTGTGGCCAGTACAAGTTCAACGTACAGCTACGGGGGCAGGAAGAAGATTGACCTCGGCGACGAGCTGTAGACCCTTTTTGGTCCACCTGCGGCCGCGGCCGTCGATTCGTGTGCATGCGTAACAAATACGGACACCAACCCATTCCCGTCGCTCTTTTTTTTTTTTTTGGCTTAGATACCTTTAATCTCGAAAATCACGTATTGCCAGGTGCTGTTTCTTGATGTATTCACACCCACAATAGGCGCCCTTGATCGCACCCTCATACTCACTGGACAGTAAGGGGGTGCTGGCGCGGTGCGCAAAGGCGCCCGGTGGTGCAATGTAATTCTATTAGCAGTGCTATCCTATTCGATCCACCCATTTATGACCTTCCGATAATATGTAAATGTAAAGACCAAAGCAGCAGCGACATGGATCTCATAAGAAGAAAAGTTGACTGCATACACACGAATCATCGAGACTGTGCTAGATATATGGCAAATTCCGCTGAATCCATGCAAGACAATCCAATCAATCCCTCTACGATGTCTCCAATGTAGGTACCGGAGCGGCCACTGATACGTCGTCATCAGTCTCAGCTGGCCTCTGCTTCCCTCCTCGACCGCCCCCACGACCGCCCCTCCATCCCCTCCCCCTCCCCCTCCTTGCAATAGGTTTATTGTGGCCGTTGGTCTCAGGTGGGACACTGTCGTTCACTTCCGTCTCGCCTTGCCTTTTCGCCTTTTTCTCTCCCACAAGCGACTTGCGTTGTTTTCTCATCAACGCATCGGGGTCGGGTAAGTCCTTTGGCAATGCCTCTTCGTCGACCTCTGCATAGACCCAGAACCGTGCATTCGATTTGCGTCCCGCTTTACTTTTCTTCGTGTCGGGCGCAACGGTTGGAGTGCTTGGTCGTCCGTCTTCCGATGCAGGAATGGTGGACTCTTGTTGCTCCAGCGGGGGACCATCCAGGTATGTGGCCGCTAACTGGTCGGCGACAATAGCGGATGATCCTGCTTCTGATGCTGCAGGTGGGGGGAGAGGGACGTCTGGTTTCTCCTGCTTAACCTCTTCTGAATCACTTTCCCCGTAAATAAACGCCAACATGTTGGGTACGTCATCCGTTTTTTGCCTTTTGGCTCGTCCGCTCCTTCGTAGATCGGCTTCGTTGGTCGCTTGGGGAGTGGACGGGCGCCGTCTTTTAACGCCTCGCCCTGATCGGCGTCTGCTGCCGTAGTCATCTGATTCATCTACGTCGACGACCTTACGCTCCCGTGCAGCTTTGACGGTCTTCATTGGAGGGACAACAGCGAATAGATTTTTGAGCTCCTCATCCTGCTTGTAGTCATCGTCATCATCGTCCGCCAGCTGGTCGATCTCTTCATCGTCATCGTCAGGTGCATCTGGTTCAGTATCGGGCTCCTGGGATTTGGAAGCCTGCTGCGCGGGTTTCCGAGTTGATAACGCACAATCCAAGAGGTAGTATATCACTCACCGATACCTCTTCTTTCACAGGCTCTTCTTCGGTGACAGGTTCCTCTTCGTCCTCGACCATCGTGCCTTTGGAACGTGTCGCAGGTGCAGGGAGTTCATACATTTCCTCCAGCTCTGTAGTATGTTGGATATCTACGAGCTCTTGAGCTTGTTTCTGCCGTGCTTCCTCCACCCGCTTGGCAGAGTCAGCAATATAACATTCCATGTGCACGAAGGCGAGCGTACCTTGAGCTCTTGATCTATCGGATCAACTCTCAATTCCAAAGCAAAGATCAGTTGCCAATGTGAGACGTCACGATGTGGTCTCTTCCCCGATACCTCCGTCTCACTGGTAAATTCGATCTCCGGTGGAGCAGATTCTCGCAGTGTGTCGATAGCATCAAGGTAGTCTGCCCTCGTCTCTGAAACGCTGTTGAAGAGTGATGTGACTTTCCACGGGTTGGTAGACGTCCACATCCGAGGAGAGCCTGGGAAATGGGGCAATTAGCATGATATATCAATAGAACAAATAAGAGAATACTCACTGTCTGCAATCCAGAACCGTGTGCGTGTCTGGTCTTGACCGATCGCATAAAAGGCAAGATTCTCCTTGCTGTAAGGGTCCTCCGGTGGCGGTGGCGGTCTAGGTGCGAGAGCCTCCTTTTTATGGGCTTTCTTCTTCGTCCCCCAGGCAGTGTCAATGATATCCCGAATGACGAATGAATGTGTCAGTTGCCAGTCGACAAACTGACGAAGGATCTTGAGCTGGAACAGAGGGTCATCAGCCAATCTTCGGGGTCTGGCAAGAACAGTAGCCCCACTTTAACATCCCAGGTGGCATACCAGAATCCCCCTTCAACTTCCTTCAAAGGATTCTCGTGCCGCTGCGTCGTCTCGTCCCAAAATACGCCTCGCTCGCCTTGAGCGGTGGAAGGAAACTCGAGAAGGATGGTCTCTATGGTCTGTGGGAGCAGTGAAGGGCTGGTAAACGCGTTTAAAACACGAGTGAGCAGGGTACATGATTCGTAAAGGGCAGAGAGCCTGGCTCACCTTAAGTTACGCGTTTGGGGGCGAAGATTTTTGATAAAGAGCCGGATGATATGTCCCAGTATCAGGTCGGTTTCTCCGGGTTGTGCTAGAAGGCCATTTTCGAGACTGCAGTTCTATAAGAGTCATTGGCAACGCGGCGGGGAAAAGGACCAACTCATCACACGAGTGAAAGCCAGGGACTGTCTCGTAAAGCTTGGTGAATTTTTTAATGAAAGCGTAGACGAAGAGCGTTTCCCATCTGTCCCTTGGGTGCGTTGCAGTCGACTTTGGCACTACATGTCCCCGTTTGTTGTTCGAGTCGCGCGGGACACTATCGAGTCCATACATAGCCGGGGCTACGCGTCCCGTTGGTCCCTTGTTTGGGTTCGTAGGCGGTTCTTTGGGCTCGGGCGGCGGGGGTGGCGCCTTCTCGGCGAAAAATTGATGCTTCAGTTCCCCCTTCACCTCGACCTCGGCATCGTCCACTGATTGCTTCATATCCTCAGGGGATCCAGCCCTTTCTGGCGGAGGGGTCAACAACATGAGGTGGGGTGTGGCCAACTGATCCAGTGTTTGGAACCAAACACCATTCCAAAGCTTCGCTTGATTGAATAGACCCCCTATCTCGATTCTTACACGGTTCCACTGTATATTCTATACTAAGGGCACATACCTAAGACTCTATCTGAACGGGTCGCGGACTTTCGGGAAGTCGGCAGGTCGTCCCCCTCGCTGACACGTGTCGGAGGAGCTGTGAGGCGTCCTTTGAGCGTCGGGCAACGCGATTTACCATTATCGCGCCATTATTGGGGGATGCGCGTCTCTGTGTGTCACTAATGCTTGTTGGATTGTTTGCAGTTTGGCCGCTCCCCAAGGCGAAGGACTTGGGTGACGGACCTGTGGCTGCTGAAACCTCACAGACGATTGTAGATGGACAGCTTGACAGAACGGAATCTCTAACTTGTGACATTTCACTGGTCAAACAGGGTCAGGGTGTTCATTCCCCATGGCCAAGTTCCACTCGGTAAAGAAAAGTGGGCGGTCGTGTTTCTTAACAGGAAATTCCGTGAATACGTCTAATGGGGGAACATAAGGTGGTTGCATCGTTCAAAATGACCCAATTTAGTACAAGTTGGAGAGCGACGCGGAGTGGGACAGATTGGCTGTGGAGGAAATATACTTGGAACAATTCGTGTATAGCCACGATCAAACGCTGATTTTTAGTGAAAAGGAGGCGGCGACGTTGTTGCACCCCCAATTCAATCGCCCGGAATACTCGGATGAAAACCAAAGACGTCCCGACGGTCCTTAGCTTGTTGACGGCCCTGGATACCCGGAACAGTTGGGAATAGGGCGGCACACTTGCAATGCTGCACGAGCCACTGGTGTCAAAGCAAATGGCACCAACTGGTCACATCCGCCTATATATCATGGCAACCAGCAGCCTAATGGCAGTTCTTTATGTTCATATATTCAGCCGCAGGTATGCGCGAGTCATTCACGGGTGTAGGAGCTCCACATTTCCGAGAGGCCGTACTTCCCTTCTAAGAGGAGACTCCTGCAGCGCTTTTGGTGCTTTTGTGATTACATAGAGCGCTTTGAACTAGCAATCGCCGCATAATGATTAGGAACCGTGAAATGGAGCCTAAATGTCACGACCCGCTTGGGGTGGAGTTGGAGAGCCACCTCTGTGGGATCTATTGGCAAAGTTTCACTCCCACTGAACCCGATACAAAGCCGAAGATATGGACTGAGATGGTGACTACCGCTGCTGTTGCTGCCAGTGCAGTAATCCATGGAAAACTGATCAGACTAGCACGGCGATTGGCGACTAGCACGGCGATTGGCGACGCGAGGCCGCTGCGACGGTCGTGAAACGTGTACACAGGCTCCGCGCCGCAGTCCCACTCAATGGGGGACGTGATGCAAATTTTATAAACGCCGAGCGAACCGTGCACTCCAGCTCCCAATGCAGCGTTGACAAGTCTAGTGGCTTCGACAAAGCTTGTACAGTCTCTTCAGAGACGTTGATTTGCCCGTGGCACTAATATTTGTCCTTGGACAGTCATAAATAGCTTT
>Ga0307513_10011664_pt1 | contig 10904 bp, 9 predicted proteins | sample 15_EM_MG_FD_202174 | JGI IMG/M metagenome (GOLD analysis project Ga0307513, IMG submission 202174) | Populus trichocarpa ectomycorrhiza microbial communities from riparian zone in the Pacific Northwest, United States - 15_EM | ecosystem: Host-associated > Plants > Roots > Unclassified | place... | reverse complement strand
AACCTACTCAACCAATCAAACAAGGGTCTGTTCATGTAGATCTGCCTGAGCCAGCTGCTGAAGGAACAGAGATAGTGAAAACAATTGAATCTGAGATGCATAAGTTTGAGAATGGAAATGGACTTTCTGGGTCTCTAGATGGCCTCAAAATCAATGACAACTCAGACTATAGAACTACGCATTGCCCGTGATTTAAGCGGTGGATCTTAACTCTTGACGTCTGAAGACTTTGTTACAAGTATACAATGCATGTACTAGTAGCCATCCACGTAATCTCTACATGGCAGGGAAAAGCTTTATCCTGGCTGGATAATCAGTGTAAAGCTTGCCCCAGCCTGACATGGTGTAGGAATGCAGCGGAGAATAGTAAATTTTAGTTTCTAAGTTTTAAATTGATTTTGGTCATGTAGAGAAACATCTGTGGCCATCATCAATATTAACAAGATTTTCTGGTTGATAAACACATCAGCTTGGGGAAATCACACCAAGGATTTAGAAATTATGTCCTTTTAAACCCCAATGACTAATCTGAACCACCTGCAAGATCTGATTTTCAATTGCAGAATCATAGGAAGTGACCCTCATGACTCATCTGAATGTCCTACCATCCTGAAAGCACTTTAAGCTACTACCAAAACTGTTTGCTCCTCTTCACGCCACCTCTGGAGTTGAGCCTTGAGGGTCTTTTGTGCAGCCTCCGACATTTCTGCTGACCTCAAAGCCATGGAAGTTGCTTCTTTGATTTCTTCAATTGCTTTTAAATTTTCCTCTAACTTCTTCTCTACTTCATTATTGCTTCCGTTCATTGCTTCTACCTGAGCCATGACATCGGTCACTGTCGTATCTGCTATATTTCCTGATTCCTCTACTTTCTTCTTTAAACTCTCAAACTCTCCCAGTGAAATTTTGATCTTATTATCGGCATCCTGATCTTCAATGCTCTTTCTTTCAGATAGTGTCTTCATCTCTTCGCGGGCTTTCTTTTCTGCCGCCTTGGCTTCTTCAACCTCTTTAAGAGCAAGTTCTAGCTTTCCCTCAGCATCTTGAGCCAGTAATCTCGCATTTTTTGCTTCTTCCTTCACCTCTTCAGCATTATTCTTCATCTCTTCTGCTTCTCGTCTAGCATTTTCAGTTTCTTTTTCTATCGCAGCATATTCTTTTTCGATTTCCTTCACCAGCAATTCAGTTTTCTCCATCTTCACATTTTCCGATTCCATTCGAAGGGAAGTAACCATATTTCGAAGAGAACTCTCTTCGATGGCAATTTCTTGCAGTGCCTTCGTTGCTTCATTGAACTCGATGGTTAAAGCTCTCATTCTTTCCATTTCTAAGGCATGACCCTTTTTCATCTCTTCTTGTAGAAGTTCAATCTCCGCAGATGTTTCTGCGAGCTTTGCCTGAAGATTCTTTGTGATCTCAGGATCATATTCTTTCTTCAAAATCTCCAAATTCTTCTCTGCTTCTTCCATGGCAGTCTTGCAAACTTGTATGCGAGCATCTTTTTCTGCCACTACCTTTGCCTGCTGTTCTTGAATTTGTGCAGAGGCAATCTTTAGATGTTGAGCTGATTCCTGCATAGCTCCGATTTCCTGTGAAAGATCACCAGCCCTTTCCTTGTTTGTTTTAGCTGAACGCTGAGCTTCTGCTGCTTGCTTGAATGAAGACGATTTTGCCTCCAATGCAGCGTCAAAATCCTGTCTGATTTGGTTGATTTGCTCCTTTGCAGCATCAAGTTCACAAGCAGTCATCTCGTACTGTTGTCTTGCCTCATCCAGTTCCAGTTCCCGAGCAGCATTTTCCATGAGTTGTTGGGATTTTGCTGCTTCAAGTTTCTTAGCCTTTTCTTTCACCGCTTCCACAGTTTCTATGGCTAATTTCTTGGTCTCATCTACAGCTTTGAGCTTGGTGGTTAAATCATTCAATGTTCTCTTGGCCTTTTCAAGTTCAGAATCCGCTCGAGCTTGCGTAGTTTCGGCAGTCTCCCCCTCTCTCTTGAACTTGTCAACGTCTCTCTGAGCCAATACAATTTGGGTCTCCTTGTCAAGCACATTCTACAAAACCAAAGGTTTAATTGTACATTTAATCACAAATTTGAATCTTTTTTTCACCACCATTGCCAAACTCATAAGTGCCGAAAGACATTTTCAAAGATTTGTCAAAGAAAATATGGGAATTCCATCAAGCATTCAATCTATCAATTATGAATTATAACTGATTGCATTGCAAAACTAGTCATCAGATTTTACCTCTGAAGAAAGCCTTGATCTCCTGGCAGCAGGTTTCCCCTTGATAGCTACTTCACCGAATAAACTAACCGCAGCTTTGACAGATTGAAATGGCTTCTTGGTGTCAATCTCTCCCACCTCTCCTCTTGGTGATCCTACAGCTTTTTGTTGATCTGTACCCCCCCTGACGGTTACCATCCTTTTGCTTCAAAGCTTACCTGCATGATCAATCAAAGCTCGTATCATATCATTTGAAAATCAAGTCGTTAATGACATAATTAACACCCTTAAGGAATTAATCCAAGCCCAAGATGTCAATCATAGGACATACAGCGAGGTTAAGTACACGTTTGTTATTGCGACGATGCACCGCAGATTGTAACGCGGCAAAAGCAATAAACGTAGACAAACCTTAAACCAAAGCTACATGAGAGGGGCTACAAAGAACACAAAACAAAACAAGAGGTACGTTAAAAATGTTGTAACTCGAAGAAGAAGAAAACCCTCCAACGAATTCTTAAAAACCAATATCCAAGAACATTTAATAAAACTCAGACTCATCTTCTATTTTGATATGGGAAAGATAACGAATTTTGCGCGGGATTTAGCGGTAAGAGTTGACAGCCTAACAGAAATGGGTTTTCATTTCATATAGACAAGATTGACCCTAACCTCCAGCTGTGTAATTCTTACTGATCCCCCAAGACGAGGGCATATCTGGAAAGACAAGAAATTGAAGAAAAAAAAGAAAAAGACATTGGTGGTTTGGAACATTTGTTTCTGGAGGCTGTCTTAACTAAATGTATTTATGTGTTAATTGAGCATTAAAAATAGAAATTAAGCTTCAATTTCATGTATCTTGACCGGTTGATGACAACCTTTTCCACGTTGCTTGTATAAATTTGGTTTGTCAGACAGGATTTAGAGAGTATTTGGCAGTGTGGTTATGGTTGCTTTTCAAATAATTTTTCGTGCCAAAATATATGCCAATGATGTTTTTTTATTTTTTAAAAATTATTTTTGACATCAGCACATCAAAACGATCTAAAACATACAAAATATATTGAATTTTAACAAAAAAAAATGAATTTTTTAGCAACGCAGTTTGCACCGTGTTCCCAAACATATTCTTAATTTTCCTACAAACCTATAGGCAAACATACCCGTTCTATAACTTAAATCCCTAGATTAGGTTGACCTTCAAGTTATATCTTATAACTATGAACCAAACACGGAATAAAAACAAAAGCACAGCTAAATGGCAGTGGAGTTTGATAGATCATAAAGGATTACTTTTCACACACATAAATTCGAACTCCAATACATAACCAAGAAAAGAAAAACCTCTTTTTGTAAACCACTCAAAACTAGAGGGGACAGCTTTGTTGTGGGTACCCACTGAGATATTACCAAACATGGCTATGGCTAGATCTGGCAAGACCTGAACACATCACGCTCAAAACAAGGAAAAATGGCAGTGCCATCTAGAAACTTGATATTTTTGTAAAAAAAAGTTTGCATTTAAAGCTGTTTTTGTCATTTCACATGAGTTTATTTGTAATTTCTAGAGTTATCAGGGTGTTTTGTTATTTTGATATTAAATTTTTAATTTTTTTATTCTAAAAAGTTGTTGGCGCATGCTCAATACGCGTTAACATGTAGGTGATATTTATGCTTTTTGGGTAGCGCGTGAAATACCAACCAATGGTCAAACCTGGCTTTCCATTGTGTTCTTAGAAGCACCATTGCGTCCTCTTTCTCCTGGTGTAGCGCGTGATGGTGGGTGATAAACGGTATATCACCGGTGATCATTTTTTTTTTCTTCATTCTTTTCTCTCTCTAACAGAGAAAATGCATGTCTGTCCTCTTTTTTTTTTTAATTTCAGTCCTTATGTTTTTTATTGCTTATTTTCGTCCTTGGTCCTTTTAGAAAAGATTTTTATATTTTCAATTTAATTCTTAAATTGCAATTTGTCATATATATATATATATATTTTTTTTTTCCAATTCACTCCTTATTCATTTGATTTATGTTTTTTTTTCTTGGCTCTTTTGTTAAAATTTTATTGGTTTTCAATTTCATCATTAAATCAAAATTTATGTTTTTTTTTGTTTTTTTTCCAATTTAACCCTCATTCTTTTTATTTTTTTTGTTAATTTTTTTCCTCTTCAATTTAACTCTCAAATTTAAATTTTTTTGATGCCCTCTAATTTATTATTTATTTTTATTTTCACTCTTATTTTTTTAATTACAATTTTTGTGTAATTTATTTTTCTCAATATCATCTTCGGTGTTTGATTTGTTTAGGATTGAGTTTTATAATTGCTTTATTTGTCATGCTTCCAATTTATTGACACGGATCACAAGTTTTAAGAGTTAATAAGGCTAGGGATTTTTTTTTCCTCATTTTTTTTATAATTTTATCATTCTACGTTATTGTTTTGTATAAAAAATATTTTTATGGTTATCTTCAATTTCTTTTTTATTGGTTTATCCCGATCTCATAAACTAGAGTACAGGTTTTGAAGGCCTTTTTTGGATAGAGATTGTTTTTTTAAAAAAACATTATTCTGTTTTGTATTGAATTCTTTAAGATTTTATTTTTTAACTTTATATAAATAAGCTTTATTTTATAAAAAAAATACTTATTTTAAAAAAATATTTATAATATGTTCAGCCTTGCATAATATTTTTTTTCCTTCTATTTTATTCACTGAGTTCTATATGTGTTTATATTTCTATTATCTTTCATTGATTTTAATAAATAAATTCAATATACACAAACAAATAAATATCTCATTTTACGAGATTAGATCTACATCTATCTTTCAATTTTTCATGTTTCTTTTTTAGTTATTATTAATGATTTTATATTTTATTTACATAGATGATTATCGATTTATTTGATTAGATATCTGGATAAAATTTTTGATTTACACTTTTAATTTTTTTATGTAAAAAAACATATCAAAATAGCTTATATATTCACGTTATTGTTTAAGAAAGAAATTACGACATGCACAGCGCACGACTTAAGTAGCTAATTTAACATACAAATTCTCTACCAAAATGTTTGCATATACATGGAGGAACATCAAAGAAAAGGACCCAATAGAGCTTAATGATTGCTCAGAAATTACACAAAATTGAATAATTCATGGAATACTTCAGATCATTAACAACTCAATACAAATATGTCTGAGTTTTCCTAAATGAGGACAACAAGTAAGAAGAAAATAAGATGCTTTAGGAAAACAAACTTTACATGTAATGTCTCTCACTCTTTTCCTTTATAATTGTAGAAAAATTGGTATATAAAGAACCAGATTTTGTTTAAGCAGATGAACAACCGAAAAGAACAAAGAACATAATTTTCAGCAAAGAGAACAGAGAGCAGAATAGTCTCATATGATTACTGCCATCCCTTGTCTTTTATTTATAGAAGGAATCAAACATTACAGAATTGTAAAAAAAAAAAAAACATAACAATCATAATCTCCTTTATCTAAGAAGTTATATAACTAACTAGACTTATCCTAGATAAGTTTAACTTTAACGAATTGAAAAACATACTAATCAACATCAAGATCATGCTGCCATTAACAAATATATAGCAATGCAAGAGACCATAACTAAGTAACATTGTTCCAACTTTGGTGCCATAGCTTCAACACTCCTCCTTGCTTCCAAAGCTTCATATTCCAATCGTTTCCCTCAAAGCTTCAAATCTGTTTTTCGCTAAAGGCTTGGTAAACAAGTATGATAGTTGTTCTTTTGAAGTGCAGTAACGTAGTTTTAGTTCCTCTTCTTGCTGAAATTGTCTGATAGCATGAAATTTGATCTTCATATGTTTGGTCCTATCATGAAAAATAAAATTTTTTGAGATGGCTATTGCTGATGTGTTGTCACAGAACAATTATATGGGATTTTATTGATTGAAGTCCAGATCATTTAGCATATTTCTTAGCCATATTAATTGTTTTGCTGCCACATATATAACTATGTACTCTGCCTCTGCCATGGAGTGTGCCACCACAGACTGCTTCTTTGAGTTCCAGCAAAAAATCCTATCTCCCATAGCAAAGCTATAACCTGAGATGCTCATCATTCCTTTATCACTTTCACCCCAGTTGTTGTTAGAAAAACCAACAAGATTAACAAAACTAGATTTCATAAAATGCATGCCAAAGCTAACGGTTCCTTTCAGATATCTTAGAACTCTCTTGACTGCCATAAAATGAATTTGACTTGGATCTTGCATATACCTGGAGAGGTAATTGACAACAAACAAAATGTCTGGACGTGTGGCAGTTAAATACAACAGACTGCCAACTAAACTTCTATAAGATTTTCCATCAGTTTTTGGTGCTTCATCCTCCTTCATTAGCTTCTGTCCTAGTATCATAGGTGTACTAACTGGTTTGCAATTTACCATTGCAAAATTATTTAGTATCTTTAAGGAAAAACTCTTCTGATATAGAAAATAACCTTGTTCAAACTGAGTTACTTCCATGCCTAGGAAATATGACAACAAACTAAGTTCATTCATCTTAAACTTATCTTTTATGTTGGTTTTAAACTTCTCTACAAGCTTCTTCTTGTCTCTTGTAATCAGTAAATCATCTACATATACTGACATGATCAGTTTATGCTCATCAACATGCTTCACATGTAAAGTTACTTCATCCATACTTCTTTCAAATCCTAAGCTTAAAAGATGACTATCAAATCTGCTGTACTAGGCTCAGGGAGCCTGGTACAGTCCATACAATGCCTTCTTCAGTAAATACACTTTGTTTGATGAATTTTCTTTTTGAAAACCATCAGGTTGTTTAAAATATATTTCTTCATTTAAAACATCATTTAGAAATACAGACGTAACATCCAACTAAAAGATATACCAACCATTTTGTGTTGCTAGAGCAAACAAAAGCTTTATTGTATCAAGCCTGGATACTGGAGCAAATGTGTCAGTGAAGTCAATACCTGGTTCTTGTGAATAATCCTTCACTACAAGTCTTGCTTTGTGCTTGTTGATATTCTCATATGCATTCAATTTGGTTTTGAAGATCCATTTCACACCAATTACCTTCTTGTGAACTGGTCTGTCAACCAACATCCATGGTTGATTCTTTTTCTATCATCGTGAGCTCCTCTTTCATTGCTGCTATCTATACTTGTGAATTCATTGCCTCTTCAAAATCTATTGGTTCTGCTTCAGCAACATTGCATCTGCTATAAATATTAGTTAAGGACCTTGTCTCTCTTACTGGTTTGTCTTCGATAACATCATCATTTTCTACACATCTAGATCTACTTGCTGCTCCTGTTTTGACCCTTCAATTGATGCAGTTTTCCAGTTTCATGTAACATTCTTTTGTAACTTTTACATCTCTAACAATCACAAGTTTGTTATATTTCAGACCATAGATTTTCTTAGGCCTTAATTTAGTGTTATAGCTTATAAGAATTCCTATATCAGCCTTTTCATCAAGTTTTCTCCTCTTAGCTTCAGGTTTCAAGACATAACAAAGGTTGTCAAACACTTTTAAATGATCAACTATGGGATTAAAACAATACCAGATTTTATAAGGAGTTTTATCTGCCAAAACTCTTGAGGTCATTCGATTTAGAAGGTATGATGTTGTGTTTACTGCCTCTGCCCAAAATTTCAATGGCAATTTCTTTTCATATAACAAACATCTTGCCATCTCCATGAATGTTTTGTTTCTCCTCTCAATGACTTCATTCTGCTGTGAAGTGTAGAGTACTGTTAGCTGATGTTTGATCCTCTTTTTTACCAAGTATCCCTCAAATTGTCGAGAGGTACACTCACCTCCATTGTCAGACCTCAATATCTTCAGTTTGTTTCATGTTTCTAGTTCAACTGCTGCTTTAAACTTTACAAACTCATCAAACACATCAGTCTTAGATTTAAGAAAATAAACTCAGCAGAACCTATTATAGTCATCAACAAATAGAAGAAAGTACTTTGAACCATTCAAAGATTTATTATGCATCAGACCACACGCATTTGTGTATATCAGCTGGAGCTTTGGCGATGCTATAAATGCATTGTCAGGAAAAACAACTTTAGTCTGCTTTCCTAATTGACAAGCTTCACAAATATCATTTTGTAAACCATAGGTCATCTACAGATTAGCCATCCTTTTTAAAGTTGCATAATTAAAATGCCCCAATCATTTATGTCAAAGAACAGACTCATTATCATCCCAAGTGTTTGCACTCAAACATATTTCTTTCCAATAACATTAAAACTCTTATTCATCATCCTAACAGAGAGCAATAACATTTCTTTTTTATCTTTAATGTCACACACTCCATCATTAAAGAATATTGAGTAACCAAATTCAATTAGTTGTCCCACACTTATTAGATTTTGATTGATCTTAGGTATATAAAGCATATTTTTTAAAGTTTTTGTACTTGACATTGTTTCTACTACAATCGCACATTTTCCTTCAACCTTCACATAGTCTCAATTCCCAATTCTGACTTTGGACAGATAACTTTTGTCCAATTCTTTGAATAAACTCAGATCTGCAGTCATGTGATTAGTGCAACCACTATCAATAAGCCATGATGAGTCATTTACCTTTGTTGTGTTACACATCTCCTCTATTGTAGCCATGAATAAAGGATCTTTCTTGACTTCTGAATGTCCACTACTTGAGGTTGTTTTATTGTTTCTGTTTTGTTTTTGTAGAATCTTTAGATGTGACCAAATTACTTGCAACTTCGGCATTGTGCATTATTAAGCCAACACCAGGCTTCAAGATGATTTGTTTTCTGACAGAATTTGCAAGGAGGCAAATGTTCTCTCTTCTCTTTCCCTCTAGTGATGATGTTATTGTTCTATTGCTAGTTATTTGATTGTCAACCTCTCTCTTTTTCTTTTTTTCCTTCTTAATTGTTCCTGTAAAAAATCTTAGCCTGACTCTTCTCTTCGGAAACTGCAACAAAAGCTCCTTCACTTGTTCCTTCTTGTCTGTAAGCTTGTCTTTGCTTCACTACTTGTAATGCATTAACCAATTCTTGAAGACTCATTTCTGAAAAATCTTTTGAATCTTCTAGGGAGTAAATCTTATGCTTAAATTTCTCTCGTAGACTTACCAGAACCTTCTCCATTACTCTTGAATCTAGAAAGTCTTCCCCTAAAAGTCTCACTTGATTCACAAGTTTTGAAATTTGAGAATAAAAATCTTTGATAGTATCAGTTTTCTTCATCTTCTGTCCTTCAAACTGTCTTCTGGGATTCAAGACTTGCATCTTTCTTGACTTCTCATCTTCATGAAATTCAGCTTTTAGCTTATCCCATGTTTCTTTGGCGGAATGACAAGCCATAATTCTAGTGAAGATATCTTCATTCACAGCATTATGAAGACAGGTAAGAGCTTTGTACCACTTTGCCTTTTCTTCATTAAAGAACTTTATTTGAGCAATTGTGGGATTGTTCTCTAGTGGAGTAGGTTGCTTATCACTGTCTACTATCTCCCACAAGTCAAAAGCTTTGAGATAAGTTTCCATTTTAACAACCCACACACCATAATTATGCCCTGTGAACATTGGTGTTTTTGCTGGAAAATTTGCAAAATCCATTACTTTAAACCTTACTAATCTCTCGTGTTTCACTCATAACCAATCTCACGTGTTTCACTCACAGCCCTTCAAAGATAAATAAATAATAAAAAAAAGCTTTGATACAAAATGTAGAAAAACTGGTATATAAAGAACAAGATTTTGTTTAAATAGATGAACAACCAAAAAGAACAAAGAATAGAATTTTCAGCAAAAAGAACAGAGAGCAAAATAGTCTCATATAGTTAGTGTCATCCTTTGTCTTTTATTTATAGAAAGAATCAAACATTACAGAATTGTAAAAAATAAAAAAAAAAAGAAACATAACAGCCATAATCTCTTTTATCTAAGGAGTTATGTAACTAACTAGACTTATCCTAGATAAGTTTATCTTTAACGAATTGAAAAACATACTAATCAACATCAAGATCATGCTACCATTACCAGATAGACAACAATGCAAGAGTTGACCACAACTAAGTAATATTGTTCCAGCTTTGGTGCCATAGCTTCAACAATAATATCTCTTTTTTGTAAAAATTATTTGTTATTTATATTTTTGTAACAAATTTTTTGGTATGTGTTTCATAACATATATATGTTTAGAAACCGACAAGCTTTTTAAAGCACAAAAGTTGAAAAAATCTCAATTCCACAACTTACAATTTTCCAACCAAGATGCAAAAACATACCATGATGCCACAAAATAAAATAAACTTGGCTGGTAAGCTTTTTAAAGCACAAAAATTGTGAAAGTCTCAATTCCACAAAAGTTATAGTTTTTTTTTGCATGAAGTAAAAAAGGTAAATATAATTTTTAACATATTTATTTTCTAGAGATTTTTTTAATTTCTCAATCACACTCTAAACCAAACATGTGTGAAACGCATAGCCTTGAACATAAGACTCACTTGTCTTTTCTGCTGCTATATGTGCTTGGTTTTTCATAATCTCTCGGTGTGTGTGTGTGTGTGTGTGTGTGAGAGAGAGAGAGAGAGAGAGATGGGAAAAAATGAATATCTTCCACTCTTTGAAACAAGGGCATCAAGAGGAAGGCTTCTGTTCAAACTATACGTGCT
>Ga0307513_10011662_pt1 | contig 10905 bp, 10 predicted proteins | sample 15_EM_MG_FD_202174 | JGI IMG/M metagenome (GOLD analysis project Ga0307513, IMG submission 202174) | Populus trichocarpa ectomycorrhiza microbial communities from riparian zone in the Pacific Northwest, United States - 15_EM | ecosystem: Host-associated > Plants > Roots > Unclassified | place... | reverse complement strand
ACCAACCCCGCATCGGCACAGGCCTGCGCGAAGTCTTCGTTCTCGCTCAGGAAGCCATAGCCGGGGTGCACCGCCTGCGCGCCCGTCGCTTTCGCCGCCGCGATGATGCGGTCGCTGCGCAGGTAGCTTTCCTTGGGAGACGACGGACCGATGTGCACGGCCTCGTCGCAGGCCATCACGTGCTTGGCATTCGCATCGGCGTCGGAATAGACGGCCACCGTCTGGACGCCCATGCGGCGCGCCGTCGCAGCGACTCGGCAGGCGATCTCCCCGCGATTGGCGATCAGGATCTTTTTGAACATGCTGTCTCCATCATTCTTCGTTCACGGCACCCACACGACCTCGTCGTCCACTGCGTACAGCTTGCATGGCTCGCCGCGGCGCTGACAGAAACCCAGCGCCTTGCCCAGCGCCCAATCACCAGTCGCATAGCCGGCAGCCCCCTTCGGGCCGATTGCAAAGGCCCGGGGCAGCTTGGCATCGAGGAACTTTTGGTACAGGCCGTCGCGCGTGGCTGCTTTCACCGGAACCTTGTCCACCTCGTCGACCCGCGCAAACGCCGTGGCTCGTGGGCGCGCCGGCACGCCCGGCTGGGCAAAACCGAGCTTCGCGAGAAAGGCGTCGGCATACGGGACCCAATGGTCCATGTCGAAAGCGAGTGCACCGTGGCCGTTCTGCCCCGCCGCGGGAAGCGTGTGAAATTCGGCCTTGCCTCCACCGGACGTCCACGCCTGGTGCCACTGGCGCGGAATGTCGGCGCCCCAGTAGAGATCGTTTTCCCAGTACAGCCACAGCATCGGCACCGCAGCGCCGCTTGCCGCGTCCTTCCACAAGGAAGCCACTTGCTGCGGACCGCAGGGGTTGCGGGGGCGGTGGTCAGGGTCGCCTCCTGCGCCCCCGGCGAAATTGATACCACCCAACAATCCCGGCGGGTGCCGCGACACCGTGATCACTGACGTCATCCCACCCGCGGACTGTCCCATCACCAGCCAACGCGACGTATTGACGAACGGCAAGGTCTTGGCGTACGCGAGCGTGGCGGCCACCTGGTCGAACACCGCATCTGCCATCGGTTCGAGTCGCTTCGATCGGCAGTCGCCGGTGTCTTCGGGGTCGAAGTCACCGTACGTGTCGGCGTAGCCCACGCGCGTAGGCAATAGCACCACGAATCCTTTGCTGACCAGGTAACGCGACAGAAATTCATAACGCTGCCGACCTTGCTGCGCGCGCTTGTCAGCGGTGGCTCGCCCGTGGTTCATGATGACCAGCGGGAACGGCCCATCACCCGCCGGTCTAAAAATGGTGACGGGAATCTCTCGCGTCTCTTGTCGGCGATACAGGTCTTTCACTGTCACGCTGATGCGCTGCGTTTCTTCATGCATGTCCTTGGCCACCGGCTCTTCAGCGGCTGTCTGGGCATGCACCGGGCAGAAAATATTCAATGTGGCAAGCAGCAGGGTGCCCAATGCGATCACTCGCAACCTGATCTTCATCATCTCGGCATCACCCCGTCGTTGACCGGCACCGTCCTGAAAAATCGGCGAACCAGCACCCGCAAGAACTTCGCGAACACCCAGATCAAGGCCGCCATCGCCGTCAGCGCCACGACGAGCCCACCAAAGAACAGGAGCGGGTGCGCCCACGACAACCACAGCATCACCGGCACTGCCCCATCACCCGCGAGCGACAGACCCCAATTGGAGAACGGCTCGGGCGACGTGTTCGCGGCGGCGCGCGTAGTGGCCTTCGCCACGTGGCTGGTGGCGGCCAGCGTGCCGCCCAGCAGCGCGGCTGCCAAGGCCCAGCTCGCGTGGTCGCCACCGAATACACCCGCGGCCAGCGCCGCGCCCGCGGGGATGCGCACCAGCGTGTGCAACACGTCCCACAACGTGTCGACACCGGGAATCTTGTCGACGAAGAACTCGACGAACAGCATGAAGCCGCTCACGCCCAGCATCAGCGGGCTTTGCAACAGCTGCAAGCCGGCCGGCAGGTCGACCCATCCCATGAAACCGGCCAAGCCGGTGAGAAACACCACCGCGTAGAGACGCAAGCCACTGGCCCAGCCCAGGCCGGCGGCGATCGCCATCAGTTGGGTGGTGTCGAGGTTCACGCGTCAGGCAGCCACGAAGGCTTGCGCTTGTTCAGGAAGGACTGCACGCCCTCGCGGCCTTCGTCGCTGGCGCGGATGTCGGCGATGCGGCGCGCCGTCTCTTGTCGCAGTTCGGGCGTGATCGGCACTCCGGCCATGTCCTGCACCAGCCGCTTGCACGCGCGCGTTGCCATCGGGCCGTTGTCGACGATCGCCGTGACGATCTCGTCGACCTTGGCATCGAGTTCATCGCTGCTGCACAGTGCATGCACGAAGCCCAGCGCATGCGCCTGCGCGGCATTGAACCGCTCGGCCGTCACGAAGTAGCGCCGCGACGCCTGCTCGCCCAACGCGCGGATCACATACGGGCTGATCGTGCCGGGCAGCAGCCCGAGCTTGGCTTCGCTCAGGCAGAAGGTCGCCACGTCGGCCGCCACCAGCACGTCGCACACGGCTGCCAGGCCCACGCCGCCTGCATAGCAATCGCCCTGAATGCGTCCGACCACCGGCACCGGGCAGTTGTAGAGAGTCCACAGCATGTCGGCCAGCGCCTGTGCATCGGCGCGGTTCTGCTCCCAGCTGTAGTCGGCCATCGCGCGCATCCACGACAGGTCGGCTCCGGCACAAAAAGCCTTGCCATGGCCGCCGAGCACGATGGCGCGCAGCGTCGTGTCGGCGCCCAACTCCGCAAAGGCGGCGCTGAGTTCGGCGATCACCTCGTCGTTGAAGGCGTTGCGCACATCGGGGCGGTTGAGGAACACCTTGGCCACCGGTCCCTGGCGCTGGATGTCGAGTGAGCTCATGGTCGCGACTCCGTTTGCAGCATCCGCACCAGATCGAGCTCGGGGCAGACGTGGCCCATCGCCGTGATGGCCGCGCTGATCTGCCCGCGGTGGTGGGTGCCATGGTTGAACACGTGGCCCAAGGTCAGGTCGAAGGGAAGCGACTGCGCCACGCCCTGGGTGCTGGTGTACTCGAGCCTCCCGCCGAAACGTTCGTCGGGCAGCGAGGCAATCAATGGCTCCCAGCACTGCGCGCCTTCCAACAAGCGCTCGCGCAGCCTAAGCCGGTCGGTTTCCACTTCTTCGTTCAGCTTGATCTGGGGCGAGACACCTTCGGCAAAGCGCCGAAACCACACCAGGTGCTCGCCGACCAGCAGGTGGTTCAGCGTGCCGTGCACACTCTTGAAGAAGAGGCCGGCATCGCGCCGGTAGTCGGATTCGGGCAAAGCATCCACGTGGTCGAACAGCTTGCGCGTGGACCAGACGTTGTAGCGGGCGAGCGTCGAGAAGTAGGCTTTCATGCGGACTCTCCCGTCACATCCGGAACAGCCCGAACTTGGTCTCAGCGATCGGCGCATTCATGCTGGCGCTCAAGCCCAGCGCCAGCACGCGCCGCGTGTCAGCCGGGTCGATCAGTCCGTCGTCCCACAGCCGCGCGGTGGCGTAGTACGGGTGGGCCTGGCGCTCGAACTGGTCGCGTACCGGCTTCTTGAACGCAGCTTCTTCGTCGGCGCTCCAGGCGCCGCCCTTGGCTTCGATGCCGTCGCGCCGCACGGTGGCGAGCACGCTCGCGGCCTGTTCGCCACCCATCACCGAGATGCGCGCGTTCGGCCACATCCACAGGAAGCGCGGGTCGAAGGCGCGGCCGCACATGCCGTAGTTGCCGGCACCGAAGCTGCCGCCGATGATCACGGTGAACTTCGGAACACTGGCGGTCGACACCGCCGTCACCATCTTCGCGCCGTGTTTGGCTATGCCTTCGTTCTCGTACTTCTTGCCCACCATGAAGCCGGTGATGTTCTGCAAGAAGACCAGCGGGATCTTGCGTTGGCAGCACAGCTCGATGAAGTGCGCACCCTTCTGCGCCGACTCGGAAAACAGCACGCCGTTGTTGGCGACGATGCCCACCGGCATGCCTTCGATGTGCGCGAAGCCCGTCACCAGCGTGGCGCCGTAGCGTGCCTTGAACTCCTCGAACTCCGACGAGTCGACGACGCGCGCGATGATCTCGCGCACGTCGAAGGGCTTGCGCGTGTCGGTGGGGATCACGCCGTGCAACTCGGCCGCGTCGAACAATGGCGGCTTGGGCGCAATGCAGCGCATCGCGATGTCTTTGCGCCAATTGAGATGCGCCACCGCGTTGCGCGCGATCGCAAGCGCATGCGTGTCGTCGTTCGCCAGGTGGTCGGCCACGCCGCTCAGGCGCGTGTGCACGTCGCCGCCGCCCAGCTCTTCGGCGCTCACCACCTCGCCGATGGCGGCCTTCACCAGCGGCGGGCCGGCGAGGAAGATGGTGCCCTGGTTCTTCACGATGATCGACTCGTCGCTCATCGCAGGCATGTAGGCGCCGCCTGCCGTGCACGAACCCATCACCACCGCGATCTGCGGAATGCCGAGCGCGCTCATCTGCGCCTGGTTGAAGAAGATGCGCCCGAAGTGGTCGCGGTCGGGGAACACCTCGTCTTGATTCGGCAGATTGGCGCCGCCGCTGTCGACGAGGTAGATGCACGGCAGGCGGTTGGCCTGCGCGATCTCTTGTGCGCGCAGGTGCTTCTTCACCGTCATCGGGTAGTAGGTGCCGCCTTTCACCGTGGCGTCGTTGCACACCACCATGCAGTCGACACCCGAGATGCGGCCGATGCCGGTGATCAGCCCGGCACCCGGCGCGTCGTCGTTGTACATGCCGTTGGCTGCGAGCGGTGCGATCTCGAGAAACGGCGTGTCGGGATCGAGCAGCATCTCGACGCGGTCGCGTGGCAGCAGCTTGCCGCGTGCCACGTGTTTGACCCTGGGTGCCACACCGCCGCCGAGTGCCACCTGCGCGAGCTTGGCGTTCAGGTCGTCAACCAGTACCCGCATCACGGCAGCGTTGGCCTTGAAGTCGTCGGATCGCGGGCTGAGCTTGGAGGTGAGTGCGGGCATGCGGTCTCCGGCAGGCGGCTGATTCGCCGTCTAGTTGACGTATACGTCAATTCTAGAGCCGACGACTGAGCAAGGCTCCGATACCTCAGCCCGAACGGATTTTTCTCTCCCTTCGACCTCGCCCTCAAACAGAATCAGAAAGGCCCGGTCTCCAGCCAACGCTCCATCTGCGCGCGACGGTCATTGCCCCAGAAGGGCTCGCCGTCGATGACGAAATAGGGCGCGCCGAAGATGCCGCAGGCAATCGCGGCGTCGTTCGCCTCCTTCAGCCGCGCCTTCCACACGGGGTCGACCCACACGGCTTCGGCCTCTTGCGGCACGAGGCCGAACTCGGCCGCGAGGCCTTTCAAGGCCGCGCTGTCGCTGAGGTTGACGCCGCGCGTGAAGTAGGCCCGCAGTGCGTGGTGCGACCAGCCCGTGGCGCGCTCGACGTCTTGCGCATGCAGCCACCAGAACACGCGCGCGGCGTTCTGCGTGGCGATCGGAAACGGCTGAGGCATCGTGAGCGGCACGCCTTCGAAGCGCGCCGAGCGCTCGAAGTCGAGCATCGTGTAGTCGCGCTTGATGGGGTGCGCCACCGGCGTCCTGAGCTCGGCGGCCTGGAAGGTCGCGCCCAGCAGGATGGCGTGCCAGCGCACCGTGCGCGCATGCCGCGCGGCCAGTGCTTCGATCCATTCGGACGCGATGTACGAATACGGCGACGAGAAGTCGAAATAGAAGTCGATGCGCCGTTCGATGATGTCCATGAGGCCAAGGCTACCCGCTCATGCACCGCTTGGCGTGCGCAGTTTCCCCAACACCCGTTCGCTGCGGTTTCAGCGTGAACCTTGCCTACAGTGTCGTCCAGCCATTGGCCACCGCGATCTTCAGCAGGTCGCTCGCGGAATCCACGCCGAGCTTGCGGCGCAGGCTCAGGCGGTGCGTCTCGACCGTGCGAACGCTGATGTCGAGTTCGCGCGCAACCACCTTGTTGCTGCGGCCATGGGCCAGCAGCAGCAGCACCTCGTGCTCTCGCACTGTGAGTTGCGGCGTCTCGGTGCCGGCTGAACTCGCCAGGCTCGACAGGTGAGCGCTGAAGTAGGTGCCACCAGCCGTGACTTCGCTGATCGCCGCGAGGATCTCTTCGGTCGGCGATTCCTTCAGCACATAGCCGCGCGCGCCGGCCCGGATCGCGCTCACCACGTATTCGCGGTTGTCGTACATGCTCAGCATCAGCACACGGATCGATGGGTGCTGCTGGCGCAGTGCGTTCGCGAGGTCGATGCCGTTCATGCCGCGCATGCCCACGTCGACCAGCATCAGGTCGGGCGCCACCTTCTGCGCCAGATCCAGGGCATCGGCACCGCTCGCCGCCTCGCCGACCACCTCGAGCCCCGGCACCACGGCGAGCCGCGCGCGCAGGCCGTCGCGCACCAGCGAGTGGTCGTCGACGATGACCAATCTGACTACGGTCATCTCAGGCCAGCGCCGGGCCGCCCCAAGCGGCCTGAGCTCCCCTCGGGGGACCACGCCGAAGGCGTCCAGGGGTGGTCATACGTCATGCAGCCACCAGCGGAAAGCTGGCGATCAGCGCGGTGTGCCCGGGCTGCGAGATCAGCGCAAACGTGCCGCCGTTGCGCTCGACGCGCTCGCGCATGTTGGTCAGGCCGATGCCGCGGTCCTTGCTCTTTTCGACGTTCTTCACGTCGAAACCGACACCGTCGTCGGTGATGCGGAGCTCGAGCTTGTCGTGGCTGTCGTCGAGGCGGATGTCGATGCGCGTGGCCTGCGCATGCCGCTCGACGTTGCGCAGCGCCTCTTGTGCGACGCGGAACAAACTCACCGCCTGCAGCTCGGGCAGTCGCTCTTCCTGCACGTGCGGCGACACACGCACCTGCAGTCCGCTGCGCTCGGCCAGCTCGTTGCCGATGTGCTCCAGCGCGGCCGGCAGCCCCAGGTCGTCGAGCAGCGCGGGGCGCAGGTCGTGCGAGATGCGGCGCACCTCGGCAATCGCCTTCGACAGCGCGCTGATCTCTGCATCGATCGCTGTCACCGGCTTCTCGCCAGGGTGCGCGAGCCGGTGGCCGACGAGTTCGAACTGGTACTTGATCGACACCAGCACCTGGCAGATGTGGTCGTGCAGCTCACGCGAGACGCGAGCACGCTCTTCTTCCTGCGAGCTCACGACCCGGTGCGCCAGCGCCTTGAGCTTGCGGTCGGCCTGGCGCTGCTCGCTGATGTTGAGCGCGAGGCCGCCGGCGAACACGGCGAGCGCCGCGACCACCGCCACCACGGCCAGGCCGAGCAGCGTCTGGCGCACGCTCTCCAGCAGGTTGCCGCGCAATCGAGCCGCTGCCGCGTCCACGTCGTCCAGGTAGATGCCGGTGCCCAGCATCCAGCCCCAGCGCGGCAGGTAGATCGAGTAGCCGAGCTTGCGTTCGGTCTTGCCGGTCGACGGCTTGGGCCACAGGTAGCGCTGGAAGCCACCGCCCTCTTTGGCACGCGCAATCAATTCGCGGATCACCCAGATGCCGTCGGAGTCACGCATGTTCCAGAGGTTGGTGCCCACCAGATCGGGCTGCCGCGGGTGCACGAGGCTGAGGCCATCGTCGGCATACACATAGAAATAGCCATCGTCGCCGAAGGTCATGTTGCTCAGGATGGCCTTGGCCTGCTCCTTGGCCGCCTGATCGTCGCGGCCGGCGCCGTAGAGGTGGTCGATCGAGGTCAGCGCGAGCGCGATGTAGCTGCGCAGCTCGTCGCGCTTGGCGTTGAGCAGCACCTCTTCCAGCAGCTGCGCCTGCTGGCGCTCCAGGCTCTGGGTCTCGACCACCAGCAGCCCGCCGATCAGGGCGACGGACAGCAGCAGCGGCGCCACCGCCAGCAGCAGGATCTTGGACTTGAGCTTCATGCGCGCCGGCCCGGCAGCCGTTCGGTTGCCGCGGAAAGCCGCGAACGAAGTGCACGTGAAGGTGTCATGCGGCAATTGTGCTGCGGCGCGGCAAGAAGATCAGGCCTCGCGTTTTCCCCTATGCAGTACTACGCAGCGTTCACTAGGACTGATGCTCATGCGCAAAGGTGCGCCGATCCACATAATCGTCATCGCCTTGAGGCCATGACCTCACCTACCCATAGATGGAGACATCACATGATTCGAATCTCAAAAATCGCCCTTGCCGCCGCGCTCGCTGCATCTGGCACCCTGGCTCTGGCGGCCGACCCGATCAAGATCGGCGTGGCCGGCCCCTTCACCGGCGGTTCGTCGTCCATGGGCGTCAGCATGCGAGACGGCGTGCGCCTGGCTGCTGAAGAAATCAACAAGGCCGGCGGTCTGCTCGGCCGCCAGATCGTGCTCGTGGAGCGCGACGACGAAGCCAAGAACGAACGCGGCGTACAGATCGCCCAGGAGCTGATCAACAAGGAGAAGGTCACCGCCACGGTGGGCTACATCAACACCGGCGTGGCACTCGCCTCGCAGCGCTTCTTCCAGGAAGCCAAGATCCCGGTCTTCAACAACGTGGCCACCGGCTCGGTCATCACCCACCAGTTCGACGACCAGCCCGAGAACTACATCTTCCGCAATGCCGCGCACGACAGCATCCAGGCGCCGATGATTGTCGAAGAAGCGGTCACCCGCCGCGGCTTCAAGAAGGTCGCCATCCTGGCCGACTCCACCAACTACGGCCAGCTCGGCAAGGCCGACCTCGAGAAGGCGCTCAAGACCAAGGGCATCACGCCGGTCGCCGTCGAGAAGTTCAACATCAAGGACGTGGACATGACCGCGCAGCTGCTGAAGGCCAAGGAAGCCGGCGCCGAAGCCGTGCTCACCTACGGCATCGGCCCCGAGCTGGCGCAGATCGCCAACGGCATGACCAAGCTCGGCTGGAAGGTACCCATCGTCGGCAGCTGGACGCTGTCGATGGCCAACTACATCGACAACGCCGGCCCCGGCGGCGAAGGCGCACGCATGCCGCAGACCTTCATCCAGGAGCCGACCACGCCGAAGCGCCAGTCGTTCATCATCAATTACCTGAAGACCTTCAACCCGAAGAACGCGCGCATGGATTCGCCGGTCTCGGCCGCGCAAGGCTACGACTCGATCTACCTGCTGGCCGCCGCCATCAAGCAGGCCAACAGCACCGACGGCCCGAAGATCAAGGCCGCGCTCGAAGACCTGAAGTCACCTGTCGAAGGCGTGGTCACGACGTACACCAAGCCCTTCTCGAAAGGCGACCACGATGCGATCACCGCCAACATCCCGGTGTTCGGCGAAGTCAAGGGCGGCAAGGTCGTCTACGCCTACCCGGACGACCAGAAGAAGGCTTCCGTGGTGCAAGTGAAGAAGTAAGTCCCCTCGAGAAAGACGCCGCCCCGGAGAAACCGCGGCGGCGTCTTTTTCTTCTCCTGATTCGTGACCTACCTTAGTCAAGCTCCGTTCACCGAAATATCGAAGGGCAGTGCAGGGCTTCGATACCCCAGCCCGAACGGGTAGAGGCTTGCTCACGCCGAGCTTGATCACTGATCAGGTTTCTTGAGAGCGTCAGCAGAACGACACGCAAAGAGAACCGCCATGCAAATCCTGACCCAACTCATTTTCAGCGGCATCGCGCTGGGCATGATCTACGCCGTCATCGCGTTCGGCTACCAGCTCACCTTCGCCACCTCCGACACGCTGAACTTCGGCCAGGGCGACGCGCTGATGCTCGGCGCGCTGGTCGGCTTGACGCTGGTCGGCCTGGGCGTCAACTACTGGTTGATGATTCCGCTGGTGTGCGTGTTCGGCGCCGTGCAAGGCGCCTTCGTCGAACGCATCGGCGTGCGGCCGGCACTGAAGATCAAGTCGGAGTTCGGCTGGATCATGTCGACCATTGCGCTCGGCATCATCTTCAAGAACGTGGCCGAGAACGTGTGGGGCCGCGACGACCTCAGGTTCCCGTCGCCGCTGCCCGAGTCGCCGATGAAGTTTCTCGGCGCCAACGTGCTGCCGATGGAGATCCTGGTGGTCGTCGGCGCAGTGCTGATGATGCTGGCCGTCGAAGTGTTCAACCGCCGCTCCATCTACGGCAAGGCCGTGGTCGCCACCTTCAACGACCGTGATGCCGCCAAGCTGATGGGCATCAACACCGGCCTCGTGATCACCTTCTCGTACGCGCTGTCGTCGATGAGCGCAGCGTTTGCCGGCGTGCTGATCGCGCCGCTCACGCTGACCGGCGCCACCATGGGCGCGGTGTTGGGGCTGAAGGCCTTCGCGGTCGCCATCATCGGCGGCTTGACCAGCGGCATGGGCATCATCCTCGGCGGCATCATCCTCGGCGTGGCCGAGACGACCACCGGCTTCTACCTCTCCACCGGCTACAAGGACGTGCCCGGCCTGGTGCTGCTGCTGATCGTGCTGGCCGTGAAGCCCGCCGGCCTGTTCGGCAAGACCGCGATCAAGAAAGTCTGAGAATGAAACGCAAGCTCCTGATCGCATCGATCGTCGGCATCGTCGTGCTGGCGGCTTTCCCGTCCGTCGTCGGCAACCCGTACTACATCCACCTGCTCGAGACCATCATGATCTACGCGATCGTGCTGTTCGGGCTCGACATCGTGGTCGGCTACACGGGCCAGGTGTCGCTGGGCCATGCCGGCCTGTTCGGCATCGGCGCGTACACCGCCGGCGTGCTGGTCACCAAGCTCGGCGCGCCGTTCCTGGTGGCGCTGATCGCATCGATCGGCGTCACCGCCGTGTTCGGCGCGCTGCTCGCACTGCCGGCTCTGCGCGTCACGGGCCCCTATCTCGCGATGGTCACGCTGGCCTTCGGAACCATCATCCAGATTCTCATCAACGAGATGACCTTCCTGACCGAAGGACCCATGGGCATCAAGCTCAGCAAGCCGCCCCTCTTCGGCCACCGGCTCGACGAGCAG
>Ga0307513_10011661_pt1 | contig 10905 bp, 6 predicted proteins | sample 15_EM_MG_FD_202174 | JGI IMG/M metagenome (GOLD analysis project Ga0307513, IMG submission 202174) | Populus trichocarpa ectomycorrhiza microbial communities from riparian zone in the Pacific Northwest, United States - 15_EM | ecosystem: Host-associated > Plants > Roots > Unclassified | place... | reverse complement strand
ATAAATTAAATTAAAAATTATACATGCAAATAGATATTAGCAAATAAATGTTATGATTAAATTGAAAAGATTAAATTGAAAAATTGAGTGATAGATATATATATCTATGATCTTGTTTTGTGAGGAATTATTCAAATTCTTTTATTAAAGTATATGTCAATAATTTTTTAAAAGTAATAATTTAAGTTCTATCAAAATAAAATAATTTGCTAGTATAATTTTTTTTATTAGTCTATTTTTCTCAACTAAAAAACATAGTTTTCTGAGCAATGTACATCATTTAATAAAAATCAAAGGCAATTAATATAAATATTCAAAAGAATCAATAAAAAATAAAAAATAAAAAAATCTCTTTCTTCAACACATCTTTTATCCTATTAATGCAATTCCTTTTTATGGCAATTAGTTTATCCTAAATTAATTAATATTGGTGAATTATCATAATTGTAGTTTGGTCATTATGGTTTTAAAAATTACACTTTACATTGGTCAACTTAAAAATTAAAATTATATAAAAAAATAAATTTATTCTTATATATAATATAACATAAATACAAAAATATCAAGTCAATCTTTTTTCCAATCTTTTCTTTTTCTCTCTTTCCCTTCCCTTCTCAATTAGGATTCTATAACTAATGAAAATCAATTTTAGAGTTTTTTTTTTTTTGAATTTTCAAAAATCCTATGATAACACGTAATATTCACTTTCAAAATCCATGAAAGAATATATTTATTTTAAAGTAATTTGTTCAATGAAACATCCCCGAATTGAAAAGATTGAAAGTACATAATTGATTTCAAATGATTGATGTATACATTAGAGTGAGATTAATGAAACTATTCACCTATTAGTCTACTTCTAGCAAGATTTGAAAATGCTTTAAGAGAACCAGTGGAACTAGAAAATGTTAAACAATACATTGGTTGACAAAACTCACCAATTCATTTACAAGAATAGTTGACGGATAAATGTGTTTTATACATGTTATTTTACCTAAAATCTATGTTTAAATATAGAATAATGATCCAACCTTTATAGGCTTAATTATACGCTGAGCCTATGTATATATAGATCTGATAAACTGCCAGACCTAATAATCTCTAGGGTCAACTATGTTCTGAACCCATGTACATGTGGATTTGGTAAGTTGTCAGATCCAACAATCTCATGGCTCAGCTACGCGCTGAGCCCATGTACATGTGAGTCTGACGAGTTGAGACCCAACAATCCCTAAACTCAAACTACGCGCTGAGCTCACATACATGTAGGTCTGATGAGTAGCTGGACCTAACAATCCCTAGGCTCAGCTATGCGCTGAACCCAAATAAATGTGAGTTTGGCGAGCTGTTAGACCAATATTTTTAGGATCAACATCTCACCAAGCCCAGATAGATGTAAAACTAATGATTTATTTAGTTCTATTATTAAGCCGTAAGGCTCTGTTTTTTTTTCTTTCTCATGATCCTTAACATAAAATGTTAATGTCAATGCTACTCATCTCTATACACCCTTAGGTGTGTAAAAGTTTTCAAAAGGACATGCCACTTATCCCGCATTAATGATGTGTAATGGATATTTATCCATTTTTAATGCATGAATCAAGGATATTTTTCTCTTATTAATGCTATCAGGGCAATATAACACTCCAACCCCTCTTTTCCATAAAAGAACAAGATTTATGGGCTATAAAGACCCTATGAATCATTCAATGAAAATAGGTTCATAATCTTCATTCTTCACTGCATATTTATTTTCAAAGTCTCTCCCTAAAATATCATTGTCTTTTCTCTAAAAAATATACTTACTTAAGTATCTGAGAGTCTTCAAATTCACCAATAGGAAACTTTTGCAAGTATTGACTACTAGTCATCATAGTTAATAAGAATAAGTCAGATTGTTAGAACCAAGAGATTAACTGATTATCCAAAATATAAGTTTTGCCTCTCAAGCTACTTGGATTTTTAAGGTATCATCAATAGTAGTTATCTTCTTCCTAAGCAAAATCAAATGGTCTAACGTTATTTATGCATATCGAAGTGAATCGTCTGCATTCTAAGTAATCAAATCTAGGACATCCAATTAAACATCAAAATTCTCCTCATTATATGTTTTCTTAACCTTGTTAAAGTGGTACTTCTAACTTCATGATTGTACAGTATGAAACACCGAAATTTATTTCTACAATAACTCCATCTTTAATTTTGTTGAAGAGGTACTTCTGACAATGTGGTTGTATAATATGAGGCACATTGTTAGGATCAATTGTTACAAATATGAACATAATTGTTGTTAGAAATTTATTTTAATTAACATTATTTAAATAAATTTAAGGTAAATGAGAAATTAGTCTCAAAGAACTCTTAGTTTTCCTACTAAAAGAATCATTGATTTTTATAGATTTAATTCTTGATTTATGATGACTAATTAAAGATTGATAATGGTAGGAATTAATTATTCAACCTTTTTAGCTTCCAAAATTCATTATAAAAAAGAGGTGAAAGAAGAGTTTCCAGCTTAAATTTCTTAGATTTTTACATACTCTTTCTCACATCATATTTTAGTGTTTTCTTCTCATTTGAAGCTTTGATTTTCCTCCCATATTTATAGCTTAGGTTCATCTTGTTGAGAGATATTTGAGTTTCATATTCTTTGGTTCAAAGATCTTATTTAAAAGTGCATCCAAATCTGGTGTTGTTGAAATCTTGAGAGGTATATTGCAAACATCCTCATTGCACAAGTGAGGAGAAATAAAGCCTGAAGGATAAATGATTCATCATTAATAACAATAAAAGTCTCATTACTTTAAAACGCTTCAACAAGTGAGGAGAAATATTTTTATTATTAGTATGCATGCTAAGGCTTTGAATTAATATCAATTGTAAGTTTGAATATATGCTTGGTTTGCATACTAGTTCTTTATTATTATGTTTTGTTGAATGCATGTTTGTCATGAGTTGCATGCTTATAGATTTAACCTTGTATGAACTCTAGGCTTTTCTTGAAAATATTTTTATGTTTGGCATGCATTATTATGATAAACTAAAACATCATTACTCAATAGTCTAATATTTTTACAAATTTTGAATTACACTTTCTATAGTGTTTCTTTAAGAAATTTAAGAAGTGTCAGCCACATCTTAGAGGACCTAATTGTCTTTTAATTGTGGATTAAAAAAGTGTTAGGAATTCAAGAGATTTAAATTTAGATATGTAAATTGATTTTATAATCCAAATTCTTTTTAGGTTTGGGTGGCCAGATTCCGACAAGTATAGTAGAGGTTAGCGGCTAAGGTTTTATGTTTGACAAAGAAAAGAAGAGTGGAAATTTCTTTATTTTAACATAGCATAGTTTTTTTTAGTTATTAATTAAAACAAAATGGCAATTTTATAAATAATTTCAACTTTTTTGTTATTTTTTTGTGCAAATGTAAAGTTCTATACAACCTATAAACTATGAGATATAAAGTATAATTTTTGAAATCATGAAGGCAAAGTGAAAAATATGACTAAATTATATGAGACTCGATGTAATTTTCCCAAATCATAATTATAAAAGCAAATTTAAAAAAATAATGCTTTTATTATTATGTCGCACATGTATTAAAAAATATATATATGAATAATACTCATTGTTTGTTTTCTTATTTTTCACCCATCGTTCCAGTGATTGAAAATCAAGCTTGAGTTTTCTGGACCAAAAAATCCATCTTTCAACTTATTTTTATCTAAAAACATCTAATAAACACCCTTATAATATCAATAAATTATTTTCTCAATTCAAAACACCTCTAAATTAGTCCATAAACACAAAATCAAATAGGAAAAAAAAATATTTTAACCTCAATTTATTTTCTTTGGTAAAATGAATTTCTAAAAATACTTCAATGAAACCCCTCTCATAATATGAAATTTGTTAACATAAAGATTGGGATGCAAAAAGAAAAAAAATACATTACGATCATGTTTTAATATATTATAATTCATCAAAACATATTTACCCTATTAATGTACAACATCTTTTATCCTATTAATGCAATTCCTTTTTTGGAAATTAGTTTATTCTAAATTGATTAATATTTGTGAATTATCATAATCATAAAACAAATTAAAAAAAACAATGTTTTCATTATTATGTCATATGTGTATTAAAAAATCTATGAGTAATAATCATCGACTACTTTCCTAGTTTTTTACAACTATTTCGGTAGTTGAAAAATCAAGCTTGATTTTTTGGGACTCAGAAATTTATATTTCAACTTATTTTTACCTAACAACACTTAATAAACATTCTTACAATGTTAATAAATCAATTTCTCAATTCATAACACCCCTAAATTGGTCCAAAAATACAAAATCAAATCGGAAACAAAGTCTCTCACAACCCTGATTTATTTTTATGGTAAGATGAGGGTCTGAAAACACCTTAATGAAACTTCTTTTGTTGAATGGAAGTGGATGACATCAAGATCAAAACATAAAAAGGATAAAATAATTACTTTATGAATATGTTTTCATGTATCATAATTCTTTAATTAAAAAAATAAAAAGATGTTATTCATTTATAGAATTAATAAAGAGATCTATGAGCTGATAAATAAAAAAAATTATTAATATTAATTAAATATTAAAGCGGGAAGCTAATCTTCATAGCTGAAATAAAAGATATATGCACTTGTAAATTTTTTTCATCAACTATCCTTTTTTATTTATTTTTATTTATTTATTTTATCTTAGTAGCTAGTTGTTGTTAATAACAAATATAGCTAATTCATATAAAATATAAAAGGAAAACAATTCAAGCCAAATCATACTATTTTCTTTGAAATATCATGCAACTAAAAAAATATTAAAAAAATTAATCACTATTTTTTAAAAAATATAATTTAAAAGAAACAATTAATGAAATGGAAAGGGTTAAAAAAAAAAGAAGAGGCAACGCACTCATGGGCCAAGCCCATGTGCTTGGCTTTAACCAAAAAACTCAGGATCGCTCCTAGAGTATTTATCTCAGGTCATCCACTTCTTTTTCTTTTCTTGTTTTTTAAAATAAGCCAACAAGTCTATTTTATAGGCACCTTTAGTGATCGAAAAACCGGATCCAAGTTTTTGGACCTTAAAAACTGAATTTTCAGCTCATTTTTACTTGAAAACACCTTCAAAACACAATATAAATCTTGAAAAAAAAACAAAAAAAACTTACCAATCCTATAACACCCCAAAATCACCCTAAAAGTGAAAATCAAATGATTAAAGCACACTTAAATGGATCTCGATCTACTTTTTTTGGTATATTTAAAGAAAAAACCATTTTTATCGAACTTTTTCATATAATAGAAACTCATTGATGCCAAGATCATAATTTTTAGTAGTTGGAATTTGGCCAATTAATAAATTTCTTTCTCCTTTGTTGTTTTTCAACAAGTTTCTCTCTCATCTCTCAAATATAGGGCCTAAAAGATGAATAATTAGACTTTTGAATCAAAGTAAAATTCTAAAAAATAAAGGGACTGAAATGGAGAAAAAAAAAAGATAGGTGAACTAAAAAGTATTGTTTTGTGTGAATTTGAGATTGGTCATGTGATTTCTCCTTGTTTTACACTTTCATCTTTTTTTAAAAATTTTCTTTCTTTAACAAATTATAAAAAATGATCATTAACTTGGTAATTGAAAAAAAAAAGTTTGAGAACAAATTGCTATAGTTAAATACCTATACATTTTAGTATATTTTGTAATGTTGATCCCTAAATCTTGAATAAGACACTTGAAATTATAAAGACATAGGCACAACAATAACATGAAGAAAAACTCCTATCTTTTGACAAGCATGGCTCTTTATAATAGCAATTGATTGGATTATTTTTCGCGCTATGCTATGGGTCAGATCAATTTTTTTAATGTAAAAAAAATATTCAGGTGTAGTTAATATGTTTTATAGTAGAAAAATATTTAAACTACATGAGATTAACCTAATGTGACCTAGTTGACTTGGCAAGTTCAAAGACAACCCAGACAACCAATAAAAATATAGTTTGACTAAAAAAAATCAAAGCAATATCTTTTTTTAAATATTGAAACGACAATATATTAAATCAATTCTGATAAACTCAAGTTAATCTGTCACATCCGCTACGCAAATCATGAGACCCTACTAACCCCATTGAAGGCAAATAAAAAAAATATTAAACTCAATTCTCAATCAACTCAATGTTGAATGATGACATTAAAAACAAAATTCAACTAAAAGAATGAGTTGAGTCATGAGTTAATCTACCAAAATTGGATCATGAGACCAGGATAATGTTGAAGGATAAAATTAAAAAAAAAAACACCCGAGTCAACCGAACAAATTCATGACTCGGGCCATGAGACTAATATAACCTCATATAATATAATTTTCAATCAATTAAATGTTGAAGGATAAAGTTGAGAAAATAAAATTATTTAAGAAACAACAAAAAATAACTTGAGTAAACACAGCTAACCCGCGAAACTTGCGACCTAGGTTAGGAAACTGAAATAACTCTACAGAAAATAAATAAATAAAATTTTAAAGTCCAATTCTCAATCAAACCAATATTGAATGATGAAATAAAAAAAATCAATTAAAAAAAAAAACAAAACCTAGTCAACCTGGTTAACTCATAAAACTCACGACCCATGTCATGAGAACATGACAACTATATAAAAAGCAAATAAAAAATAATTATAAAGCTCAATTCCCAATCAATTAAATGTTGAAGGAAGGAGTTGAGAAAAAAATTAATTAAAAAGGACAAAAAATAACCCGAGTCAACATGACTAGCCCGTAAAAGTCACGACCCGAGTCATGAGACCGTGATAACTCAATAGAAAGCAAATCAAAACAAATTATAAATCCAATACCTAATAAATTTAATGTTGAAGGATAAAATTAAAAAAAAATGAAAATAATAAAATCCTTAAAATTTAAGGACCAAAATAAAAAAGAACTTCACATTTCACCATTGCTATAGTAAAATGCTTAATGTTAATTTACTGCCAGCAATACGACCAGAAGCTAAAATCGGAAGAACACAGAAGGTCTTGCACAAGCACAATACTAGTGTCCGCAAAAATTAATTTTCTAGTTATGATGACCCTCAATCACCCGAAGACCCTATGCTTGTTGTCCGTCTTACCTATGTGTAATACGTGAAATTATTTCTATATGAGACTAAATAAGTTGCTCATGTGTTGCTGCGGGTTATTTTTAGAAACACGTGCTACTTTTAATTGTGAGATAATTGAAAGAAAAAATATTTTTTAAGCATACAATCATGAGCTAGTAGCATTAAAAGGTATATGATTTGAATTTTAAGCATTAGATAAGTAACATGCAAATAATTTAAACTGTCTTGAATTTCATTTAAGAATCAAATTGTAAAATGTAAAGGGACATCAATCTAACATAGGTATTGTTTGAGTAACTCAAAACAAAAGGTGGCATGATAAAAAAGAGAGTATGAAAGCCCAACTTTTGAGTAAAAAGTGAAGTTCCAACAACTGTTAGCAAGTAAAAAGTAACAAATACACAAAACTCCTTGTTTCTGCAAAGACCTGAATAACTTAGTTAAGTGTCTACAAAAACATTCTATATATATATATATGTGTGTGTGTGTGTGTGTGTGTGTGTGTGTGTGTAGACTCAATGTATAAAATGAGTATGGTACATACCATAAACACTCGTCTTAGAATGTAAATTTTTCCCCCAAGAGAAAGCAACCTAAAAGCACATAAAGCCTTTAAACTTTCTTGGGCAAGCATTGGCCAAATAGTTTTCTCCACCAGATTCTGCATAATATATATATATATATCCTAGATGTAAATCGAAAAATTTATAATAGACAATGCAAGGTAATTTACCTAACATCGCAACACGGGTAATTTACCTGGTCATGTTTAATAAATTCCTCTATCAAAATAAATTTATAATAGAAAAACACATAAAATTTGTAATAGAAACTGACACATACATAAAATTTATTGAACAATATTTATAAAAAAACAATGCAATGCTGCACATAAACACATCAAATTTATTGAACAATAATTAAAAAAAAAAAAGACAATGCAAGGCTACACATATAAAAAATCTTATAAAAAAATCAATATTAAAAAAAATTAATCTATATAAAATTAAAAAAAACCATAGATGAATCATACCTACCTCTCTAAATACTAAACACACCCAATATCATTTAAAACTAATCACAATCTAATTAAAACATAAACAAAAAATTTATTTGAAAAAATATACACAAATAATGCATTATTTTTTTAAAACTAAAAAAAATATAAAAAAAGAACTAGGCTAGGCTCTTGTGGGCCTGGTAAGCCAAGCCCAACACCGAGCCCAAAAACTGACATGTCGCTTGCTCCAGCCTAGAATCCGACCACTATGGTGGTTGGAAAAACAAGGTCCTTTGTTTTTTCACCCAAAATCCTATTTTCAACTAATGTTTGACCCAAAATATTAGCAAAACACCCTAGAAACTTTGTTAAATCATTTCATAGCCACCAAAAAGCCAACAAACTGCCCCAAAACCCGAAATCCAATCGAAAAAAATTTCTTCATGAGCTCAGATATGTTATTTTAGATGTTTTCAAAGGAAAAAAAAAACACATAAACGTAATCCCCCTCATCATATGAAATCTTTTGACACAAAAATTAACCGTGGTAGCCAAAATCTTCTTCAACGATCACTTTCTCTCTCTAAGCCAGAATTCAGCAATTCCCTCTCTCCTCCCAACAGAAAAGGACTAAAAAAAGAAAAATAAAGTTAGGTACCAAAATGTTTGTCTTGAAATTTAAGGGACTAGTCACCTGATACCTAAAAAATATAAGAGATTAAAATAAATATTTCAATGAAACTTTCAACTTGCCCCCTATATTGCCTGAGATTTTCACTTCAATCCCTTAGCTTTCAATTCAATCCTCCTCCTTAAAAAAATATAGGCTAATTTGGACATTTAAAGGTCAAATCACGTAAAATAAAAGTTTAAGGATTAAAGTGAATTTTTTTTAAAAATACACTACTTCAATCCATTGTAAATTGTGAGAGAGTGTACAATATTCTTTGCTACAGTAAAAAGCTGATGCTTTTTAATTTATATTATAATAATAAAAAAAGACAGAGCATTCTAAAAGTATAATAATTCTATTATGGGATACAATAACTCAATAGCAATCGAAGGTTTAATTCAATGTTAGCTTATTTATTTGGTACAACCTATGTTATTAGTTGAGCATGACATCCAATAATTTGAGTAAACACGACTAACCCGTGAAACTCATAACCAATATTAAAAGATTGAGATAACTCTATAGAAAATTTAAAAAATATATATAAAATTCAATTCTCAATCAAATCAATTTAAAGGATGAAATTGAAAAAAAAAATCAATTAAAAAAAATAAACCTTACTAACTCGTAAAACTTGTGATCTAGATCATGAGAACATAACAACTCCATAAAAAGCAAGTGATTTTTTTTTAATTTTTATAAAATCCAATACCTAGTAAACTTAATGTTGAAAGATAAAATTAAAAAAAAACTAAAAAAAAAAATCCTTAGAACTTGAGGACTAAAATGAAAAAAAACTTCACATTCCACCATTGCTATAGTAAAATGCTTAATGTTAATTTACTGCCAGCAATACGACCAGAAGCGAAAACCGGAAGAACACAGAAAATCTCGCACGAGCACAATACTAGTGTCAGCAAAAATTAATTTTCTGGTTATGATGGCCCTCAATCACCCGACGACCCTATGCTTGTCGGCCGTCTTACCTATGTGTAATGCGTGAAATTATTTCTAGATGAGATGAAAAAGAGACAGAACAGTCCAAGAGTATAATAATCCTGTTATGGGATACAGTAACTCATCAGGAACCGGTGGTTTAATTCACTGTCAGCTTATTTATTTTGTACAACCTATGTGCTAACTTTAAGGCCACCCCGTCGAGTTGAGCATCACGTCCAGTAAAAGCAAACAATCAAGCCTTGCAGATTAAGAACTTGAAAGAAGCATGCAGGAGATATCACTGCTGATTAAAACTTCTTGATGAAATCGTATATGTGTTCGCTAACTTCCTCTGGCTTTTCTTGGTTGAGAAAGTGACCTACTCCTTCCATTACAACTACTTCTTGCAAGAAGGGAACATATTTTTTCAAGCCACCTTTGCTTATGTATTCTTTAACTCCAGGAATATGATAGGTAAGGTCCACATCACCCACGATAAACTTAACGGGTACTTTAATTTGTAACCCAGTCCATGCTGCCATCAGCTCCCAGTTTCTGCAACAAGCAACAAAAATTGAATCGAGGAAATCAATTCCTTCCAGAAATGAAGTAGCACCTTATGATGCCTTCGGCAGTTTAAACCTCGTCACTTAATCCAGAATGCAAAAGTCTATGCCAACACAAAAAATTGTTCAAAACATGCAAGTAGAAACAGTGAAAGAAATTGATTGCTCTGCTGAGACTAACAAAGTTATTGAATTAGAGGTGAAATAGATTTGTGCACCAAACAACGACATGGAAGATTAATCCTGCATCAAGCGAAGTGTCTAATTACAATGAGAATGCACAAGAATCTTAATGTCATAGAGTTGTTTCACATATATTTGTATAAAAGTCAATAAAAAGAATAAGTAGACATACAGGTCCAAGCATCGATAGTAGTTCAATCCTCCAGTGAAGCCTGTCTGATTGAATTTGCCAGCATAATAGTTGATGTCTTTTTCTGACAGCCAAGATGGCAAATTTGGATTGTAAGGTATACCTCTGAATCCTACTTCTTTAGGTATACAAGGCGGCTTTGGATCACGAGAGGTCAGAAATCTTGTAATTATACTTGCAGTATCCATTTGAGCGAAGTCTTCTT
>Ga0307513_10011660_pt1 | contig 10905 bp, 9 predicted proteins | sample 15_EM_MG_FD_202174 | JGI IMG/M metagenome (GOLD analysis project Ga0307513, IMG submission 202174) | Populus trichocarpa ectomycorrhiza microbial communities from riparian zone in the Pacific Northwest, United States - 15_EM | ecosystem: Host-associated > Plants > Roots > Unclassified | place... | reverse complement strand
GCGATAAACTCGGAATAGGGGGGGGGTGGGGGGTTGAATACCCTTAACACAATCTGTTCTCAAGGCTAATCTCCGAGCCTATAGGCGCCTATCAGGCCTGATAGGCTTTCGTAGGCCGGTCGGATTCGGCCTATATGGGCCTAGGCTGTCTTCCGGAGCGGCCTGCCTTAGCCCGGCCTACGGCCTATAGGCCGGCCTACCATCGGCCTGGCCCGTTGGGAACACTGCTCGCTTCAACGCTCCGGGATTCTGAGGTCAGCAATAGTCTCGCCCCGAAGTGTAGTTGTTTGTGTTCACTTACACCCTGCCAGGTCCCGCAACCTAGACGTCAGCGACCACCTCGCCTCTAAACAGTACTTGATCATATTACTTACCGCCTAAATTACCCAGCGATCCGGTGGTCAGCAATTATCTAGTTTCAGAATTGTTGTTGATCCAATGCACTTACCACCTAGAATGCCCATCCGGCCAGATGTCAACAATTACCCCGTTCCAAAGTTTCGTTCTGCCCAGCTACTCACCAGCTATAGCATGCGGAAACTAGCGCATTAGTTATCGCCTTTACCATCATAGCTATTTACTGGGTATCATACCTCCTACATCTCTCTTCTAATCAGTAATCCTTCTTTTTTTATCATCTATCTGGCTAGGTTTGACTTACGGTCTACATCCCATTGGCCAATCGAATATTAGCCACAATCCCCGCCCAACCTGCACAACACGGTGTCCTTACCCTCTAAAACCCCTCACCGGATCGCATCAGCATCTCGACTCTACAAATACATGTTTCTTGGACTTCGACTTACCCTCTGCAATACGGAACACGGCCTCTATCAGCCTCAACTCCCTATGATAATACTAAATTCACCTACTGTCTGCAAAACAGTTTCAGCTTATTATCAATGTTGCCCAAGTCACATTTGACAGAAAGACAGCTTACACGTGAAATGTTATACTCCTCTCTGTGTACATAGGCATTGACTCCGCTCTCTATTAAGGTTTTTGTTATCTTTCCATATTTCCTCAGAGCTGCTACGTTCAATGCGGTGCCATAGCCCTGCGATCGAACATTAATATCTCCTCCTTCCTTCAACAGTCTCTCGACTACTGTTCTCTGCTTCAACCACGACGCTATCATCAAATGTGTAAAATCATTCGGGAATGGATTATACTGCCCACTGTTTTCCCAATATACTTTAAGCCATGTCAAAAATCTATTGGATCCACTTTCGCAAATCCGGCACGTAGGCTCAAATAGCTCCGTCTGTAGATTGCGCCGCGCATGCCGGAAATGTCCAGCCCAGTGGCTAGCTGCATAATGAAGAAGGGTATACTTCTCTGAATAATTGCGGACCTCCTCCCCTGTGGCATTCGGAGAGATTGGGTCGTCTTCGAAGTCTTGTAGGGAAAGATAGGACATACAAATATTGGCTAATATAAAGTTAGACTCTCTCGGGCAAAGGGAATGCTGCCACTCCCCCCGACCAGCCGATTTGTTTTTAATCAAGAACTCCTTGGCAGTTTGGTGAACCAAGTAGACTTTTGAATCCTCAATCCGCACGAAGGCCCCACAAAACCATTTCACCACCCTCTCGATATCTTGGGAGAGATCTCCTAGGTCATTGATGGTGGTGTGATCCCGTCTGATTGTAAATGCCACATATACTTCATTAAGTGTAAGAGGCCTTGCGGCTGCGACCACAATATGCAGTAATCGCCGAGCCTTGTTGGGGTCTGGGCTTCTGCGGAGAATGATGGTGTATAATTCTGATAGATCGCCAGGTGGTGTAGAGACAAGGGTTGTAAAATCCTCTCGTGAGTTATCCATGCTAACCCGCAAAATCTCAAGAATGAGAGAGACCCAAAGGAAGGTCCCATCAGCGGAAGATTTGAGGAGCTCTCGTACGGATCCAAGCCAGCTAGGTCCCTGGCACCTTGACTCTAGGTCCTTAATTCCTGCATTGATAACACGGGTCACGTCGGCAGTAATACAGCGGAACTCAGGTTCCCCCTGGAATTGAATCATCGTTGCGCATGAGCCAAGTTCTTTCTCGATTCGGCACGGGCGGCCTGTAACTAGGAATCTTAACAAGGTATCGGAGGTCTGTGGCAGGAGCTTGGTGAAGTGACTGGTGAGCCGAGCTACAGTCCTTTCATCGCACTCATCCAAGGCGTCCACCACACAAATTACCTCGCCGCACTCCTCATCAGCCACCGCCTGAACCAAAATATCCCACAAGGTATCTACCTCCTCCGTAAATCTCTTGCCTTGGGCCTGAAATGCTTTCACCGCATACTTGGAGAGTGTCTCCCTCTGCTCAAAAAGTTGATGGAGGATGGCGCAAAGAGCAAATGTTGGGCTCCTCTGCTCCTCGCTGTCGTTCTTAAAGAAGAAATAGCAAACGATGGTGTCTGGGCGGAGTTTTAGATGCCTTACGAGGAACGCGGCGATGACAGACTTTCCGCAACCTGGGCCTGCTGATAAATAGAGGAGACCTGATGTCTTCTTTCCCAACCACTCTTTATACCCCGGATGTTCTGTAACCCAGGTGCAAGTTCCTTCCACTGGCTCACGAACAAGACCAAGGTGCGACTGGTATATCGATGTGTATAGGCATTGCAAAATTTCGGCAACGTTCGGTGGCTGGTTTTGGCTGTTAGGGAAATTGTAAGTGGTGTTACCGGAGTTGAAGTTATTATGAGAACCGGTGTTGCCACTATAATCGCCATAGGTAGTGGGGCTGGCGGTATAGCGACTAGCATTAGCGATTCGCCCGGCTAATTCACACAAAAGACAATCTCGGAGCCTACCAGTGGGATATAGGGTTTTCCTCGCATCGAGTGATTACGATATGCGTAGCAATGTTGCCGCTTTGATCGCCGAGAGTATTGCCGGGTATCGGGCTAGAAGTACAGCTCCCGCGATCAGTGAGTTGAACGGCCAATCTATACAAAGGAGAACATCGCAGCATACCGTTCGAGTGTGGAATTCTCCTCGTAAGCAGTGTTGCTATTATACGAATCGCTGGTGTTAGTATCCCCGGCTTGGGAATCCTGGGGCACCGCGCTACAGGTGTGGTTGCGGAGATTAGCCATTTGAAGGGCCAATGTATACAAAGGACAAACTGGGAGCACACCGTTCAGGTGCGGAATTGTCATCGGAATCAGTGATCCTGTGATACGAATCGGTCATCCCGGTATCAATGCTTCTGATTTGTGGCAAACGGCTTTCCCTTCTGTGTCGCTAACGTCTCCACTTTGATGCTGCTCCGGAAGTGAGTCAATAGATTCAGAAGAAGCTGAGACCAAGTCACCAGTCCTCTCCCCCCTAGCAAGTCCTTTTCGGCCAGAAGATGCTGGGGGTTGTGGGATTCTAGTTTCCGGACCCTGGAACTCCTGGCCCTCATCGGCAAGATCAGGCGTAGGAAGTGGAATTTGCTCTGGAGTGCATGTATCGGCACGGTTGATACCTGCTACCTGGTCAATAGTCATCCCAACGTATCTGGAATTCCGCCAGCTGTCCCGGCCCTCGGAAAGTTCCGGAATGGGTGACGGCAGTCCCCTCTCATCTAGACTCCCTCTTCCACTTAATAACTCAGTGCTTCTTCCCCTCCTGAGACCGCCGCGCGGGACAGGAATCCCCATCTTCTTCTCACCCGCTTGGATCCCGGCCTGATCGGATATTCCAATAGTCCCTCCGCCCACTTCCCCTCCCCAAAGATGGGCTCCGTCGTTGAACACGCCCTCTTGTGGCCCCGGGAAAGCCGCCGTGAGGCTCCCATTATGGATAGATGCCGATGTAGCACTGGCGGAATCGGTGGCATGGTGTTCCGATTTTCCTCCGCCAAATACCCCAGCGAACGAGCGGAATGATCTGAAAGTTGTTGGCCGAGTGTGGGTTTCCTCGTCTTCAGACACTGAGCGGGTTGGGATTTTGGTACCTTCGGTCATAACCCTCTGTGTTACGCTTGCAAGGCTAGGTCGAGACGGCGAAGTGGCAGGGGTCGTCTGCTTAGCGCCCAACTTGCCAAAGAGGGCTCCCCATCGAGATTTTCCGGACAGTGGAGAGCCAGCCTCACCAGAGGATCTCTCCTTTTCTTCCTTCTTCTCCCTCTTCTCCTTCTTTTCTCTCTCAATACGCTTCTTCTTTTCTTTCTTACTCTCAGTACCAGACCAGCAGCGAGCCTCTCGGTGTCTTCCATCATCTCAGAATCGTCACTATGATAAGTGACGCTGCTCCTTCTTGACCTCCGCCCTGGCATCCAGCCATCCATGATAGAAGCTGGAGGCGTAGTATGAGGCGTATTAGGTGATTGATCAAGACTAACACGACGTTCGACTTCTCCGGGAACACCCTGCGGGTGTGACTTATCACTGCCGTCGCCAAAGTTCTTCATGCCCACGAGCACATTAGCTGTAAGAGACATCTTGCGGGCGGTATCCGTAGATCTCTCAAGGGTAGGGGGTGAGGACTCCAAAGAAATACCACCAGACCCGGGAGTCATAGAATCGGCCCGCGAATCTGAGCTCACCGAGTCGGAAGTCGTCGACCGCCCAAAAAGCAATCCCGCCCTCGGCCTTCTGGACTTGGACCGGGAACTACTTCTCAAGACCTCGGGAATTCTCAACATACTCCTGCTTCTGCTGTGCTTTGTCTCTTCCTCCTCAACGGAGCGTTGGTCAACAGGTGTAAAGAGGTTTGGTAGCTTCGGGCGTCGCGGTAACCGCTTCACCTAAAACGAGCCCAGGATTGAATCCCGCATCTTGAGCCGCTGCCATTGCGATCGCCATAAATTCCGCATCCCCCTGTTTCTTCTCTTCGGTAGATCTGCAGCTTGGTGGTGTAGGAGTAGCAGAGCGTGATCCTTCCCGGCTGTCCCGAGTACTTTGTCGCGAAACTGGAGTGTTACGAGTAGCAGCGGTAGGCGTATCGTCCGTAGTTCCCCCTGTAGGAGGCGCAAGATACACCGAGGATCCCGGGACAGCTTCGCCTATGAAGAAATTAGCTTAAAGACTATCCTCAAGATCACAAGGCATCATACCATCAGACTGTGGTGGATTCGAGTAATCCCCAACCTCCGTGAACCCCGCACCAGACCCGGTAGCGGGCCTCTCGGTCTCTTCCCACATCTGAGAATCGTCACTATGATAATTGACGCTGCTCTTTCTGTCCATTTCTTTTGTTATCACGAAAGACAAATGGAGGCGAGTGGAGAACAACAGATATATGTGGTAATGGATGGATGGATCAGGATGATTTCATTAAGATATTTTTCTCCTCCCATCTTTTTTTCCCTTCAGTTTAGATGGTGGGCTCTTCGGTACGGTACCGGTATTCGATTTCGTGTAAAAAGCGCGATCTCTTGGTCTCGCGCAACTACCGATACGGCCCTGTTCGCAACTACTGCTCAATTACAGTGTAGGAATCAAATTTAGGAGGAATATGCAGTACTGCTGCCGCAATTGGACCGATCTATGATAACTCGGCTACAGATGCACAACCGACATGTGCGCTCAACAAGTACGAGTACTCGAGTAATGAACTACGAGTAGTTTTCCCAGCAGCGGAAGCGGCAACACAAACCAATGATATACTGCGCATGGTTTCACGGCATGCGCACGTCCAAGGTCAGGCATAAAATGCTGGTACGAGTACTCAAGTACAGTACTCACGCGGCCGAGTGCTGAGTTCCTCACGTGATCATCGATTCCTATTGACCTGCGGGGATCGATGATCACGTGACGAACTCAACACTCGGCCGCGTGAGTACAGTACATGGAGGTGCATGACCAAAGTTTCATTGGGTGGTGGTTCACCAGAGAAACATAACCCTGAGTGGCTCGCTATTTCCTTTCGTCTCGGTCAACTTCAAGCGAATATAGTTTGTTTCTCGGGTGCCTACCCTTTAACACAATTTATCTATTAAGAGATAACTCACCGCTGGCCCTTGTCAAGAAATAGAAGCCTGGTGTTTTTAGACAAGCTGGTTGCCGCGTACCTCTAATTTTGGAGAAAACCTTTATGATAGAATATGATACTTGTACCATGTGCTTGGCGGTCAACCCTTTCTGATACCAGAAATTTACCATCGAAAAAGTGAAACCTTGACAGGGGCGACCCACATTGTAACGAACAATAAAATATCTAAACACCCTGGCGTATAATTTTATCCCTCAAACCATGCAAAGAAATTGAAAGATTTCTTTAATCCTCCCAGCGTTTTTATGGAATTTTCCACAATTTTTTAGTGATTTTTGAGGGATTCTTGGCATAAAAAACCGCTCTAGGCCTACCACTTTCAAGAGAGCAGACCAACACACAGGAAGCCATTCTGAGGGCAGGAAAATAAATATACGACCTTGACTGCATTGGGTGATCATATTTCACTTTATCTTCCAATTTCTCCTCACCATTTTATCATAGCGGAAGGAAGGGAGCGACGGTTCCATGCAAAGGTTTCACTTTTTCATCCGAACGGGTTGACCGCCATGCGCATGGTACCGGTATTCTAAAGGTTTGCTCCCACAGGCCAGACGAGGCACCAGAAATCCGAACCGATGGCTTGCAATTTCCAAACCCTAATTCCAAAGATCTTGCGGTACGCGGGGGGGGGGGACAGGCCACGATTTTCGATCAACGTGTCTCCAAGATAGCACGCCGGATACCAAATCCAACCAATATAAAATGCGTTGCTACAGAGAGCCGGCGCAACCTATCTCCCAGACCCAACCAAAATTGCCTCTCGCGAACTTTGTGGACAAACCTCCTAACTAAGCATGCGCCAAAATTGATGCAGAAAGCCCCCCCACCTCTATTCTTGGTGAAACCACGTCAAGAATTGGCCACCGGTGAACCTACCCTACCCGGCAAAGCAGGCTTGGGTCGGACGGTTCGGAAAATTCAAATAGCCAAGCCTAATACGCGTACTACAGGTAGGGTAGATGGTAGAAACCGAAATGTTCCTAGTATGAATTGGACGCAAGGTGAGAACACTTGGAGAAAGGCTCATGCAGGGCAGGAGTACCGAGCCAACTCCTAATACTAACTAAGATACTAATTAGAATCATAGTGCCAGCTAGAACCCAAACACCGGAAGGAATCGAAATCTCGGACAAAACTCAAATCGCTGGTAGCCGAACACGGATTAGACTAAGTCAACAATGCACGCACTGGAGGTGGGGGATTCCGGATAACTAGACATCGGCTAGGTGTATCAAAACTTTATTAGTCAAGGCCGTGCGACTACATCATCACCGGCGGGAAGGAAACATTTTCTTGTCTTAGTCGATCTTTTCCTTGAAAATCCGATAAGCTGCTATGCTCCTATGCCTTACCTCTAGAGACAGTTGCAAGCAGTTACAGTCTCCACAGTATCTCTAAAAAGACCAGGTGACGAACACTGATCAACATCTACTCTTTACTCGGTAGAGTGTCCCCGATTGTGGGCCTGAGAGCATGCGGGCGGAGGGTGCTTGCTACAGCCATGGCACGAGTACTAGGTCGCCGATAGAAAACAATTGCGGTATCGCAACTTGATCTTGTAGTGGAAAATTAAAAAGCCGCAACATAAAAAAAGTCCTCTTTGGCGGGGAATTGAACCCCGGTCGTCCGCGCTCAGAGGAAACTGACAGGCGGAAATACTAACCACTATACTACCAAAGACTGATATATTAGCAGAAATCTATATCAGCTACACTAACGTATGATGTCACTTTTGCCAGGCAAGAAGAACCCTAGAGTTGAGAACTTGGTTGTGGGAGCCGCAAGTGGCGTTGTGACAGACGCCAGGTGCTACCGACCGACCACTAGCGCTAGCGCCATTTTCAGTTCCACCAAATGCCGCACGTTTGAATAAGAGTTTTTCCTTGTAATCCGGCACAAATTTGGAACCAAATACCATTTATTGCCAAAGCCTGCTTTATTTGGGACTCTTCCTGAATGTATGGAAGGTATTTCTTCAGAGCCTGCTTGATTTCAAAGTGCCCAAGGAGAATAAAACCAGTTAATGCGGTATACTCCTAACCCAAGAGTTAACACATCCACCTTTATTTTAATTAATAGGAGAGCCATTTAATGATCAAACAATTAGCGGAACGCAGGGATGCGAAATACGGGGTTGTGGCAACAAAGTTCAGGAATTCTTTCATTGCAGCTCGAACACACAATCAAAACTCTTGGTTCTTCTCCACCTCAGACACCCCTGTAATCTCAGAGTTCTAAGTCAAAAAGCTCTAAAGAAGGAATAGCATTTTCCAGACCCGGTATAAGATCGGCATACTGGACGTGTTGGATCTCATTAACTGGTATTCCCCATTATGTTAACCGGTAAAACTAAACTTATCGTGGGCTCCCAGAGTGCTTGCAGGGTTGCTTGAGATAGCGAATTTCAATGTACTTTTGTCCGCGATCTTTCTTGTAGCAACAAAAATCTCTTTTCCTGTTCAACCGGTAACACAACCGAGCGAGTCTTTTCGTCGTCATCAACAATTAGCCCCCTCTCACGCTCTCTCAACATATCTTGTGCGATTCGATATTTTGCCGCCAGATCATGACCTCAGAAATGTTCAGCACAATTGTCAAAGCAATAAAGATGGGTAGCCCGAAGTTGTTGGTTTTGATGACGTGGATCGCAAACACCTCGCAACAATGCGGAAAGGGCTACGGGTCACTTCAGTGATTTGGAGTGGTATTCCTTTCGGTAAGCTTACTGTGGGTCAATTCTTTCCTCCATTCTTAATCAACTAATTCACGTAGCCTTCATTGGTTTTCTCAAGAAAAGGTCGTGACAATCATGACGCCATCGAAGATGCGTGGGTTCGTGACTTAATGCAACCCTCACGAGGGCTTCCCAGTGCGGCCTCATCTTAGATCTTGGGGAGATACGATGGTAGTAATAAATGCTCCAGGTTCGTGGCTAATAAGACTATCATCAAAATTAGTCTCGAAGTTAATCATTTTTACTAGAATACGATAACTTTGGCAGCGAATTTCGGGCTCTTTGGGGGGGCTGATGTTACGTTTGTGCCCCTCTTCGGCAGTGTTCCCATGCTTCTCATCTACTCTGTAGGTACCGACAGGACTCCAGCCCTGAGCGTCCCAGGAGGGTGTTTCAAGCTGTACGGCAAAAGCGTCCGTCGTCTGGGAAAGAGTACCTACAGTGTAAGAGGGTGACTGCAAGTCCCTACAGTCATCTGCTGATGGGTAACTCCCGAACGCTATCTTCATCCGTCATCTGCCGTCCTTGCCAACTACCTATAGGGCCCGGCGATTACCTGAAGGGCCACCAATTTCTTGCAGGGCACCTGTCCCTCGCAGTGCCCCCCCCGTCACCCGGGGTGACCCACCGATCTCACAGCCTGAAACACCTGTGTCCCCGCTCCCCCTCTTGAAAATATTTGTATTTATTTTGATGAATTTTACGCAGGGAATTGCCCCCCAGGAACCAACCCGGACTCTGAAATTCCCCTTAATCTTGCTCTTCTCGGTAAGGCAGCTGCCATCTTGATTAGAGGACGTGGTCAGACTCCTGCTTAAGAGGCTTTTGCCGGTTTATTAGTAATGTTTATAGAGGGAATTGCAGTACTAATGGCAACTGCTTTCTGTCAATACTCTCACTGTCTCAGACAGTCTGGGCATTGGTGTACACTGTAATTCGATGAGTTTGTGACAATCTATAGGAGAAAGGATATAATTTAGACCGAGTGGATACCAAGAGTAATTTAGCAGATATGTCACTTTCGTGATGCCAGAACATATTTAATGCCATATTTCGCCCCGCTCTAATAGCCCCTTTGTCATTACCACTCGTCAGTATTGAACAGAATAATAGAGACAAGGTGTATTTTGAGTGCTATCAAGATCGGAGGCCGAAAGGGCTACCGTCAAAACTCGTTAAATCCACTATTAGAGATCAGGCCTTTAGCGTTCGCAATGCAACACAAAACACCCCGAGAAGGAATAGTATTGCTCAGACAAGATATATCTTAGAGAAGGTAATCTTACTAGATCTCATTAACCAGTATTCGCTATTTTCTTAATCTATGCTAAGACTGTTGTGTTTTGGTGATGTGGTACAATTGAGATATCCGATAGTGGATATAAAGAGTTTTTACGGCCTTATCTTCCGCGAGTTCAGATATGTCAGGCAGGTCTCAGAGATTGCCCGGTGAGAGCAGTAGAAAATGTCGTAGTGAGTTAAGTGCTGAGCTGGTGCATTTTTCCTGCACAAGGACAACCCTCCAACCTCACCCCAGACCCGTTCATCCCCGCCACAAGCACCTTTTTTTCTTAGCTTCCTAGTATCTCCAAAGTTCGGCATAGTCCCACCCACGATACCGGCAAAAACCATAGAGGTGACCTCATCTCTGATATATGTCTCTAACTATGAACTTAAAGCATTGATACAATCTGAATCCCGGGTCAGATAGAACTTCTATCGCATGTCTTGTGTCACTCTCCTGCCCCTCCTTGTAAGATCCCCACTCCAGGTAATTTCGCCCAATTGCCGTCTGTGCGAGTTTCCAACCCTCTCTTCAAGTTCATGAACAGTGCCGAACCTTTAAATCCCTATCCTCATTCCCTTCGCGTTCGGCCTTCCTGGCTGCTCTCCCGCACAATGAGGAACAAGGAGCCGGCAAAATTGACTGGCATAACGTCATTCACCTATTAACGGCTCATCGCCGGGATGCGGCTCACTATGGCAATGTAACAGGTTTATTCCTGTCTAACGAAAATAGGCTTCGTTACGGGGCCCCGTTTCCGAGGAGCGGGGACAAAATAACATAGGGTATTCTGATTAACTGGTCGAAAAAATCATCCAAATCGGACAAGAACTGACTGAGATAGAGCTCTTTGAAGTTAGACAACTTCACAGAGCTCTATCTCACTCAGTTTTGGTCCAATTT
>Ga0307513_10011659_pt1 | contig 10905 bp, 8 predicted proteins | sample 15_EM_MG_FD_202174 | JGI IMG/M metagenome (GOLD analysis project Ga0307513, IMG submission 202174) | Populus trichocarpa ectomycorrhiza microbial communities from riparian zone in the Pacific Northwest, United States - 15_EM | ecosystem: Host-associated > Plants > Roots > Unclassified | place... | reverse complement strand
ACTTCAGCTGGTCGTCGGCGATCAGCGCGGGCCCCGTCGTGATCTGCACGTCCACGCCGGAGGAGCTGTCGACGGCCTCGTAACTGCACCCCGTCGCCACCACCACCGACACTCCCACGATCTTCCGCACCGGTGAGCCGACGATCGTCGACACCTCCGACTCGGTGGGGCATTCGGCAGTGGCGCCCGCCGTGACGTCGGAAACGGCGGACCCGACACGGTAGATCGCCCACGCGGCGAACCCGATCCCCACCAGGAACAGCACGCCCACGACGACGGCCGCGATCAAGCAGCCGCGGTTCGAGCTGCGCCGGGGCGCGGGCGGGGTCGGGCCCGGGCCGAACTGCTGCTGGTACGGGGGTTGGTTCTGCTGGTAGGGCGCCTGCTGGTACGGGGCCTGGGGCGGATACTGCTGCGGCTGCGGCGGGTACCACCGCCCGTCGGACGCCTGCCACCAACCCGGCCCTTGCGGCTGCTGCGACATGGCTCTCCTCGTCCCCTGTGGAGGCGCATTGTGGCCGGTGGGGCCGGCAGCGGAAAGCTCGGGCCGCCCTTCGGCCCGTCAGTCCCGCTCGAGGAGCGCGACGCACTCGAAGTGGTGCGTCATCGGGAAGGCGTCGAAGGCCCGCAAGCGCCGCAGCCCGTACCCGCGCTCGGCGAACAGCGCGACATCGCGGGCCAGCGCCGCCGGGTCGCACGCCACATGCACGATGCGGGCCGGCTCGCGCGCCGCGAGCGCGTCCACCAGGCCGCGTCCCAGCCCGCGCCGGGGCGGATCGGCCACCACCACGTCCGGGGGCTCGACGATGCCGTCGAGCGCGTTCTCGACGCGGCCGGCCCGCCAGTCGATCCAGGACAGGTCCGCCAAGGCGCGGCGACCGTCGCCCACTGCCTGGCGCGACGACTCGACCACCACCACGTGGCCGGTCGGGCCCACCTGCCGGGCCAGCACCGAGGCGAACAGCCCGACGCCGCCGAAGAGGTCCCATGCGGTCCCACCGGCGGGCGCGGCGGCCCACTCCCCCACGACCCGGGCGAGCGTGTCGGGGAGCTCAGGGTGCACCTGCCAGAACGTGCCCGGCGACAGCAGCCACTCCCGACCGGCTGCACGGGCCACCGCGGGCCCGTCGGCCGGATCGTCGGGGACGTGCACGACGCCCTCCGCGTCGACCGTCACCTCGACCTCCCCGCCCGGCGCGAAGTGCCGCGCCAGCACCGGCGCCAACGTGCCCTCGGGCGTGAGCGGGCAATCGGCGACGGGCAGCACGTCGTGGCTGCGGTGCGCACGCAGCCCGGCCCGACCAAGGTCGTCGACGGCCAGCCGCACGCGGCTCCGCCAGCCAACCTGGCCTCCGGGCAGCTCCTCCACCTCGACCGCCAGGTCGATCCCGGCCAGCCGCTGCAGCTGTTCGGCCAGCACTGCAGCCTTCAGCGCCCGCTGACCCTCCGGCGTGACGTGCTGCAGGTCGCACCCGCCGCACCCGCCGGCGCGGGCCCACGCGCACACCGGCTCGACCCGCTGCGGTGCGGCGTCCAGCACGGCGACGGTGTCGGCGCGGCAGAACGCGCCGCCGCCGTCCTCGGTGACGACCGCGTGCACGCGCTCGCCGGGCAGGGCGTGCCGCACGAACACGACCCGGCCGTCCTGGCGGGCCACGCAGTGCCCGCCGTGCGCCACCGGCCCCACCTCGAGGTCGAGAACGCGGTCGGTCCAGTCGGTCACGGCCGGCGCAGACCGGCTGTGGGCCGCTCGGCCGTGCCGCCGGTGGGTTCATGGCCGTTGCCGCCGTGCTCGTCGGCCTCGTAGCCGCGACGGGTGGATCCCGGCGGGGTCTCCGGGCGGCGCGCGGCGGCCCGCTCGGACGACGCGAGCTGCCACGGCACGCTCGTGACCATCACACCCGGCTGGAACAGCAGCCGGCCCTTGAGCCGCAGCGCGCTCTGGTTGTGCAGGATCTGCTCCCACCAGTGCCCGACGACGTACTCGGGGATGAACACGGTGACGACGTCGCGCGGGCTCGTCGTGCGGATGCGCTTGACGTAGTCGAGCACCGGCTTCGTGATCTCCCGGTAGGGCGACTCGACGACCTTGAGGGGAACCGGGATCTTGCGCTTCTCCCAGTCCCGCATGAGTTTCTTGGTGTCGGCGTCGTCGACGTTGACGGTGAGCGCCTCGAGCATGTCCGGCCGGGTCGCCCGGGCGTAGGCGACGGCCCGCAGGGTCGGCTTGTGCAGCGTGGAGACCAGCACAATCGCGTGGTTGCGCGACGGCAGGACGCCGTCGTAGTCGCCGGCGACCAGCTCCGCGGCCACGCGGTCGTAGTGCCGCCGGATCGCGATCATCAGCGCGTAGAAGAACACCATGCCGGCGATGGCGATCCACGCACCGCGGGTGAACTTGGTGATCAGCACGATCACCAGCACGACGCCCGTCATCATCGCGCCGAAGCCGTTGATGGCCTGCGAGCGGCGCATCCGTCGCCGCGCGGCCGGATCGGTCTCGGTCTGCAGCAGCCGCGCCCAGTGCCGCAGCATGCCGGTCTGGCTCAGCGTGAAGGACGTGAACACGCCGACCGTGTAGAGCGCGATGAGCCGGGTGACGTCGGCCGAGAACCCCACGACCAGCACGATCGCCACCCCGGCCAGCACGAGGATGCCGTTGGAGTAGGCGAGCCGGTCGCCGCGGGTGTGCAGCTGGCGGGGCAGGTAGCGGTCCTGCGACAGGATCGAGCCGAGCACCGGGAAGCCGTTGTAGGCGGTGTTGGCCGCGAGCACGAGGATCAACGCCGTGCAGATCACGACGAACACGAAGCCCGGCGTGAACGTGTCGAAGACGGTCTCGGCGAGCTGCGCGACCAGCGTCTCCTGGTTGTAGCCCGGCGGCGCGTCCACGATCTGCTGTGCGGGGAACTCCGCGACCTTCGCCCTGGTGAGCATCGCGAGCGCGACGATCCCGGAGAACATCACCACCGAGATCCCGCCGAGCAGCATCAGGGTCGTGGCCGCGTTGTGCGACTTCGGCTTGCGGAAGGCCGGTACCCCGTTGGAGATCGCCTCCACCCCGGTGAGCGCCGCGGCGCCCTGGGTGAACGAACGCAGCACGAGCAGCGCCAGCGCGAGCCCGGTGAACGCATCGCCCTCGGCGAGGAGCTGGACGTCGGCGCTGGGCGCGTCGAGCACCTCGCCGAACACCAGGATCCGCGTCAGCCCCCAGATGATCATCGCCGCGATGCCGACGATGAACGCGTACGTGGGGACGGCGAACGCCACGCCCGACTCGCGCACCCCGCGCAGGTTCATCGCGGTGAGCACGATGATCGCCACCACGGCGAACCCGACCTTGTGCTCCCCGACGTAGGGGATCAGCGCGCCGATGTTCGCCGCCGCCGACGAGATCGACACGGCGACGGTGAGCGTGTAGTCGACCAGCAGGGCGCTGGCGACCGTCAGCCCGGCCTTGCGTCCGAGGTTGACCGTGGCGACCTCGTAGTCGCCGCCGCCCGACGGGTAGGCGTGCACGTTCTGCCGGTAGCTGGTGACCACCGTGAGCAGCACGACCACGACCGCGAGGCCGACCCAGGGCGCGATGGCGTAGGCCGCGATCCCGGCGGCCGACAGCGTCAGGAAGATCTCCTCCGGCGCGTACGCGACCGACGACATCGCATCCGACGCGAAGACGGGCAGTGCGACTCGTTTGGGGAGGAGGGTGTGTGCGAGGCGGTCACTGCGCTGCGGCCGCCCCACGAGAATGCGTTTGACGGCGACGCCGAACCGGGACACGAGCGAGAGCGTATGCCGCTGTGGGGCACGGTGAGCAGGCAGCATCACCGTCCCCGGCGTCCGCGCGCTAACGTTTCCCCGTGTACGTCGTGATCATGGGCTGTGGCCGCGTGGGATCCGCGCTCGCCGGTGGGCTGGAGCGGCTCGGCCACGACGTCGCCGTCATCGACAAGGACGCGCAGGCGTTCCGCAGACTGGGCGCCGACTTCCGCGGCCGCCAGGTGGTCGGTCAGGGCTTCCACCGCGAGGTGCTGATCGAGGCCGGCATCGACGGCGCCGACGCGTTCGCCGCGGTGTCCAGCGGCGACAACTCCAACATCATCTCGGCGCGGGTGGCGCGCGAGACCTTCGGCGTCGACCGGGTCGTCGCCCGCATCTACGACGCCAAGCGCGCTGCGGTGTACGAGCGGCTGGGCATCCCGACCGTCGCCACCGTCCCGTGGAGCACCGACCGGCTGATGCGCATGCTGCTGCCCGACGGCGTCGCGTCGGCATGGCGTGAGCCGACCGGCACGGTCGCGATCCTGGCGCTGCCGATCCACGAGGACTGGGTGGGCCGGCCGGTCCGCGAGCTGGAGGCCGCCACGGGCTCACGGGTCGCATTCATCGTCCGGTTCGGCACCGGCCTGCTGCCGAAGCCCGACACTGCCGTCCAGGCCGAGGACACCGTCTACGTCGCCGCCGTGTCGGGCACGGTCGGCGAGGTCACCGCCGCCGCGGCGGCCCCACCGCAGGAGTCCTGATGCGCGTCGCCATCGCCGGGGCCGGCGCCGTCGGCCGGTCCATCGCTCTGGAGCTCGTGGACAACCACCACCAGGTGATGCTCATCGAGCGGGAGCTGTCCCACATCGAGCCCGAGGCGGTCGAGCAGGCCGAGTGGGTGCACGCCGACGCGTGCGAGCTGGCGTCCCTCGAGGAGGCCGGCCTGGAGAGTTGCGACGTCGTCATCGCCGCCACCGGCGACGACAAGGTCAATCTCGTCGTGTCGCTGCTGGCCAAGACCGAGTTCGCGGTCCGCCGGGTGGTGGCGCGGGTGAGCGACCCGCGCAACGAGTGGCTGTTCGACGAGAACTGGGGCGTGGACGTGGCCGTGTCCACCCCGCGCCTGCTCGCGGCGCTGGTGGAGGAGGCCGTCGCTGTCGGCGACCTCGTCAGGCTGCTGACGTTCCGCCAGGGCCAGGCCAACCTCGTCGAGGTCACCCTGCCTGCCGACACCCCACTGGCCGGCAAGCCGGTGCGGTCACTCGCCCTGCCCGCCGACTCGGCGCTGGTCGTGATCCTGCGCGGCGGACGAGTGATCGTTCCCCAGTCCGACGACGCGTTGGAGCCAGGTGACGAACTGCTGTTCGTGGCCACCTCCGCCGTCGAGGAGGACATCCAGGCGGCGGTGCTGAAGGGCTGATCAGGCGAGCGCGCTCCGTTGGTGGGCGCGCCGCACGGCCCAGATGGTGCCCAGCAGGGCCAGCCCGAAGAGCGGGTAGCCCATGGCGAGACGGGCGATGCCCAGCCAGGTCTCCTCGTTGGCGTCGTACAGCAGGCCCTGCACGACCACGCGGGCGCCGAACACGATCGCCCACAGGCCGGTGGCCAGCATGTAGGCACGGCGCAGTGCCGGATCCTCGCGCCAGCCCATGCCCTCGCCGTTGATGCCGTGCCAGATCACCCCGGCCAGCGGCCAGCGCGCGACGAGCGACACCAGGAACGCCAGGAAGAGCGCCCCCGACAGCAGCAGGCCGGGCAGGTAGAAACCGCGGGCCTCACCGGTGCGGCTGGCGATGAACGCCGCCACACCCACGCCCAGCAGACCCGAGATGGCCGGCTGGAGCGCCTCCTTGCGGACGAGCCGCCAGATCGTGACCAGCACGGCCACGCCGATCGACGCGAAGAGCGCCGGCTGGAGACCCGCGGCGATGTTGACGACGACGAACACCGCCACCGGGATCGACGAGGCGATGATCCCCGGGACCCCGCCCATCTGCTCCATGATCGTGGGGAACTCCCGCTCGGGGCGTTCCGGTCGATCGGGACGGTCAGGAGCGGGGTCGGTCATGAGGCCTTCCGGGGGGATACCGGATCGATCAGGCCTCGGTCGCCTGACAGATCTCGTAGAACGGGTTGTAGATCACCTTGCGGCCGTCGCGGACGGCCAGCCGCCCGCGGGCCCGCATGGTGCGACCCGGCTCGATGCCAGGGATGCGTCGGCGGCCCATCCAGATCAACGTGACTCCGTCGGTGCCGTCGAACAGCTCGGCCTCGAGCGACGCCTTCGCGTCGGGCGAGCAGAACTCGACGCTCCGTAGCCTACCGAACACCGTGACCTCCTGGCCGCAGGCACACTCGGCGGCGCGCTGCGCCCCCTCGCGCTCGGCGTCCTCGGAAAGGTCGTCGGCGTCGAGTACCTCGACATCGCTGGTCAGCTTCCGCAACATGCGACGGAAGGTGCCGGCCTCGGTGCCACCCATCTCGCTCCCAGGTCCCCTCGGCCCCCCGTCGGGCCTCTATGGTGTCCAGCGTAACTCCGATGAAACGATCCCATGTGACCCTGGATTCCGCAGGGCGGAGCGGGACCGCTGATGTCACCCGTTCGCGCGACGAGCGGTCGGTCGACGGCGGTGTACGGGCTATGCTCCTGCCCGGCTCAGGCTCCGATGACCGTTTTGTCCGAACCGCGTTCAGTGGCCCGCTGGCTGCGTTCGGGATCACAGCCGTGACCCCCGTCCCACGGCCGGGAGCCGATGTCATCGACGGCTACCGCGCTGCCCTCGACGCCGCCGCGGCCGTGCCCGGGCCGCTGCTGGTCGGCGGGGTTTCCCTCGGCGCGCACGTCGCCACCGCGTGGGCGGCCCGCCACCGCGCCGAGCTGGGCGGACGCCTCCGCGGGGTGCTCGTGGCGCTGCCGGCGTGGACGGGCCCGCCCGGGGCCGCCCCGGCGGCACTCGCCGCCCGTGCGACCGCGCAGCTCGTCCGCGCCGGTGGGGTGGCCGGCGCCCTCGCACAGGCCGCGGCCGGATCCCCGGCGTGGCTCGCTGCCGAGCTCGGCCGAGCATGGCCGGGCTACGGCGACGGGCTGGCGCCCGCCTTCGAGGCCGCAGCCGCCGAGCCGGCACCCACCGATGCCGAACTCGCCGGACTCGACGTGCCCGTCGGGATCGCGGCTCTGGTCGACGACCCGGTGCATCCGCTCGCGGTGGCGCGGCACTGGTGCGCCACCCTGCCCAGGGCCGAGCTCGTCAGCTCCACGCTGGCGGCGTTCGGCGCCGACCCCGAGGTGGCCGGCCGGGCCGCCGTGCTGGCGTGGCTCCGGGCCCGCTGCCGCTGACCGGCGGACCAGCCCGTCATTCCGGCCGATCGGTGCCCGGCCGGGTGCGCCGGCTGCGCCGCGGATCGGCGGCCTCTCGGGCCGCCCGCTGCGCCAGCTCCGCCACGGAGAGGCGGGTGCTGCCGCCGGCATCCTCGGCACGCCGTCGACCACCGCTCTCCGGCTCGGTGACCGGCTGCTCGTAGCCGGGCCGGTCCAGGTCCTCCGCCCGGCGCCCGGAGGAGCCGGTGCCCGGCCAACCCGTCGTCCACCCCGCGGTGCCGGCCCCACCTGCCGGTGCTGCCGACCACGGGTCCGGGGTGGCCGCCGGTCGGTCCGGGGCCCACGGCGAGGGAGGTTCCGCGGGGATCCGCCGCGGAAGGGCACGATCGGGCGCGTCGGGTCGCTGTCCGGCACGACCGGCGCCTGCGGCGTACCGGTCGAGCCATTCCCGCGTGTTGTCGGTCCCGACGGCACGGTCGTCACCGGTGGCGGGCCTGCTCGAGGCGCTCCGGTCCGGGTGGTCGATCCAACGGAACGGATCGGCCGGCCCGTTGCCCTCGCTCGCCGTCGGCCACCCCGCCAACGGAGCCGTCTCGAACGGCGCGCCGTCGGCGCGGCGAGCGCCGCCGAAGAGCGAGTCCGCTCGTGACGGGGAGCCGGACTTGTCGGCAGCGTGGTCGGCGTCCGTCCGGTCCGACCGCCCCGCCCGACCGATCGCGTCCGCGGCTCTGCTCAGGTCGGCCCATCCGGAACGCGCGGCCGGATCGCCGCCGGATGATCCTGCGCCCGCGGCGGGGTCCGTCGGACCGCCGCCTCCGAACAGCTCTCCCGGGCCGGACCGATCAGCGGCGCTCGACCGCCGGGAACCGTCGGATGAACCGAACGGATCCGAACTGCCGGGCCGGCTGTCCCGACCGACGTGCTCGCCCGGATCGGGCTCGCTCGACCGGCCGGCGCGCCCGGCCCGATCCACCGCATCCGCACCACCTGGTCGGTCCGACCCGCCCGACCGCCGGGCGCTCCCTGCCGTACTCAAAGGATGCGAACCGGCCGGCCAGCCGTCCCGATCGACCTGCTCGCCCGAATCGGGTCCGCTCGACCGACCGGCACGCCCGGCCCGATCCAGCGCATCCGCACCACCGGACCGGTCCGACCCAGCCGACCGCCGGGCACCCCCGGCCGATCCCAGCGGCTCCGAACCAGCGGACCAGCCGTCCTGTCCGACGTGCTCGCCCGAATCGGGTCCGCTCGACCGACCATCCCGGCCCGACCGATCCGACCCACTCGACCGCCGGGCACCGCCGGACGAACCCTGCGGGTTCGAACCACCGGACCACACGTCCCTACCGACCTGCGCATCCGATCCGGACTCGCTCGACCGACGACTGCGGCCGGGTCGCTCGACCGAACCCGGGCCACCGGGCCAGCCGGCATCGTCGATCCGGTCCATCGCACCCGAACCACCGGGGCCGAGACCCCAGCCGGACCGGTCGTCGGCACGGTCCGTCGGAGCAACCGCCTTCGACCGGTCGGCCCGGGTCTGCGAGGCGACGTCGTCGCCTCCGTGCAGCCCGGGGGCCCGGGTGGCGGACATGTCCTCCCAGAGGCTGCGCGCCGAACGGCCGGCGCCGCCGTCTCCGATCCCGTGGTCGTCGGGTCCGTGCAGGTGGTGCACCCGACCCGTCCGGGCGGGCAGCTCGGTCACGTCCGCCTCGTCGGCCGAACGGCGGGGCTGCGCGGGTGCGTCCGGGTCCTTCCCCCGGGTCGCCTGGCGCGAGCGCCGGCGTGCCGTGAACGGGTCGATCTCGTCGTCGCGGCCTCCCCGACCGTGCTGGCCGGCGTGCTGGCCGTCCTCCGGGCCGCTGTGCCGGCGAGCTGCCCTGTTGCCCGTGGTCGGCTCCTGCAGGCCGTACCGGTCCCAGAACGACGACGGCGCCTGCTCGACCTCCGCGGAGCTCGCCCGGCCGGAAACGGCTCGGTCGAGCTCCTGCCGGGCCCACTCGGCCCAGTCCGGCCCCGCTGCCGGCTCCTGCCGCGGCTCGGGGCGCTCGGGCTCCCGGCGCTCGGGCTCCCGGCGTTCGGGCTCCCGGCGTTCGGGCTCCCGGTGGCTGGATTCGAGCCCATCCGGGCCGGCGGCCAGTCCTGCCGTGACCGACTCCCACGCGGTGGTGATGCCGGGCTCGTCCAGCCAGCGGGTGTCGACGGGCGCGGACGGGTCCAGCGGGTCCACCGGCGTCCGCGAAGCCGGGCGATCCGGGGCCGGAGGAGTTGCCGGGAGATCCGGGGCCGGCTCGGGGCGGGCCGGTCGGTCCCATCCGAAGTAGGCATCGATGCCGGGCTCGGCACGATCGACCGGGTCCGCATCCGCGGCTGCCGCCGGCGGCGCGTCCGGTACCGCCGGCACCACCGGCAGCCGGGTGGTGACCGGCTGCTCGACGTCGGACGGGCGACCGCGAACCGGAGCGTCCCGATCGGGCGTGTTCCGCTCCCGCTTGGCCCGCTCCCGCCTGGGCTTCTCCCGCTCCGGCGTGTCCCGGATCGGTGTCTCCCTGGTGGGCGCGGCCGGCTCCCCCATGACCGCGCTGATGAGGATCGGTTCGGTGATGGCCGCCGCCACCTCGGCCACCGGCGGTGCCTTCCGCCGCCGGGGCGGCACCCGCTGCTCGCCGGTCCACTCCGGCGCCTGCGGTCGCCCGGTGCGGTCATCGAGCGGCCACGCCGAGGTGGCGAGGCCGGTGGCGGCGGTGGCGTCGTCGTCCTCGGGCAGCACGTCGGCCTCGGGGGCGTCGGCGATCCGCTGCACGGGGTCGGCCCATGCCGGCTCCTCGGCCGGAGCGCGCCCGCGGGCCGGCTCGGGTTCTGCCGCGGCGGGGGGTCGTGCGGTCCTGATCGGGACGACTGCTGTCGGGGTGGGATCGCCCTGCTCGGCAGGATCGGCCAGCTCCTCGGGCGTGGTCAGCGGCAGCACGGTCCGCACCGGGTACGGCGACTTCCCCCGAACCACGACGGTGCCGCGCAGCATGCGGCGCAGCTCCGCGTCGAGCTCCGCGTTGTCGCTGGTAGGGCCGGTCGCGACGCCGTAGATCATCCAGCGCGGCCCGTCCACACCGACGAAGACCGATGTGGCGGCACCCGTGGTGGCGTGCAGCTCGCGGCCCCACTCCCCCTTGAACGACCGCACCCGCGCGCCACCCTCGCGCAGCGAGGCGTCGATCTCCTTCGCCAACTGTGGCCACAGCTTCGACGACTTCGGCGCCGCGAGCGCGCTCACCGACAGCCGTCCGCCCGGCAGGTTGACGTGCACGGCCTGCATGCGGCCGTTCGCGGACGGTTCGACCGACACCTCGCCGCCGGGTGGCATCGGCACGCGCAGCGCGCCGAAGTCGAGCACGCCGGGCGCGCTGGACACCCGGGGATCGGCGTCGTCGACGTCGAAGGGGCCCTGCCCGCCGGCCGGCTTCGGCCGGGCCTGCCGCGGGCGGGCGGCGCCGGTGCGCTCCACGGGGATCTTCCCGGTGCGTTCGGCGGTGCGCACGGCACCACCGGTCGGGGTGGGGACTCCGTTGCGGCCGGGCGGCACTAGGGCGTCACCTCACGTGCGAGCCCGGCGTGACCGCCGGTGGAGCCGTGGCCGCCGGTGCCCCGTTCGGACTCCGGTAGCGCGTCGACCTCGATGAACCGGACCACCTCGACCCGTTGCACGATCAGCTGAGCGATCCGGTCACCGCGGTGCAGCACCAGCTCGGTGCGCGGGTCGAGGTTGATCAGGCACACACGGATCTCCCCGCGGTAGCCGGCGTCGACGGTGCCCGGCGCGTTGACGA
>Ga0307513_10011658_pt1 | contig 10906 bp, 9 predicted proteins | sample 15_EM_MG_FD_202174 | JGI IMG/M metagenome (GOLD analysis project Ga0307513, IMG submission 202174) | Populus trichocarpa ectomycorrhiza microbial communities from riparian zone in the Pacific Northwest, United States - 15_EM | ecosystem: Host-associated > Plants > Roots > Unclassified | place... | reverse complement strand
GCTGCCGCCCGGTGACCGACTGCTGGAGGACCGGATCGAATCGGTCGGCGGCACGCTCCGGCACGGGTCTCGGGTGCTGTCCAGGCACGTCGTGCGCGAATTCGACTACGCAGCCGCCGGGCCGGACGGGCCGATCCGGCAGCTCTCCGGACGCTCGCCGCGCGCGGCGACCGAGGTCGTGGTCACCGAACGCCTGGCCCGGTCCGACGGAATCCGGGCCGGCGACACCCTGCAGTGGCAGACCAGTACCGGCGTCACCCGATTGACGGTTGTCGGTGTGATCGGCGGGAATTCGCTGCGCGGTCAATCGGCATTGCTGGCCCAGCCGGGCACACTCCTGCCGGAAACCGAGTCACGCCAGGGTTTCTCGAGCAGCTGGCTGGTGGTTGGTCCGGCCGCGGTGGACTGGAGCCGGGTGCTGCGGATGAATGAGAAGGGCTTCGTGGTCACCAGTCGGGCCGTTGTCGCCGATCCACCGGCGCTGGCCCAGGTCCCGTACTGGCGCGTCAGCGGCGGGATGGTGACGAAGAGTCCGCTCGACCAGCTCCAGGACGATGTCGGTTTGTCGGGCGCGAGCGGGATCGGGGTGATCACGGTGGCGATCGGCCTGATCCTCCTGCAGGTGGCTCTGCTGGCCGGCCCGGCGATCGCGGTTGGTGCCCGGCGAAACGAGCGCACCCTGGCCCTGCTGGCGGTTTCCGGCGGCGATCGTCGCCAATTGCGGTCCGTGGTGCTGGCCGGCAACGGACTGATCGGGCTGATCGGCTCCGTGCTGGCCGCCGGGCTCGGAGTCGGGATCGGTGCGATCGCCGTCGCCCTGCTGCGCCGCTACGACGGAGCGGAGATCGCCCGGGTCGACGTTCACCTGCTCGACCTTGTCGCGCTGATCGCGGTCGGGGCCCTCACCGCCGTTGCCGCAGCGCTGATCCCGGCCCGACAGGCCGCGCGACTGGACCCGGTCGCCGTCCTGACCGGACGGCGGAGCCGGCCCAGGGCACCTCGCCGGGTCCCGGTGCTCGGTGTCCTGATCGCCCTGATCGGTTGCGGTGTCTGCTATCTCGGCGCTTCCCGACACGGTCCGTTCACCACGATCGCGGGCATCGCCCTGGCCGAGGTCGGCCTGGTCGCCGTCACCGGGTCGATCATCGCGCTGGCCGCTCGGGGAGCCGGACGGCTGCCGTTCACGGCCCGCTTCGCACTGCGGGACGCCTCCCGGCAGCGCAGCCGGACGGCGCCGGCGGTGGCCGCGGTGATGGCCGCGATCGCGGGCAGTATCGCCGTCGGCGTTTACCTGCAGTCCGAGGAAGCCAGCAATCGCCACAACTATCAGCCTTCGGCGGCACTCGGTTCGATGGACGTCCAGTTCCGCCCCTCCCCGGGCTCGAGGGTGGACGACGCGACGGTTGCGACCGCGGTCGACGCCGTTCGACGGACCCTGCCGGTGCAGGAGGACGTCGTGTACCAATCAGCCACCGGCGCTGAGGTGGACCTGATCTATCCCCCTTCGAACGTGGTCCGGGATCTGAAAGACTCGATCAACGGCCAGGTCTACGGCCTGCGGGAGGCGCAGCCGGGAGGATTCTTTGACGACGGCAGTGCCGCCGAGATCCGCACCGGCGTCACAGATCCCGCGATCCGGGCCACCCTCCGGGACGGCCGGGTGGTGATCTTCAACTCGACCTGGGTCTGGCCAGACGGCACCGTCCACGTCCGGGTTGCGAAGGTCGGCGCGGACACCCGTCGGGTGGTCAAACTCCATGCCGGTCTGGCGAAATCACGTCCCGGCCTGGACGAACCGATCTATCCGCCGTCCGCCGCCGCGGCTCTCGGAGTGCAACTGGCGCCGATCGGGGTGTCCGTCTCCACCTCGCGGATGCCCACCGAGGCGGAGAGCGATGCTGCCTCCGCAGCGGTCAACGCGGTGGTCCGGTCTTCGCTAAGTGTGGAAGGCGGCTACCAGGGCCACACACCGATGGCCCTGCTTGCCCTCGTGGTGGCCGCTGCCGTGATCACCCTGGGCGGTACGTTCACCGCCGTCGGACTGGCCGCCGCCGAAGGCCGGACGGACGTCGCCACGCTGGCCGCGGTGGGTGCCGGCCCGGCGGTCCGGCGTCGGCTTGCGGCCGCCCAGGCAGCCGTGATCACCGTGCTGGGTGCCGGGCTCGGTCTGCTGACCGGGCTGCTCGCCGGGTGGGCGCTGGTTCGGGTGCGGAGGCCGTACCTACCGGCGCTGGGGGAGCGAGCCTTCTTGAAGGGCTACCTCGACGGCTGGCCGTTCACCGTTCCCTGGCCGACGGTCGCCGCCCTGGTGATCGGCGTCCCCCTGCTGGCGATCCTGATCGGCTACCTGACCACCCGCTCGCGCCTGCCCCTGGTTCGTCGACTTGGGCAGTGAAAGCGCAGGAGGTAGCGAGCCGATCAGACCAGTTCGATCAGGTCCGCGATCGAGTTCATGATGTGGGACGGGCGGAACGGGTAGCGCTGGACGTCGTCCCGGCTGGTCGAGCCGGTGAGGACGAGGAACGTCTCCAGCCCGGCCTCCATCCCGGCGACCACGTCGGTGTCCATCCGGTCGCCGATCATCGCGGTGGTCTCCGAGTGCGCGTCGACGGCGTTCAGCGCGCTGCGGAACATCATCGGGTTCGGTTTGCCGACGATGTACGGGTCCCGGCCGGTGGCCTTGCTGATCAGCGCGGCCACCGCCCCGCAGGCCGGGGTCGGCCCTTCGGCGGACGGGCCGGTCGGGTCCGGGTTGGTCGCGATGAACCGGGCTCCGGCGTCGATCAACCGGATCGCCCGGGTGATCCCCTCGAAGGAGTAGGTGCGGGTCTCACCGAGCACAACGAAGTCCGGCGCAATGTCGGTGAGCACGTAGCCGACATCGTGCAGGGCCGTGGTGAGCCCGGCCTCGCCGATCACGTAGGCCGTGCCGTTCGGCACCTGGTCGGCCAGGAACTGGGCGGTGGCCAGCGCCGATGTCCAGATCGACGCCTCCGGGACGTCCAGCCCGGAGGCCAGCAGGCGGGCGCGCAGGTCCCGCGCGGTGAAGATGGAGTTGTTCGTCAGCACCAGAAACGGGCGTGCGCGCTCGCGTAACCGGTTCAGGAAATCGGCCGCGCCGGGCAAAGCCTGTCCTTCGTGCACGAGCACGCCGTCCATGTCGGTCAGCCAGCAACGAATCTCACGGCCAGGCATCTGCAGAGTCCTCCTGATCGGGCGGTCGGATCGGGCTGCATCGCCGGTTGTGTCGCGAAGCAGTCAGCTGACAGCGAACCTACTGTCCCTCGACGAACGCAGCGCGAACGACGCACACTGAGACGACGGACTTGGGTGGGGAGCATGACATGGGCAGATACACCGTTCAGATGACGTTCGAGACTCCGGGCCGGCGGGAGCCGCTGAAGCAGACCCGCCGGCTGCCCGGCCGAGCCACCTCGATGCAGCTGATCGGCGGCGATGGGCTGCTCGCGGTGTCGGCAAGCCGGATCTCGGCCGAGTCGCCGGCCGACGCCGCGATGATCGTCGTGCAGGCAGTCAACCGCCAGTGGCCGAAGAGCCGAGGCCCGTTGAAGATGCGCAGCTGGACGGCGAACCGCGAGCGGGTGCTGCTCGGCAGTCGCCGCAGCCGCTCGGGCTGGAGCGCGACCTGGCCGTACGACGACGACAGCGGCGACGAGGGCGGATCCGCCGGTGTTCGCGAGCCGCGCCGCCCGCTGCCCGGCCCGGGTTCGCTGCACGCCGCCCTGGATCTGCCCGGCCCGCAGCTGCGACCAAACCCCTGACGGAATCGACCTCGACAAAAGAGTTCATTCCGCGAGTACTTCGCTTTGCTGGATGAATTAATTTCACCGGCCGACGGCCTGTGGCCATGGGGTTTGCATCAAGAGTGTGTGCCATGGTTGCGGCTTTTGAGGTCGACGCTTATGGTGGCCCGGCGTCCGAGATCGGCGTTTGTCGAATATTTGTCGAAACGCTTCGTCGAATATTCGACAAACCTTGAATTCTGCTCGTCACCATAGTCCCGGGCGCAGCGCAACCTTGCTGAACTATGGCTCTGGACAGGAGATTTCATGATCAAGGCACGCTGGGCAACGGTGCCCGGATTCATTCTTGCGCTCGTGGTGATGCTCTTCGGGGCCTCGTCCGCCACGGCTGCCACCTGGTCTTCGTCCGACCAATGGGGTTCCTGGTCGAACGGTGGCTATACGCTTTACAACAATATCTGGGGCAGCGGCGCCGGCCCGCAGACCATTTGGGCCAACTCTTACAGCAACTGGGGTGTCTGGGCGAACCATCCGAATACCGGAGGCATCAAGTCCTACCCCAATGCGAGCATTCCGGTTAACCGAACATTGAGCTCGCTGACCACGGTGCGGAGCAGTTTCAATGTCTCGGTTCCCAATTCGGGTGCCTATACAACGGCCTACGACATCTGGGCGAACAACAACGCCTACGAGATCATGCTCTGGATGAACAAGACCGGCCCGGTTGGTCCGCTCGGTACCTCTCAGGGCTCGCTGACGCTCGGAGGCCACAGTTGGACGGTCTACAAGGGCAGCAATGGCGCCAATGCCGTCTTCTCCTTCGTCCGCAGCGGCAACACCTCCGCGGGCACGGTCGACATCCTGGCGATCATGAGGTGGATCCAGGGCAAGGGCTGGTTCGGCAACGTGACCGTCGGCAACGTCCAGTTCGGCTACGAGATCACCTCTGCCAGCGGCGGCCTCAATTTCGTCACCAACAGCTACTCGGTCACCAAGTAGACCAACTCAGGTCGTGGCGAGCGCCTCGGTGGGGGTGAGCCGGGAGGCCCGGATCGAGGGATAGACACCGGCCAGGATTCCGACCAGCAGGGCGCCGCCGATGCTCCCGGTGACCGAGGTCAGCGGGATCACCGGCGGCCAGCCCTGGTAGAGGGCATAGCCGAGCGTGCTGAGCGCGCCCAGCAGCGTCCCGGTCACGCCGCCGAGCCCGGACAGCAGCACCGCCTCGGTGAGGAACTGGCCGCGGATCTGCCGTCGACTGGCGCCCAGCGCGCGGCGCAGGCCAATCTCCCGACGTCGTTCCAGCACCGAGATGATCATCGTGTTCGCCACGCCGATGCCGCCGACCAGCACCGCGACACCGGCCAGCCCGAGGAACAGGCCGGAGAACGAGGTCTGCGTCGCCCTCTTGGCCGCCAGCGCCTCCGACGGCCGGCTGACCTGAACCAGGCCCGGCAGTTCTGGATGCAGCGTTGCGGGCAGCACATCCCGCACGTCCTCGATGGCGTCCTCCCTCGCCGTCAGATAGACGACGGTGGGGTGGCCGTCGAACTGGAGGTACCGCTCCGCGGCCGGCCACCCAACCAGCACGGACTGGTCGAGCTCGGGTGCCAGCGCAATCGGGTTCAGGATGCCGATCACGGTGAACCAGCGGTGCCCGAGAAAGACCTGCGGCGCGGGCTGATCGGGGCGCAATCGGCCGAATCCGAGCCAGGTCGCGGCCTGATGCCCGAGGACGACGGTGGGGAACCGGTCGGTCGCCGGACTCAGGAACCGCCCCGAGCCGATGCTGCCGTTGACCGGGGCGAGCAGGTCGTTGCGGCTGGCCAGAACGCTGATCCCGGCGCTGTCGTTCGGGTCCGACCGGTCCGTGCGCTGCACGCTGCGATGGGTGTTGGCGAGCTGGGTGACCGCGGTGACCGGGCCGATCCGCCGGACCATCGCCGCGGCGTCGGCCGGCAGCAGGACCGGCGGGTCCTGGTCCGGCTGCGGCTGGGCCTTGAGCGTGTTGGTGCCGAGCGCGGTCAGTTGCCGCAGCAGGTCCTGCTGGCTGGAGGCGGGGATCCCGGTGACGACGATCATGGTCGCGATGCCGATGGAGATCCCCAGGGCCGATAGCGCCGCCCGGGTCTTGCGCACCCGCAGCCCGATCACGCCCAACCGCAGGATGTCGCCGGGGGAGAGCCGGACGGTCCGCAGCGGGTTCATTCGGGCAGCCGGAGCTGCGAGTCGGCGACGATGCGCCCGTCCCGGACCTCGACCTGGCGCGGCAGCCGGGCGGCGATGTCCCGGTCGTGGGTGATGACGGCGATCGTGGTGCCTTCGAGGTTCAGCTGCACCAGCAGGTCCAGCACGGCGCTGCCGTTGGCGGTGTCCAGCGATCCGGTGGGTTCGTCGGCGAGCACCAGCGCCGGGTTGTTGACCAGTGCCCGGGCGATCGCGACTCGCTGGCGTTCGCCCCCCGACAGCTGGTGGGGCCGATGAGAAATCCGATGGGACATGCCGACTCGGGCCAGCGCCTGGTGAGCCATCGGCAGTCGGCGGCGTCGGGCCACGCCGGCATACAGCAGGCCGGTCGCGACGTTCTCGGCGGCGCTCAGCCCGTCGGTGAGGTGGAACTGCTGGAAGACGAAGCCCAGCCAGCGGCCGCGCAGCGCGGACAACTGACGGTCCGTCAGCGTGGTGACGTCGTATCCGGCGACCTCGACGCTGCCGCTGCTGGGCAGATCGAGGGTGCCCATGATGTTCAGCAGGGTTGACTTGCCCGACCCCGAGGGACCGGCAATCGCCAGCAGTTCACCCGTTTCGATCGTCAGGCAGACGTCGTCGAGCGCGGTGACGTCGCCCGCGTAGTGCTTGCTGACCCGGGTCACCCGCAGCACCGGCCCCGGAGTCGGACGCGGCCCGGTGGCGGGCCGGTCGGTCCTGAAGTCGTCGGTCCTGAGGTCGTCGGTCATGAAGCGGTCTGCACGGGCATTCCGGCGGCCAGGCCGGCGCCGCTGACCTCGACCAGACCGTCCGCGAAGAGGCCGGTCTCGACCGCGATCAGGGTTCCGTCGGCCCGCTGCACCGCGTAACCGCCGCCGTTCAGCGCGAGCAGGGCCGACACCGGTACGGCGAGAACACCGTGCCGCAGGCCACTGCTGAAGCGGACCTGCACCGGCGCAGCATCCAGGTCGGCGACGTCCTCCGCGCGCAGCGGCCGGACCCGGACCGTCAGCGTGGGAGCGCTGTTCTCACCGCTGGGGTCCTGCCCCTGACCGGTCGGGATACTGCGGCCGATGGACGTCACCTTGCCCTTGATCTCCTTGGTTCCCGGCAGCACAACGCTCGCCCGGGCGCCGACGGCGATGCCGTTCAGCGCACCGGCATCGACCTGCACGCTGACGGACTTGGTCGTCGAGGTGACGGTCAGCAGAGGTCCTTCGGCGGGGTCGCCGAGCTGCGCCTCGACGCTGTTCACCCGGCCCGGTCCGGCGAGGACAACGACCTGGCCGACGGCGAGGGTGCCGGTCGCCGTCATTGCCAGGTCCCGCTGCCAGCGCTTGACGGCGGCGGCCAGCGACACCGTGTACGCGCCGCTGCCGGCCGGCTGGTCGCCAATGTCGTAGCCGAGCTTGCGCAGGTTGTCCGCCACCACCGTGACATCGCGGCCGCGCAATGGCGGCGGCGGAACCGGCGGGACCGGTGGGGACGGCGATCGGGTTGGCGTGGGGTCCGGGCTCGTCGTCGGGTTCGAGCCGGTGGACGAGGACGAAGAGGACACCTCGGTCTTGGCAGGCTTGGGCACGGTTGGACGGCGCAGGGTGCGAAAGAGCGGAGTCGTCCCGTAAAACACCGGCACCGGCTGGTCATTCACCCGGTACAGCGAACGACCCCGGCCGGTCACCTTGCCGATGGCGGGCAACTGCGTGACGATCCCCTGGCCCCGGCCGGTCACCGGACTCTGGTCGCCGAAACCGAGTGTCCCCGGCAGGGTTTGGCTGTCGGCGAGGTCGGTCTTGAGCACCGGCGTGGTACTCACCGGCACCGACGCATCGGCGGTCGCGGTGGGCCGATGCGCAGCCCGGACCCTGACCGCGGTGACGCCAACGCCGATCACGGTGACAAGCGCCAGCGCGGCGATGGCCTTGAGCAGGACAGCTCGGGTCAATTCTTGCCACCGAACGAGGCCAGTACGCAGTCGTCCTCGATCTGGCCCTCGTTCGCCGGGAGCGGGCCCGCGTTGTCGTCGAAGGTCCAGCCCAGCCCGTTCGAATCGACGCTGGTGTCGTTCACCAGGTGGACCTTGATGCCATGCTGGCGAAGGCATTTCACGTTGGCCAGCGAGTCGTCGCGGTAGTGCGGATTCAGGTTCGGATCCTGCTCCGGCGGGCCGAGCGGGAGCTTGTCCAGGCAGGCCGCCTTGGCCGCCTTCGGAATCGGCTCCACCACGGTCCGGACGACGGTGCCGGTCTGTCCAGGGCTCGCCGCGGCACCGGCCGCGGCCCCTCGTCCCCGGTCGGGCGCGTACCGGGCGCCATTCTTGACCAGGCAGGCGTCCCAGGCCCGGATCATCGCGTCCCGCTGTTCCGGGGAGTCGTCGAGCCGCATCTGCGGGCGCCCGGCCGTTCCGGAAGCTGGTTTGCCCGGAGCCGTGGTCGGATCGGGCTCACCCGAACCGACCGACGTGGTGGCGGGCAGCGAGGCCACCTGAACCTCCGGCGTCGCACCGGATCCGCTGCACCCGGCGAGCAGCACTCCCAGGCCGCCGAGCAACACCCCGAGCCTCGCCGGGACGGAACCCCTCCCCGAACCCCACAAACGCCTAGAGCTGCCGCCGCCATGCATGCTGACCTCCCGGAGGCGCCCAGCGGGGCCGCCGGTGGGTGCCGCGTCGCTGGACGATCACTTCACCGGGTCGACGTCCATCAATGCTGAAAGGTTGTGCGCTGCAAGCCCTACCTACTAGGGACGGGGGCAGCGCCGGGTTGCACGTGCACGGTCAATTCGGCGTTGTCCGGCGTCCCGCATCGGTCGAGGGTCACCGTCACCCGGTACGACCCGGCTCGGACGTAGGTATGCGCCAGCGCTCGCAGCTCGCTCGAGCGGGTTCGCGTGCAGCTGCCCCGCACGGTGTCGTCCGCGGTGCGGTCTCCCCACTGCACCGTGATCCCGCCATGCTGGGCCGGAACGCCCAGGACGGTGAGGATGACGCGCTGCCCGAGCTCGGGTGACGTCGGGGTCACGCTGAGCCGCAGCGCCGAGGGCGTGGCCCGGACCGGAGAGGCCGCCGCGGGCACGGACGTCGGTCGGCTCGCCGCGGTCGGCGTGGGCTTCTGGGTTGACTGTTGGGCTGTCGGTGTCGGGCTGGACGGCGTGGGGGACGCCGAAATCCGGGGCATCGGGCCGCCGCCACCATCGCCGGCCGGCGCGCCCGTGTCGGTATTGGTCAACAGCAGCGTGGGGACGACAACCGCCGCGGCGATCACGGTGGCAACCAGGGCACCGGCCAGCGGCAGGGCGAGGACCGGGCGCAGCCGCAGCGGCCTCCGGGTGGACCGTGCGGCTCGGGTTCGGGCTGTCGTTGCCCGGATCAGGCGTTCGCGGGCCTGGGCGGTGGCCCGGACGGCGGCGAGTTCATGGTCGAGCTCGGTGCGCAACGCCTGCGCCTGCCGCTCCTCGTCAATCATGACTGCTCCTGGGCATCGATCGAGCCGCGCAGCGCGGTGCGCAGTTTTGCCAGGCCACGCGAGGCGTAGCCCTTGACCGAACCCGCCCGGACGCCGAGGGCATCCGCGGTCTGCTGTTCGGAGAGGTCGAGGTAGTGCCGAAAGAGCACGGCTTCGCGCTCGCGCCGGGGCAGTGCCCGCATCGCCGCCAGCAGCGGCCCGGTGACCAGCGCGGCCAGCGCGGCGTCCTCGGCGCTGATCACGTCCGGCTGACGAGGCGGGCGCAGCCGGATCGCAACCGCCCGGCGGCGCAACCGCGAGCGGGCTCCATTGACAACGCTGCGATGCAGGTAGCCGACGGCCTCCGGTTTGTCCCGGATCCGGTGCCACCCCGAGTGCAGCGCCAGAAAGGCGTCCTGGACGACGTCCTCGGCGCCGGCCCGATCACCCAGCAGCACCACCGCAACCCGCAGCATCCGGGTGTAATGCCCATCAAAGAGCGCGGTGATCGCCGCGTCGGGGTCGCTCGCGACGTCCACCGACCATGGCCCCGATTCCAGGCTGCTGCTCCGCTCCGACATGACCATCACCTCGACTCGACGCGGCAGCCCCGCAAAAGGTTGTGCCTGGACTCTCAGCGCTAGGACTCAGTGCGGCGCCCGGAGGCCGTGCAACTCTCCCACCTCAATCTCGTCGAAGGTGGTGACCGTCATCCGGACGTCGCACGGCAGTCGCTCGCCCACCGCCGGCGCCGGGGTCCCGGCCGGCACCAGCAGCATCGAGACCTGCATGTGCGGCACATCGGCGAAGCGCAGCCGCCGACCGGCCCAGTGGAACGGGGACGGCGTCAGCCCGGCGCCGTGCGCCGCGCCGGCGACGGCTCCCCGAGCCAGGTCGCGCCAGCCGCCCCGAGCGGCACTCGCCTGCAGCCCGATCCCGTGCGCCGTCCCGCCGGAGACCACCAGCACCGTCCCGGCCGGGGATCGCCGCTGCCGGTAGCCGATCGCCTGGTGCCGCAGGACCGGGTGGGTGTCGAGCACGGCGCCGCTGGCCGCGAAGGTGCTCCGATCGCCCAGCCAGAGCCTGGTGCCGACCCGGGTCCGGACTTGGGTCAGTGGGTCCTGCCGACCCAGCCGGACGACGTCGTTGTCGCTGAGGTGTGAGATCCAGAGCGTGCCCGGTTCCACCCCCGCCGCTCGCAGGCCGGCCATCGATCGGAGCGCGGACTGCGCCGCCCGCCACCGGTCGCCGTCGGCCTGGTCCACCGGCAGGTGCAGGGCGACCCCCGCGAGCGGCACCCGGCGCAACGTCGGCAGCAGGTCGAACACCTCACTCGGCAGGATCCCGTGTCGGTGCACGGGCGAGTCCAGCTCGAGGACGACGCGAGGCGGGTCGGCGATGGCGGCGACCGCTCGCAGCACCTCCGGATGCGCGACCGTTCGCAGCACGTGGTCCCCGTGGCCCGCGGTCACCGGCGGCATGGCCGCGAGC
>Ga0307513_10011657_pt1 | contig 10907 bp, 6 predicted proteins | sample 15_EM_MG_FD_202174 | JGI IMG/M metagenome (GOLD analysis project Ga0307513, IMG submission 202174) | Populus trichocarpa ectomycorrhiza microbial communities from riparian zone in the Pacific Northwest, United States - 15_EM | ecosystem: Host-associated > Plants > Roots > Unclassified | place... | reverse complement strand
GTGCTATCGAACACGTTGCGGTAATTGAGCACCCGTTTGCACAGGGCTGTGTAATCGACAGTTTTATTCAAGCCTTTAGCGACCATCGATAATGCGTAATCATCATACGCATATTCCAGGGTACGGCTCACCTGTTCTTTTTTATGAAAGGCTTCCGGCACGCTGTCTTCCATGGGTATATAACCGTATTGCAGGTACGATGATAAAGCCCGCCGGCCTTTACCATTCACATAGTCTTCGTTATTGGGAATATCAAATGCGTTTTGTCGCATCAACCGGTAAGCCCTTTCCACATCATAATTCCGGATGCCTTTTGCATAGGCAGATGCTATGAATGCCGTACTATGATCGCCGATCATAGCGGCGGTATAACTGTTCCAGCAGGGGAAAATGGGCATCCAGCCGCCCTGCTGCCCTTTTAATACCAGGGAGCTGACAAAATCGTTCACCCGGGTTGGTTGCAGAATTTCCAACAACGGTAATTGCGCGCGGTAAATATCCCACATGGAAAAATCATCGTAATAATGTCCATTGGCTAATTTCTTTAATGGCATGCCGCCGGCAAACGCCGGATAACTTCCACTGGCATCGCTGAACAGCCGCGGATGTTGCATGGCATGGTACATGGCGGTATAAAAAATACGTTTGTCCTTTTCATTACTGCCTTGCACCTGTATTTGTGCCAGCGCCTGTTGCCAGGCTTGTTTTGCGTTGGCTTGAACCGATGCAAAATTCCAGTTTGTTATTTCTGCCTGTAAATTTTTCCTGGCCTCGGCTACACTACTGAAAGATGTACCCATGCGAACCCGGAGTTGTTCGCCTTTACGTAGTTTGAACCCGGCAAATACACCGCTGTTCTTTTGATCGCGGATGCTATCTGTTTTAAAGACCGCAGCCTCACTGAATGTACCGGCACGCACGGGCGCCATTTCAAATTGTAGATAGAAATAACCGCTGAAGCCTGTTTTATTGCCCCAGCCCTGGTAAATACGATGTGCCGGATTATATCCCCATACTTCGCCTTTTTCTGCATTTATGTGAATGACACCTTCGCCGCGATCACTGTTGGGTATAACCAACAGGTACAAGCTATCATCCTGCTGTAGGGTGAATTGCATCATACCGCAACGTGCGGTGGCTGTTATTTCCGTAGTGCAACCATAGGCGCGTAACTCCACCTTATAATACGCAGGGGTAGCAATTTCGCTGGCATGAAAGAAGGGTGTAGCATAGTCTTGCGTCTTTAATTTCCCGGTTATGGGCATAATCGTTACACTGCCATAATCCTGCATACAGGAGCCACTGATCCAGTGTGTACCACGAAAACCGTTTATCAGACTGTCTTTATAAAAATAGGGCGGGATACATTTGGTTTCTGTTGCTCTTGTTTGTGGTGTCCATTGCGTCATACCGAATGGCAAACCCACTGCCGGAATGGTATTGGCGTTTTTTTCCGAACCTGCTTCACTGTGCTTTTGTGCGGCGGTGGTAGTGGAAGGCGCGGTACCTGATAAGGGTTGTACGTAATTTATCAGTTCCTGGCTTCTTACTTTAGTAACAAACAGTGTAAGGAGGAAATATGGTAGTATTTTGTACATTTTTGTTTTGATGGTTGCAAGGTAAACTTTGCCTTCTGCCCTTTACCTTTTGCTTAAAAAAAACTCCAGGCTAAAAAGCCCGGAGGGTCAGTATTTACTGCTACATGATTATGAAAAAAATCATCTTCCTAAAACTAACTATTTTAATACCCCGGATTAGGTGTCAATGCAGGATTTAATGTGGTAGCCACCGTAGGTATTGGGAAAATACGACGGTATGTTTCATTATTGGTCTTAAAACCCCAGGCCCCTTCATATTTTCCAAACCGGATCATATCGTTGCGGTGCCAGCATTCCCACGCAAACTCGCGACATCTTTCCGCATAAATAAAATCGAGGTTCACAGAACCTAATGCAGGTGAAGTAGTCCGTACTGCACGTAATGAATTTACCAGTGACAGCGGCGTTTGCGACAAGGTAGCGTTGCCACCCCGCAAAATTGCTTCTGCTTTCATCAGAATGATATCCGAATACCGGAACATCGGTACATCGTTGTTCTGGTTCCTGCTGGTAGAGGTTGCATCGGGATAGAACTTGATATTCCGGTAGCCTATATTCCAGGCTATTTCATCGTTACCCAGATCGAACAGGGGTACGCTTTGGCGTAAAACGATATTGGGCGTTAATTCTACCTGGTATGTATAGGGCGCATTTCCATCAGACCCGGTATAAAACTGATCGTATCCTTTTTTGGTAGTGGTTACTGTTACCGGCGTTGTACCGTCATTCATGAATTGTAAACCGGTCAGCCATTGTTTATTGCGCACGTCGTTTGCATCATTAAAATTAGCATAGTATTCCGGCAGGGTGCTTCTGGGCGCACTGGGTGTGAATGGCAGATTGAATTTACCTGTTTCTGAACGGGGCACATCATACCGCGCATGGTACATATAACCGTTTAGGTTGAGTGCAGTTCCTGCTGCCGGATCGTAAGGAATGGAAAAAATAAATTCCTTGGTAGAAGGACCGTTGGTTGGATAGAACATCTGGAGATAGGTGCCTATTGGTTCCAGTGAATATTTTCCTGAACTGATAACACTGTCGCAATAAGCCACACAATCATTATACCGTGGTGTACCGGTATAATATTCTGCATTCAGGTACATTTTAGCCAGCAATGCAAAGGCAGTGTATTTGGTAGCGCGGCCATAAGTGGCAGTACTCACTACATTGCTTAAACCGGGCAACGCCCCTTTTACTTCTGCTTCTATAAATTTAAATACTTCTGTCCGGGGTGTTTTATCGCGGGCAGTATAATCACCATATACGGTATCGAGCGGCACATTGCCAAACAGATCCATAAACATAAAATAAGAAACCGCCCGTACCATTTTTAATTCAGCCAAGGCCATTACTTTGTCATTTCCGTCGGGCATGGCTTTGCCCAAAATAGAAAGAGCCTGGTTGGAAGCGCCAATCGCTTTTGACAGGTACACCCACGCGCTGTTGCTGAAAGGATGGTCCTTTGTCCAGCTATGAAAATGCAGGTCGATATAGTTTCTGTTATCGTACCAGTTACCGCCTCTGGCCGGCAATATTCCTTCATCGGTGCTTAATGATTGCATGAAGTGATATTCAAGCGAATAACCGCCGCGCAAAGCCATATACGCCGGGCCTGCAGCCTGAACGAACTGGGATGAGTTCTGCGGAAAGATCTCCGGTATCAATTGCGTTGTAACGGGCACATCAATTTTATGACAGGCAGTCATACCAAGTACAATGGCCCCTGAAAGTCCTATATAATTAAGTAACTTTTTCATATTTGAAGAGTTTGTTCGTTAAAATTTATAATGCCACATTCACGCCGAACAGGAAAGTACGGGTCTTGGGGTAGAAGTTATTGGCATCTACACCTGGTGACATACCGCCCTGATTGATCTCAGGATCTATACCTGAATAATTGGTAATAACGAACGCGTTGTTAACAGAAGCATATATTCTTATGCGCTTCACATAATTGCCTAATTTATCAATATTGTAGCCTATTGTAGCATTGTCCAGGCGGACATACGTACCACTTTCAATGAACCGGGTAGAATATTTATATGCATTAATATCCGCCGGCGATTCACCTGCTGCATCGGCCAGGATGTTGGTGCGTTGTGCATCAGCCGGTCTGAACAGATCGGCGCGGGTAGCATTGAAGATCTTGTTACCGAACACGCCGCGGAAGAATACATTCAGATCAAAATTTTTATACTTGAGGGTATTGGTCCAACCCACCAGTAATTTCGGTTGCGGGCTGCCGGCATATACGTAATCGGCGCCAATGGCAGGTGATACAGTAAGCCCCTTGCTGGCATTATAATATTGCGAAACCCCGGTTGCATTTTTTCCTGCATAATCCAGTGTAAAGAACTGGCCTAATGGCCTGCCTGATTTTCTGATCTGCAGCGTGCTGCCGGTTTGCCCACCACCCTCTGGTTGTGTATAGCGGATGGAGTCACCACCAGGGAACAGCGGATTGGTTAAACTGGTGATCTCATTTTTATTATGCGCGAGATTGACGCTGGTTGTCCAGGTAAAGTTACTGGTCCTTACCGGCGTGGCAGACAAGCCTAATTCAATTCCCTTGTTGCTCATGCTGCCCCCATTGGCAACAATACCGCCAATAGGCAACAAAATAGGATCCACATCATAGGTGTAGATCATGCCGGTGGTCTTTTTATCATACACTTCAATGGTACCGCTCAGCAGGCCATGCAGCGCCGTGAAGTCTAGACCGATATTCGCAGTCTTTGTTTTTTCCCATTGCAGATTTAGATTTTCTGCCTGTGTAGGGCCATAAGCACCTACCTGCGCACCATTGGAATAAAAGGTACCCAATGAACCAGAAATAAGTTGTGCCGTATAGGCGCTGAAACCTGTTGAATTACCCGTAACACCATAGCTGGCCCTTAATTTCAGATCGCTGAAAATGTTCTGGTTTTTCATGAAGTCTTCCTCCATCATGCGCCAGGCTACACCCACAGCCGGGAAATAACCCCATTGATCATTTGAGCCAAATACGGAACCACCATCTCTTCTAACTGAGGCCTGTAACAAATACTTTTCCTTGTAATTATAATTCAACCGGGCAAAATCGGAGATCAACCTTGTCTTATAATAAATGTTGGGATCACCAAAATTTACGCGATAAGAGCCGATCGCATATGGATTACTAAGCGCCAGGTTATTGTAACTGACATTATCAACCGGGAAATTGGTAGTGCTTGACTGAAAGCCATCGCCTACTACATTCTCCTGCCAGCTATAGCCTAACACCGCATTGATAGAATGATCATTGATCTTCCTGTTCCAGGTAAAGAAGGTTTCCAGGATCTTGTTGGTGTTCTGATAGGTATTCCGTAATGCTGATCCATTGGAGCCAAAGTTCAGGATACTGTGAACCAATGGCGGATCGGGGTTATTATAAAAGGTAGCCGTATTATAATTCTTTCCGTAATAGCTATCATAAAATTCCCCATGCAACGACGTGTTATTTTGGTACGACAAACTCAGGTCGTATGTTAAACCAAACGGTAATTTAACCTGGGTGGCAAAGTTACCGATCAGGGTATTGTACTTGGTATTGTCTGCCGCATGATTTATCAAAGCCAATGGATTGAAATAACCGGTGCCGGTAAGGTTTTCGAAATAGGACCCATTGGCATTATAAACCGGTGAAACAGGCAGATAACGTACGCTTTGCAGCAACACCACATTCCGGTTGGGTGTAGCATTCGCATTGGTGTTTGAATTGGAAACATTCAGCGAGAATTTTACTTTATCGTTCAGCGCATATTGTTCCAGGGCCAGGCGGGCAATGATGCGGGTGAGATCACTTCCCAGTAAAATACCTTCCTTCTTAAAATAGTTTATACTGGCGCTATAAGATCCATGATCGCTGCCACCACTGAAAGACAGGTTGTGGTTGTGCGAAAAGGCGTTATCACGCTGGATCTCTTTTTGCCAATCGGTATTGGCGCCTTTATCGTCATTAGGCGAAAAAGAAGAACCATTCCCGGATAGAAAACCACTCAACTGACCGGCATCCATCACATCCAGGCTGTTTGATACCTTCTCCAAACCTACATAGCCACTATAAGTAACCTGCCCGGGACCTTTTCGGCCACGTTTGGTAGTGATCATTATAACCCCGTTGGCAGCGCGGTTACCATAAATGGCCGTAGCAGCCGCATCTTTTAATACATCTATAGAAACGATGTCATCCGGAGCTATAGCCGAAATATCGGCGCCCGGAATATTATCGATCACATAAAAAGGAGATTGAGAACTATTTAAGGTAGAAGCACCGCGCAAGATCACAGCGGCTGTTTTTGTTGGGTCACCGTTGGCCGTAATGTTCAAACCGGGCACTTTACCTTGCAGCAACTGGCCTACATCACTGATGGCCCCTCTGTTCAGATCTTCCGGTTTAACGGTGGTAATGGCGCTCGTCAAATTCTTCCGGGAGCTTTTACCATAACCAACCACCACCACATCGCCCATGGTGAGCGCCGATGTACGCATGGTTACATCAAGGTTTGTTTTACTTCCTATCAATACTTCCTGATCTTCGAGGTAAATACCACTAAATACCAGCACATCCCCCGTTTGTGCCGGAATATTGAACTTACCATCCGACTTTGAAACAGTGACGAGGTTCTTCCCTTTTATGGAGACCGAGATCCCGGCCATAGGGCGACCTGTGGAGTCTTTTACTGTTCCTGAAATTTCCTGGGATTGAGCAAGCATGTAAAGGGGTGATAATAAAAGCAGCAGCAAGAGGTGAATACCCGCACCATTCGGGAGCGACCGACAAAGCAATCTCATAACAAAAGTTTTAGGTTAGAGTGAATAATCTTTCATCTGAACTTTACAATCAGTTAAATGTACTTGTTACATTTATATGCATAGGCCGTAAAAAAACACAACTTACCTGATGATTGTGTTTTGTATAGTGTAATGATACACAGACTGATCAATAAACTACCTGCAAAGGCAGCTTATCAGATCAATGCTGATAAAATAAGGAAGGGATAAAGTTTCGGGTGTGGAGTACTTCTAAAATTTTATGGTCGATGGCAGGTATTTAGCTACCAGATCTTCATAATAAGGCCGTAGTTGCTTCCAGTCTGGTGGTGTGGGATTTTTTGAATACAGGTCATATGGGTTGAACAATTTAACCCATTTCAACATTTCGCGATCGTGGTCATCTAACAGGTGGTCGTAAGCGCCTTCGCGATGCCAGGCATAAAATGAGTGATACCGTAACATATACAAGCCGGGTTCAGGCAAATAATCCTTTAATATCTGGTATACATACTCGTCATGGCCCCATGACATGTTCACATTACGTAACCCGCAATTCTGCGCATACACGCCTTGCTTAGTGCTATAAACAGCATCCGTGTAATCGGTATTGTTCTTAAAAAATTCGGGATATACGATCTTATCTGAGTAACCGCAGCCAACGGGGAACGTGTCGCCCACCACAGCCCATTGCGGTTCGCCAAACAAACAAAGCACCTTGCCCATGTCGTGCATCAAACCGGTTAATACCATCCAGTCGGGATGGCCGTCGGCACGAATAGCTTCCGATGCCTGTAACAGATGTTGAAACTGATCAAGATCCGTGTCGGGGTCAGAATCGTCAACCAGTTGGTTCAGGAAATTAAAAGCATCCCAAACCGTCATTTCCTTCCGGTTGAACTGTAAGAAATCTTTTCTTTTTTGCTGTACAAACGAAAACGTCTGATGTGTATGGTTTAAACGGTAAAACTCACGTACCGTATCCCGGGCAGGATCGTCGTAATTGCGGTATTCTTCTTTTGATTTATCTTTTGCTATTGACTCGGGGTCGGGATATCGTTGCAGCACATCGTCTTCCCATTCATCTAAACTTCCCAGGGGATTGATTTCTTTTTCGGAGAATTTACCAGGAGTAGCCATCGCAATCGTTTTTATTATTATAACTGGTGTTAGATTCCACAACTAAGTTCAACTATTTTGCTAAAGATTGTTAGCCATCAATTAACTTTATTTACGAAAACGGTTGCGAGAAAATGCAGCAACTTGCCATATAAAATAGTCTGTAATACAAACAATTAAGGAGCCAGCTTCCCCAATGAGTAAAGTAAACATAAAGGTTTTAGCAGATCAGCTTCACCTATCGGTTTCCACCATTTCAAAAGCCTTGCGCGATAGCCACGAGATCAGCGATGAAACCAAAAAGAAAGTACAGGAAATGGCTACCCGGTTAAATTACGTGCCAAACCCCTATGCCAGCAGTTTGCGCCGGAAGAAAAGCAAAACCATTGCAGTCGTACTGCCAGAGGTAGCCGATAATTTTTTCTCCCTCGCCATAAATGGCATTCAATCTGTTGCCGAAACCAAAGGCTATCATGTACTTATATATCTGTCCCACGATAAATACGCAAACGAAAAAACCATTCTCGAAGATTGTCAAAGCGGCCGGGTTGATGGGGTATTGATCTCTATCTCCAGTGAAACAAATTCGGCTGATAATATTAATAAGTTACAGGAGAATAATATCCCCGTTGTTTTTTTCGACCGGGAGCAGGAAGGCATTGAAGCGGCGCGGGTTACTACCAACGATTTTGAATGCGGCTTCATGGCTGCCAATCTTTTACTGAAAAAAGGCTGTCACAAACCTGCTTTCGTTTCTATTTCAGAAAGCCTGCCGCTTCTTCTGAACAGAATAAAAGGCTTCAAAGCGGCGTTGAGTAAAGCCGGTATACCCGAACAAGACATGCAGATCATTTATTGCACTGATAATGACAGCATGTATAGTCAAATAAAATTATTGCTGCAAAGTGATCAGCGACCCGATGGACTGATCGCTTCTGTTGAAAAAATTGTTACCCCCGTTTACCTGGCCTGTCATGAGCTGCACATCAACATCCCTAACGATATAAAGGTTATTGCCTTTGCTACGCTGGATACCGCGCCTATTTTGAATCCCCCGCTTACTACCATTACCCAGCCTGCCTTCGAGATCGGAAAAGCCGCCGCCACCCTGCTTTTTAAAGGAATTGAGAAAAGTACGTTTGATTTGAGTAAGGAGCGATTAATAATACCATCCGTTTTAATTGAGAGAGCATCGACTTAATGTGACAGTTGCCGGGTACCGGTTACCAGTCGCCGGGTTATCATTTCTTTTTCTGCTTTTGTATTACCGGAAACTGGTAACCGGGAACTTTTGCTTATTGCCCATTGTCTACAGCCCACTGCCTATTACCCTTATTTCATAGATATTCCCTTTATTAAGTTTTATTAGCTAAAAAAAACTTAGTGGGTCATTAATCGGCTGAAACCAATATATTGTGTTGCCAAACTATCACACACAGTTAACGATTGCACATGCGCTTACATTTTGCCGATTACCTGATCATACTTGTTTATTTCATTTTTGTTATTGGTGTTGGATTCCTCATTAAAAAGAAAATAAAATCAAGTAATGATTTCCTCACCAGTAACCGTAGCATTCCGCTATGGATCACCAGTCTTGCTTTTATCTCTGCTAACCTGGGCGCACAGGAAGTAATTGGAATGGTTGCTTCCGGCGCCAAGTACGGCATTATGACCGTACACTTCTATTGGGTAGGCGCCATCTTCGCCATGGTTTTCCTGGGCGTATTTATGATGCCGTTCTATTACGGCAGCCGTGCCCGCAGTGTTCCCGAATATCTTTCCCTTCGCTTCGATGAAAAAACAAGAGGGCTCAACGCCATCTCCTTTGCGGTAATGACGGTTTTTTCGTCGGGGATATCTTTATATGCATTGGCCAAACTTATGGAAACCATCCTGCATTGGGATTTTGATATTTCTATCTGGGTATCCGCCGGCATTGTTATGGTCTATACCTTCCTGGGTGGGTTAACCAGCGCGGTATATAATGAAGTATTACAGTTCTTTTTAATTGTATTGGGTTTATCGCCCCTCGTAATAATTGCATTGCAGGATGCAGGTGGTTGGGATAATATCAAAACCCTGCTGCAACCAGAAATGACACACGCCTGGAAATATATGGGCAACGCCAATGACAACCCGATGGGTTTGCATTTTATGTCGTTGATCTTTGGTTTGGGTTTTGTGATGTCGTTCGGTTATTGGTGTACCGACTTCCTGGTAGTACAAAGGGCCATGATTGCCCGGAATATGGGCGATGCCCAACGCACACCTATCATTGCAGCGATCCCCAAAATGATGATGCCTTTAATAGTAGTATTACCCGGTATCATTGCCATTACCTTAATGCAACCCGCCTTGGCTTCAAAAGGGTATCATATTCCCACCAATGCCAATGGTGAACTGGATTATACCATGACGTTACCTTCCCTTATTGCCCACTACTACCCTACGGGTATCCTGGGTGTGGGCATCACCGCCCTCATCGCGTCCTTTATGAGCGGTATGGCCGGTAATGTAACCGCCTTTAATTCTGTGTTCACTTTCGATATTTACCAATCTTATTTTGTAAAGAACAAAAGCGACCGGCATTACCTGCTGGTGGGCAAAGGGGTTACGGTAGTAGGTATACTTATTTCCATCGTTACTGCCTATATCGCCAAAGGTTTTAATAATATCAACGACTTCCTGCAACTGGTGTTTGGGTTTGTGAATGGTCCGTTGTTTGCGACCTTCTTATTAGGTATGTTTTGGAAACGTACAACAGGCCATGGCGCTTTTTGGGGTCTTGTTTCGGGCACTGTTGCTGCCGCCATTACCCATGGGGTTACGGTTGCCGAAGGAAAAGGCGGCTGGATCACTCCTTTATATACCATCAAAAGCGGCATGGGCCAGGCGTTTATTGTTGCAGGCGTTTCCTGGACCTTCAATTTCTTCACCACCATCATTGTGAGCCTGGTTACCAAACCCAAACCCGATGAACAATTAAAAGGGTTGGTATATTCATTAACAGAAAAACAAAAATACCACCAGCAAAAATGGTATTTGCGTGTGGTGCCATTGGGTATATTACTGCTGGTGATCACCCTATTGCTGAACTTTATTTTCTTCTAATAAAACGTTGCTGCCATGTTCAAAAAATTAAACGATCTGCAATTTGTCATTGGCCTGTTCTTCTCTGTTGTAGCCGTGATCTTATTGCTCAATGTTATGTTGACCAGTAACGTGGGCGGTAAGCTGAATATATATACCGGCGCCGTGTTCCTGGTGTTTGGTGTAGCTATGATGGTGATCAGAAAAGGCAAAGAATAATGTGAAAATTTGCTAATTTGATAATGTGATAATGAAAACCCAAAGGCAAAAGCCGAAAGCAAATACAAAATACAGCCACACGCT
>Ga0307513_10011656_pt1 | contig 10907 bp, 8 predicted proteins | sample 15_EM_MG_FD_202174 | JGI IMG/M metagenome (GOLD analysis project Ga0307513, IMG submission 202174) | Populus trichocarpa ectomycorrhiza microbial communities from riparian zone in the Pacific Northwest, United States - 15_EM | ecosystem: Host-associated > Plants > Roots > Unclassified | place... | reverse complement strand
ACGACGACAACACGAGGGTCTCGGAGGCCGCGCTCGCCGCCGACGCGCTGGGCCGGTTCCTGCCGATGAACGATCGGCTGTACGCGCTCGGCGGCCGGGTCGATCGCCCGACGGCCGAGCTCGTCGCGCGCGAGCTCGGCCTCGACATGGTGCGGTTCCGCGCCGATCTCGACAGCCACGCGTTCCGCGCCGCGATCGACGCCGACCTCGCCGACGCGCGCACGCTCGGCGTCGTCGGCACGCCGACGTTCTTCGTCAACGGGCGCCCGCTGTTCGGCAACCAGCCGCTCGCGGTGTTCGTCCGCGTCGTCGACGAGGAGCTCGCGCGCGCGGCGGCGCAGCGCGGCGACTACGAGGCGCTGGTCGCCGCCGGTCGGCCGCGCGCCGACGCGCCGTCGACGTCGCGCAACGCGCCGCGCCCGCTGCAGCCGACCACGACGTATCGCGTGGGGCTCGGCCTGCCCGGCCACCAGAGCGGCCCCGACAGCGCGCTGATCACGCTGGTCGTGTGGAGCGATTTTCAGTGTCCGTTCTGCGCCCAGCAGGCGCCGGTGCTCGCCGCGCTGCGCGCGACCTACAAGGACGACCTGCGGATCGTGTTCCGCCACCTCCCGATGGGCTTCCGCCGCGGAGGCCGCGGTCGCCGCCGCCGAGCAGGGCAAGTTCTGGCCGTTTCACGATCAGCTGTTCAGCCACACCGGCCGCCTGACGCGCGGCGATCTCGAGCGCTACGCGCAGGCCGCGGGCGTCGAGCTGCCGGCGTTTCGCGCCGCGCTCGATCAGCACCGCTACCGCGACGCGATCGTCGCCGAGGGCGCCGCCGGCGAGGCGCTCGGCGTCGACGGCACGCCCACGATGTTCATCAACGGCGCGCCGGTGGTCGGCGCGCGCACGGTCGCGGCGATCTCGCCGGTGATCGACGCGCACCTCGCGCGCTCGCGCGCGGTGGTCCAGGGCGGGGTCGCGCGGGGCGATCTCTACGCGCTGCTGATGACCGGCGCGGAGGGCGACGATCGCGCCGACCCATCGCGCGTCCCGTCGCCGGCGACGCTCCCCGTCGATGGAACCGCGCCCCCATCCGGGGGCGCTGACGGCCGGGGGCATGCCCCGGCCGTCGAGCCGCACAGCGACGATCGCGTGCGCGCCGTCGCCGCGGCGTGCCGGCGACGCGACGCGGCGCGCGCCACCGAGCTCGCCGGCACGCTGGCAAACGAAGCCCGACGACGCGCGATGCTCGTGTGCACCGGCGCCGGCATCGACCTGCCGCATCCCTAGCGACGTCGGCGCACGGCGCGCGGTTGCTCGGCGACGCGGGCTCACAGTCAGGGTGATTCGTCACGCCGACCGGCGCCGATTGTTCACACTGCCGACAGCTGTCGTTGATTCATCAACAGCGTCCGCGTGCGATGACAGGCGACTACGATGCACTCGGAGGTGGCATCGACGATGCATTTCGCGGCACCCATGTCTACTGCGACGCTGCCGTTGGGCCTGGTCGACGGCAATCTCCTGCCGCTGCCGCGCCCGGCGCGGCGCTCGTCGCGGTTCGGCGACTACGATGTTGTGGCGCCGATCGCGAGCGGTGGCATGGGCGGCGTCTACCTCGCCCTACATGCGCGGACCGGCGAGCGCGTGGCGCTCAAGGTGCTCGACATCGAGTTTGCCGATCATCCCGAGATCGTGGAGCGCCTGCTCGCCGAGCACGTCCTCGCGTCGCGCGCCCGCCACCCGGGCGTCGTGGAGATCCGCGGCGCTGCGCAGACGCCCGACGGCATCCCGTACCTCGTGATGGAGTATCTCCTCGGCGAGACGCTCGCCGACCTCGCCGATCGCGGCCCGCTCGAGCTGCCGGCGATCATCGCGATCTGCGCCCAGGCGGCGGCGGCGCTCGCCGCGCTGCACGACGCCGGCGTGATCCACTGCGACGTGAAGCACGAGAATCTATTTTTGCTCAAGCGCCGGGTCAACGGCGCGCCGCGCGTCAAGGTCATCGACTTCGGCGTGTCGCGCCTGGCCGACGAGCCGCCGCGCAATGATCCGTCGATCGCCGGGACGCCGTGGTGCATCGCGCCCGAGCAGTGGCGCGGCGCGCCGTGCACGGCGAGCGATGTTTACGCGCTGGGCTGCCTGCTCTACGATCTGACCACCGGGAACCCGCCGTTCGACGGCTCGCTGCCCGAGCTGATGACCGCGCACCTCGAGCGCCGCCCGGCGCGGCCGTCGTGGGTGCGCCGCATGCCGATCGAGCTCGAGCGCCTCATCCTGTGCTCGCTCGCCAAGAACCCGGCGCATCGCCCGGCGATGCACGACGTGGCGCTCGGCCTCGGCGTGCTCTCCGACGACTGCGGCGAGCTGCGCGCTGCAGGCTGAGCCTACGTCGCGGTCGCCGGTCGCGCGATCGCCTCGAGGATGCGGACGCGGCCGGCGCCGGCGAGCTCGAGGCCGGCGAGCTCGCCGGTGAAGTCGCGCGGGTCGAGCGCGATGCCGGTGAGGCTGGACGACTCCAGCGCGTCCTCGGCGTCCTCGGCGGTGGCGAACGGCAAGTGGACGCGGCCGCGCACGAACGCCGACAGCAGCCAGGCGAACGCGGCGCTCGCCGGGCCGCGGTTGTCGTCCGACAGCATCAGATCGGACAGGTACAGGTTGCGCGGAAACCGGCGCAGCGCCGTCGCGAAGCGGCGCCACATGCCCAGGATCGCGTCGCGCTCGAAGTAGTTGATGAGGCCCTCGGTGACGATCGCCGTGCCCTGGCCGGGCTCGAGCGTCGCGCACAGCGCGGCGATCGACGTCGGGCCGAGATCGAGCAGCGCATTGATCTCGGCGGTCCGGTGGTGCGCGGTCTCGCCGCCGAGCGCGGCGAGGATGCGGCGCTTGCGCGCGACCATCGCGGGGAGATCGGCCTCGACGTAGGTGATGCGGTCGCCGTAGCGCGACGCGAACCGCCAGCCGCGCGGCGACAGGCCGGCGGCCACCTCGATGATCTGCGTGATCTCGCCGGCGTCGATCGCTTGCTGGAGGCGCAGATCGATCAAGCGATGGCGGGCGAGCAGCATGCCCTCGAGCGACGGCAGGCCGAGGCGATGCGCGATCACGTTGGGGCCGCGCAGCGCGCGGTACATGAAGCGGCCGGGGCGGGTCGCGAAGGCGTCGTCGGACCACCCGTGCGCGTACCAGACGTAGCCCGTGTAGTGGGCCGTGGGGGAGATCGTCTCGGGATTCGGCCGCGCCATTTCTGCGCGAGCATAGATGTTATTTCAGGTGGTTAGATAGGTCTGCGGCCGTCGTTCAGTGCCAGCATCAGCACTGAACATCAGACCAGTGCGCTATACCCTTCGTATGCGAATCGCTTGCATTCACGTTCCGCAGTTCGCGCTTCAGAGCCTGTGCCGGATCGATCCGTCGCTCCGCGGCGCGGCGGTCGCGGTGGTGGGCGCCGGCTACGAGCCGGCGGTGGGGACGCGGTCGTCGCCGGCGCTGCACAGCCCGATCGTGCTGGCGTGCTCGCGTGCGGCGTGGGCGCTGGGCGTGCGGCTCGGGATGACGGCGAGCGCGGCGCGCTTCGTGTCGTCCGACGTGCGGGTGGTGGCCGCCGACGGCCAGCTCGAGCGCGAGACGGTGCGGGCGATCGCAGATGCGCTGCTCGGGATGTCGTCGGTGGTCGACACCGGTGGACGGGTGGCGGCGGGCGGGGCGCACCTCGCGATGTACTGCGAGGTGCCGAGCAAGACGCGTGGCACGACGTTCGGCGACCGGCTGATCGAGCTCCTGGATACGTTCGGGCTCGCGGCGCGGATCGGCATCGCCGACGATCGGTTCACGGCGTGGGTGGCGGCGGCGCATGGTGGAGAGGGGACAGTCACTGCGCGGGACACGAGCGCCGGGAGGGAGGAGCGCGGCGTGGTCAGTGTTCCGCGCGGTGGCTCGGCGGCGTTTCTCTCGCCGCGGCCGCTGTCGCTGCTGGCGATCACGCCCGAGGTCCAGCACATGCTGGAGGCGCTCGGCGTACGCACGCTCGGCGAGTTCGCGGCGCTGCCGGCACCGTCGGTGTCACGGCCGCTCGAGGCCGATTATCAGGCGCTGGCGCGCGGCGATAGCGGCAGCACGCTGCGGCCGTACGCGCCCGAGGCGCCGATCCGCGAGGAGCTCGTGGTCTACACCGCGAGCAGCCTGTTCGGCGGCGCGGCGGCGGTGGAGGCGCTGGCCGAGCGCGTCGCGCTGCGGCTGGCGGGGCGGGCGCGGGGCGCGTCGCGGCTCGAGGTCGTCGTCGCGGACGCCGGGGGCGAGCGGATCGTGCCGGTGGTCACCGAGCGCGCGGTGAGCTCGGCGCCCGCGCTGGTCGAGCTGATCGCGCCGCTGATCGGCGAGGCGCCGGGCGTGAACGCCAGGCTGCGCGTGATCGTCGTCGGCGAGGCGATCGCAGGCGGCAAGAGCCAGCCGGCGAGCGAGGTCGGCGTGGCGCCGATCGATGCGCTGGCCGCCGCGCTCGCGAGCGCCGGCATCTCCAAGTTGCCGCACGCGCAGCGCGCGCAGCTCGGCGATCTGGGGGCGCTCGGCCAGCCGAGCGGGGCGTTGCCGTGGCAGCTCAGCGCGCCACAAGCGCTGCGCTCCGAGCGCCGCGACGCGCACCGGCGGACCCGTCGGGCCAAGCAGCGCCGGCGCACCGTGACGCTCGCGCAGTCGCAGCTGTTCGGCAACCTCGGCGACTGACGGGCGCGTCGTCGCGCGGACCGCGCGTCCTCGAGCGGCGCCGGTGCGCCGAGCGGGCGGGGGCGCGGCGTGGTAGATGATGACGTCATGTCGACGACCCTCGAAGCCCAGCTGCGCGAGCAGCTCACTGCCTCGCTCAAGGCGAAGGATCTCAAGACCGCAAACCTGATCCGCATGATCAATACCAAGATCATGGAGCGGCGGACCGCGAAGGGCTTCAGCGGCGAGATCGACGACGCGCTCGTGCTCGACGTGATCTCGACCTACAAGAAGTCGATGGAGAAGGCGCGCGCCGACTACGTCAACGCCGGCGATCGCGGCAAGGAGCAGCTCGACGAGATCGACTTCGAGGTCGCGTGGTGCAGCAAGTTCCTGCCGCAGGGCCTCAGCGAGGCCGAGCTGCGCGAGGCCGTCACCAAGGCGGTCGGCGAGCTGCCGGCCAAGGATCCCAAGATGGCCGGCCGCGTGATCGGCGGGCTCAAGAAGCAGTACGGCGATCGCGTCGACGCCCAGCTCGCGAAGAAGCTGGTCGACGAAGCGCTCGCGAGCTCGTGAGCGCCGGCCGCGGCTGATCCGGCGGCGGGTGCTTGAGGAAATCGCGCGGGCCGGGGAGACTCAAAGCGATGAAGATCCTGTACGGCGTCGTGGGCGAAGGCATGGGCCACGCGATGCGATCGCGGGTCATCCTCGAGCACCTGGTGGGCACCGAGCGCCACGAGGTCGAGATCATGGCGTCGGGCCGCGCGGTCGACTTCCTCGGCAAGAAGTTCGAGGGCGTCAACCGGATCCACGGCCTGCACATGATCTACGAGGAGAACCGGATGCGGCTCGGCCGCACGCTGTGGTCGAACGCGCTGACCGGCGCGGCCGGGCTGCCCAAGAACATCGCCGCGTACTTCGAGCTGATCTCGGAGTTTCGCCCCGACGTGGTGATCAGCGACTTCGAGTCGTGGGCGTACCTGTACGGCAAGACCCACCGGCTGCCGACGCTGTCGATCGACAACATGCAGATCATCAACCGCACGCGGCTGCCCGACGAGATCATCGAGGGTCACCGCGCCGAGTTCGAGCTGACGCGGGCGTTCGTGAAGAGCAAGCTGCCGTTCTGCGACGAGTACTTCATCACGACGTTCTTCCGGCCGCCGCTGCGCAAGGACCGCACGACGCTGTTCCCGCCGATCCTGCGTCCCGAGATCCTCGCGGCCCAGCGCCGGTCCGGCGACCACCTGCTGGTCTACACGACCGGCGAAGGCAACCTCGGCTTCGCGGCGACGCTCGCGCAGACCGGCCTCGAGTGCCGGATCTACGGCATGCGGCGCGACCTGACGGCCGAGGTCGTCGAGGGCAACCTGCGCTATCAGCCGTTCGGTGAGGCGTCGTTCATCGATGACCTGGCGTCGTGCCGCGCGGTGATCGCGGGCGGCGGGTTCACGCTGATGGGCGAGGCCGTGTACCTCCACAAGCCGATGCTGGCGGTGCCGGTCGGCCGCCAGTTCGAGCAGGTGCTCAACGCGCGCTACCTCGCGCACGAAGGCTACGGCCGCGCCGCCGAGAACCTCGACGACCCCGCCACCGTGCACGATTTCATCGCCGCGATCCCTGACTGCGAGGCCCGCCTCGCGCGCTACGACCAGGTCGGCAACACCGAGATCTTTGCGGCGCTTGATGGCTTCCTCGATCGCGCGGCGGCCGGCCTGGTCTGACCGGGGCTGTCGCGCGCCACTCCCGGGGTGGGGAACAACGCGGCACGTCGACCCGTTGCAGTGGGGTGGCGCGCGCCGATAATCGAGGCATGCCACGCTGGCGGGATCGCTGACATGACGAAGGGAGGCCCCATGGAAGCGGAGCTGTGGTTCGTGCTGCCGCTGGTGATCGTCGTCCTGACCTCGAGCAGCCTCGCGCTGGTGTTCGTGCTGCGTCGGCTGCGGCCGAGCGCGTCGACGGGCAAGATGATCTCGCTGCTGATGGTCGAGCGCCTCGCGCGGGCGGCGCAGCGCCGCGGCGGGCTGCTCGCGGCGGTCGGCCTGGTGGGCGTGCCGACCGCCATGCTCATGGAGCTTCAGCGGGGCGGATCGCTGCTGGGGTTGTCGGCGATCGTGGCGACGATCGTCGCGTGCATCGGCGTGCGCGCGTTCTGCGTCGGCCGCGCGGTGCTCACGCTGGTCGAGCACTCGGGGCGGTCGCTCACCGCCGAGCTCGAGGGTGGGACCGTGATCCTGCGCCACGGCGACGCCGAGCTTCACTTCGGCGTCTCGAGGTGGGCGCTCGCCGGGGTCCGGCGCGACGCCGTGCCGCGGTCGATCGCGAGGGTGGGATGACGCCGACCCTGCCCGATCACGACGCTGGCGTGACCGCCGCGCTGGCGCCCGCGTCGTGGCGCGCCGCGGGCACGACGTTCGACTGGCACGGCCACCGCATCTTCTACCGCGAGGCCGGCACCGGCGAGCCGCTGGTGTTGCTGCACGGCTTCCCGACGTCGTCGTGGGACTGGCGCCACGTGTGGGACGAGCTGGCGCGCCACCACCGCGTGATCGCGCTCGACTACCTCGGCTTCGGGTTCTCCGACAAGCCGGCCGGCGGGCCGTACTCGGTGTTCGCCTACGCCGATCAGGCCGAGGCGCTGCTCGCGCGGCTGGGCATCGCGCGCGTCCACGTGCTGGCGCACGATCTGGGCGACACCGTCGCGCAGGAGCTGATGGCGCGCGACCGCGAGCGCGGCGGCCGGCGCGGCGGCTTCGCGGCGCTCGCCTCGGTCGCGATGCTCAACGGCGGCATCTTCCCCGAGGTGCACCGCCCGCGGCTGGTGCAGAAGCTGCTCGACAGCCCGATCGGCTTCGCGATCGCTCGACTCGTCGATCGCAAGAAGTTTGGTGACGGCCTGGCCGAGGTGTTCGGGCCGCGCACCCAGCCGTCCGAGGCCGAGCTCGACGGCTTCTGGGAGTGCGCGAACGCCTCGAACGGCCTGCGCAACTACCACCTGTTGATCCGCTACATGCGCGAGCGCCGCCGCCATCGCGAGCGCTGGGTCGCGCCGATCGTCGAGGGCGCCGTGCCCTTCGTCCTGATCAACGGCCACCTCGATCCGGTCAGCGGCAAGCACGTGATCGCCCGCCTGCGCCAGCTGCGCCCCGCGGCCGAGGTCCGCGACCTCCCCGACATCGGCCACTATCCGCAGACCGAGGCGCCCGCCGACGTGCTCGCCGCTTACGCGTCGTTCCGCGCCGGCCTCGCGCGCGGGTAGCTCGAGATCAGCCGGCCAGGGCGGCGGCGCGCGCGGCCGGGCGGCGGATCAGGCTGGGGCCGGCGACGATCTCCATGGGTTGCTCGCCGCGCGCGAGCTGCTCCCAGACGTTGGTCCAGACCTGCCAGCTCAGGGGCTCGCGGAAGTACAGGGCGTGGTGGCCCGCGAGGCCGGGGAGCTCGCCGGACCACGGCTCGCCGCGGAGCTTGGCGGTCGGGTAGAGCGCGCGCAGGTCGTAGATCGCCTCGGTCTGGTAGCCGCGGCCGGGCCACACGACGAGGCCGTCGTCGCTGATGTCGTAGGGCGGCGGCGTGCCGTCGCCGGCGAGCACGTGCTCGAGCTGCTCGCGCACGAGGTCGACACCGGAGCGCTTGTAGAACCCGGCGAGGGCGATCTCGAGGATCCGGCGCTGGTGCTCGTCGAGCCGGTCGATCCAGCCGCGCTCGGGCACGCTCGCGACGGTCCACCCGGACTGGTACTCGAAGGCGATGCGGGCGCGATCGGGCGAGACGCTGCTGCACGCGAGGTCGATCTGCACGCGGTTGGAGCCGACGGCGATGTGCTCGACCGAGACGTCGGCGACGCGAAACGAGATCGACTCGTTGAGCATCGAGACCAGCTCGCGATCGACGAACTTCTCGATCGCCTCCTCGACGTGGTGCAGCTCCTCGCGGTGCTTCGCGACGCCGTGCTCGTCGGCCTTCCACGCCGCGCGCCGCAGCTTGGTGAACCGCTTCGGGATCGTCCCGGAGTGAAACCCGGGCTTCAGGAAGCCGACCATGGTCTCGCCGTGGTGGCCGATCGAGATCGGCTCCAGGATCTTGCCGCGGGTCCGCGCGTAGAGCTTCCAGTTCTCCTTGAACTCCCAGACCAGGAAGCCGGCGAGGCCCGGGATGACGATCACCGTGAACACCGCGAACGACGAGCCCAGGGTATCGCCCATCAGCTGGCTCGCCGGCCCGCTGATCGCGCTGACCATCGGCGGCGAGAACGGCAGCAAGATCTTCGCCGCGACCGTCACCACCGGGAAGTGCTTGATCGGGTTCACCTCGGGCTCGATGAACAGGTTGATGTAGAGCCGCAGGAAGTAGGAGATCACCGACCACACCGCGCCGAACGTGCCCTTCAGCACGAGGGTCAACCGGGTCTGGCCGGACTTGAAGCGCAGCCACTCGTCGACGCGGTACAGGCCGCGGTTGAGCCACTCGATCAGCTCGCTGAAGATCTGCAGGATCCAGCGGATCACGCTCGGCACGATCCGGCCGGTCAGCTGGCGGCCGCCGCGCACGAGGGCGTCGGCGAGCAGCTCCTGCGCACGCCGCCCGAGCCGCGAGTTGAGGCCGAGCGCGAACCCGACGAACACGCCGCCCGCGACGAGCCAGCGCGCGAGGCCATCGCTGACGAGCCACGCGATCGCGGCCGGGACGGCGGGCTGGACCACCCAGCGCGAGAACCGGCTGCCAAGCATGCGCAGCACGAGCGGCCGGCGCAGCAGCGCGCGCGGCAGGGTGAACAGCACGAGCCGCAGCACGCGGCCGACCATGCGCAGGACGAGCAGGACCGCGCGGCGGAACAGCGTGACGTGGAGCAGCAGGAACAAGAACGCGGCGCCGATCAGGATCATCGTCGGGGTCGCGATCTCGAGCCAGCGATGCACCGAGTGCTCGTGGACCGCGCGGACCCAGGTCAGCGCCGCCGCGGTGGCGTCGTGGTGCGGAGCGCCGGCGGCATGCAGCGGAGCGCCGGCGGCATGCAGCGGATTGACCAGGCCGACGCGATCGACGACCAGCACGACCATGTGATAGACGCCCTCGAGCACGGTGTACGCGCCGAGGAACGGCAGGATCAGGTACAGGCTGAGGAGGCGGCCGACCGGCGTGCCGAACAACACCGACGAGATGCGCTGCAGAAAGCGCATGTAGCTCTCGCCGCGCCGGTAGACGCCGTCGAGCGAGCGCGACAGCGCGCGGTCGCAGCGCAGCAGCTCGTCGCCCGAGCGCACGTCGCGGCGATCGAGGTCGGGCATCTTGAGATCGTTGTGCGAGATGGCGTCGCGCAGGTTGCCGATCGACAGCTGGCCCGCGGCGACCGCCTGATCGAGCAGCTCGTCGATCAGCTTCTTCTCGGCGACGCGCTCGGGCAGGTTGTGCGGGTGGAGGTCGACCTCGTCGAGCGCGGCCTCGATCTTGGGGCGCAGCACGACGCGGACGTGGGTGTCGCCGCGCTCGACGATGTCGCGCAGCGCGGCCGCGAGCCGATCCTGCGCCGCGACGGTGGGCAGGACGCACTCGGCGACCTTGAGCGCGGCGGCGTGCAGGTGCTTGGCGACGCGGACCTCGCGGGTCGCCGGCAGCGCGCGCACCGCCGGCCGCTTGCCGAGCGACAGCGCCCAGCCGGCGAAGTCGACGACCTTGATCTCGCGGTCGGCGATCACGCAGGCGGTCTGGAGATCGTGGAGCAGGCGCGCCTCGGGCGTGAAGCGCAGCACGCGCTGGCCGGCGGCGAGCTCGGCGGCGGGCAGCAGCGCCTCGGTCCAGGCCGGCTCCGGCGCGCTGCCGACCGCGCGCGCGAGCCGGGCGCCGAGCTCGTCGAGATCCTTGCGCGCGGCCTCGCGGTCGCCGGCGCGCAGCGACAGGATCGCGGCGCGGGCGCGGTTGCCCTTGACCCGCGCGCGCGACGCCTTGGCGCGCGCCGAGGCGTCGACGACGGCGCCGGGCTCGGTCGGCTTGCGCGCGATCGGGGCGGCGGGCTCGGCGACGAACGGCAGCGCGGGGGCCGCGCTGGGCCGGGCCGCGGCGAGCAGGGCGGCAGCGTCGAGGTCGCGCGCGATCGCGGCGTCGACGTGGGACAGCTCCAGCGTGGGGAACGTCCGGTCGAGCGCCGCGGGCGCGAAGTGGCGCAGCTCGAGGTAGAGCGCGACGAACTCGACGTACGTCGCGGTGTCGTCGGCGGGCGGCAG
>Ga0307513_10011655_pt1 | contig 10910 bp, 7 predicted proteins | sample 15_EM_MG_FD_202174 | JGI IMG/M metagenome (GOLD analysis project Ga0307513, IMG submission 202174) | Populus trichocarpa ectomycorrhiza microbial communities from riparian zone in the Pacific Northwest, United States - 15_EM | ecosystem: Host-associated > Plants > Roots > Unclassified | place... | reverse complement strand
ACTGGTTTCATGGATTTAGCTCTGAGACCCTTCTTGCTGAGATTTAGCAGGTGAGGCGTCAGATTACGGTCAAGATAATCTGCTCTGCATGACTGGGTAAGAGGTCTAGTGAACGCAGAGGAAGGCCGACAAGTACCTCAGGCCGTCAATAGAAACAATGAGTACCGTCCTTTTGAACTCGTGTGTACCATTCGAACGTAGAGCAGTTTCAGAATATGAGTTGTGATGTGCAGGTGGTCGACTAGACTTTGCAAACAAGACTGTACGAGCGAAGGTGCCTGCAACCAAGAGTCCAATCAAGGCGATGGCCACACTGGCTATTCTCGTACGTGACCAGCTCCGAGGTTGCTGTTGAATATCGTCTTCCTCAGAGCTGTCGTGGTCATAGGGATCATCGTCCCGAGATAGGAGGCCCTTTCTCTCCTCAGCCTCCCCAGCCTTCGGAGGAAGTAAGTTCTTGGAGGAAGACGCCATCTTTGAATACTTACAGGAAGAGACGCGAAGTATCTATTTGTGCTATTAGCAGATTATATAAGCTGATGCTAATTTACTCCTCCGAGATACGTTCGAAAAACTGCTTCAAAGTCCCGGCTAACACCTCTGGCAATGCCTCCACATGCCTTAACACAACGTAGTAATCGAATGGGAACGAGTCCAGATATTTTTGCAGTTGCAACTCCATTTTGCCATCGACGGTTCTAAACTCAGCTTTGTCCATTGATAAAATGGAGCCTTGATTGGTGCCTCCGGGATTTTCTGCGGACATTTTTTGAAGGGAATCGAGAATGATGAAAACGATCATGACCCTTTGTTCTTCTGCTTTTCGGAGTACGGTTCGCAGTTTTTCGTGGTCCTGGCACATCCCATCCGAAATGATGAATTGCAGCTGCCACAGGTCAGCAGCAGATGTTGAGCTCATGGACTTCCGCTCTCTGGCGCTCTCTAAGACTTCCAAGCTAGTTTCTAGGAGGGAAAGAACATTGGTGGCCTTTTGGGAGAATTTAAACGCCTTCAAAACTTTGGCACCGGCTTGATCGGTGAATGGGCCTTGATCAAAACCGTGAAGGAGGTCAACACGTTCGCCGAATTTAGCTATCGCCACGTCGCCCGATTCAAGGCGACTTAAGGCTTTGGAAACTAAGGCCAAGGTCTGATAAGCTAGATGGATAGAGTGCGATTCTGCCATTGATCGAGAATCGTCGATCGAGATGAGGACTTGATACTCTCGCTGACTGGGCTTGGTCCGACGTAACCAGATCTTATCTTTGGTATAGTCGCTGGCAATGTAAGATATGACCTTTTTCATGTTCAGTCGTTTTCCAGTCCGGTAGTCCCCCTTCAGACGAGTGGCCTGTGTTGGTTCCAGAATGAGACGAAGTTGTTCGCAAAGAGTGTAAGCAAGGTCATGCGTCAGCGACTCGTACAGGCGCCAGACTTGGTCCGCTCCTGCTTCAGGATAATCCGCCAAGCGCCATTCTTTAAGTTGAAGCTCGATGTTGTTGCTACGCTCCTCCATCTGCATATCATCTCCCCGGCGATCCGACAAATCAAACTCAGCCTCATGGCGCTCTGAAAGACCGGTCTGAAGAATTGCACCTTCAACGTCATCGTCATGTGCCATGTTATTTGATGCCTGTGGCTGCGCAACTGGTTGGTGAGAAGATGGTTCTTCATGCTTTTCAAGAGGAAGAGGAGGGTCGAGATCCATTGCCACAGGTGCTTCGTAGGAATTCATTTCATCGTCAATGATTCTCAGTTGATCGAGTCTAGCTGCTTGTTCGTCACCCGCGGGCCCTAGAGCTTCCATGTCGTCGGCATCCTCAGGAAGAAGGTACTCAAGTTGGGATGGTTTGCTTGATTCCCCTGTTTGTTTGCAGGGTGCATCCTTCTGGTCTGTGTTAAGAATTTCATCGAAACGTTGACGGATTTCTTTCAGAGCGTCGCCAAGGCTGCGGAGGGGGTTTGAGACGCGCTGGAGTTCGCTCTGGGAACCTACCTGTCCTTCTCGGAGTCCAGAGGTGCCGGTTCCTGTCCCATCGTCATCTGTTGGTTCTGCATTCGAAGGGCGAATGTCCTCCATGGATCTAAAAACGCAGCGTCAGAATGGTTCCTTAAAGTTTCCAAGTTGTAGATGTACCCTTCATCGTTATCCGCCTTTTCTTCCGCGGAAGAAGATTCGCCAGCTCCGCCCCGACTCGTTCCTGCCTCTCCACTTGAGGAACTTTGTCCAGGTTCAGGATTGGCGGTTTCCTTTGGGTCGGTCGGGCCGCCCTCTTTAGAGACGTCGGGCTGGGCAACGGCTTCAACGGGAACCTTATCATTAGGTTGTTCTTCGTCCGCTTTCTCACCGGATGCATGGACCGGATTGGTGTCGTCCTCGCTCTCTGGACGCTCTTCGGTGTCATCCTCTGCAGGAGAAATATCTCGGCTTGGTTCCTTCATCGCAAAATCTTCAACGTCATCAAACTCTGCTTCTGCCACAAGCCCGTTTTCATCATTGTCCATCGCTTCGTCGTCGTCGCTATCGCTAATTCCTTCTTTAGCCAACTCGTCGCCGCCAAGATCCATCTCGTCAGGTAGATCGAGTGTATTTGCCTCCTGAACGTGCTCATCCATCGGCATACCACTGACGTTGGGGTCATTCAAGTCATCATCACCACCTTCACTTTTGACCTCCGCTTCCACATCCTCCGCATCATCCTTGTCAGCACCTTGCTGCATGTCTTCAGATTTTTCTTGAGGTTTCTTTCCCTCGCTACTTTCCTTTGCCGTCAACTCTGAGGGCCCGCCCTGTTCCTTGGAAAGATCTTTCTCTGCCTTTTCCTCCGTGTTGTCTGAGTCCTCTGGTCCCTTTTCATCACCCCACATCTTCTCGTCGACTGCAGCAGGGTCCAAGTCATCGAGTTCTCCGAGGGTTTCATCGAATTCGGGCTCGCTTCCATCGTCGGATTCCGCTTCGTCGTCAGATCCCTTATCCGGCACATCTTCCAATTTCCCCCCGAAATCGTCGTCCATCTCAATGGCGTCACCACCTTCGTGATCGGCTTCGTTGTCTTTGTTCTCTCCATCTTCGCCCTTTAGGCCTTCTATCTGGCTTTCATCCTCGATCTCTTTGCTAATGTTTTCAGTTCCCGACCCTTCGCCAATTCCTACACCAGCCGCCGATTCCATACCTTCGCCATTGGCGTCCTTTCCTTCGCCTTCTGGAGGTTGACAGAAACCCTGTTGAGAGAGCGTTTGCAACACCGAGCAGAGGACAAAGTCGAGCTTGAATAAAGCCTTCGTCCAATTGCTGTGCACAACGAGCTGGTCCTTCGCAAGGGAGAGGTAGAGAATAAGGAAGGGCATGACCCTTTCTAGGGTCTGGAACAAAGAACTTTGTGAAGATATTGAGAGTAGGAGTTGGTCAAGTTGGTCCTTGATGTTGTCCAAGTTCAGGAGGTGGGTGAAATCGCGGGCAAACTGATAGCCCTTCAAGATATATTTTTCTGTGTCGTCTCCATCCTGTGGGACAGTGTCGGGGCAACGTGAAACCAATGACTGCACGCTAACGAGGAGAGATGTAACGAGTGCTTCCAGATGAGTGGTGTCTGTGACTGTTCCAACAGGATCATCGAAAGGCAGGAGGGGCGTTATGTGTTGCTCCTTGAGCCAAATTTGCAGGGGCGATAGGAGATAATGCAATCGTAGTTGTGTTTTGCACCATTGGGAAACCATTTCATATGTGTGTGAGATATGACTTTCCGCCTGAAGCAGTAAATCAATTTCCTCTAAGTATTATAAAAGTGTTAGATGGTGAGGAAGATATTCACAACTGAGTCCGACCTTGAGTTAAAAAGGGCAGAGCAACCTTTCCGATGTTCGCTATCAAGGGTCTTAGTTGACCGAGTAAACGATCAGTTGTGGCGATAGCAGTGGAAATCTCGTGAAAGAAAGTCTCTAGTGTAGGGGAGTCTGATTGGAGCTTGCAGAAAGTAATTGCGCTGTTGCGAGTTTCAGAGAGCCCATGGACCAATTTGCATAAGCCCTCTTTGAGCGACAGCACATGGGCAACATGACTTTTCCATGCCCGCACGCCTTTGTCAGGAGACAACATCTTTAGTCTTTCCAACGTGGTCTGCATCTTCTGATAGGCGTTCAATGCTACAAACAACCTAGTTAAAAGCGTGAGTTGGCGCAAATATGCGATAGTATTGGGACCAACCTTGATCTGAGGTCGACAGCCATTGCAAATCCTGACTCGAGGAACATCGTGCCTCGCTGGAGCTCTCGCGTTGTGAGATCGGAATGGTGGTTTGGAACAGATGTACGTAACAACGGCAGACTACCGCAAAGCTTAACGAAGTACGATTCTCCTTTGTTGACCTCGACTTCCACTCTGAGGAACTCAGGGAGACTTGGTTGTTCTCGAATCCATTGCTGATCCGTGTTTTGTTGGAGGACCACCGCTTTTACGTTGCTCGCTAAACCAGCACATTTTAATTCCTTCAACATGTCGGCCCAAGCCTTCCTTTTTCGCACCAACAGCGCTTTTTGATGTTTGATTCGCAACTCGCTGGAGAGAGAAGGAGGAACAGAAAGAGAGGCAAGACTTTTGGATGTTGTGATTATCTTTACGGCTGCATCATCCACGTTCTCTGCTGAGCGGTCAATAATGAAGGGGCGGATGCGCTTTCCAATCAGGGCATTATATCTGTCGAATGTCCTTTTCAGGTTGGAAATATGATCCCGATTTGTGAGAGGATCGTCAATTGGAGGGATGAAAGGTGTTTCAACAAGGATTGTTGAAGTCAAAGCGAGCGGTTCGTCAAAGGAAAGTGGTCCGCCTTCAGGATCGCCGGCGTGATGGGGTTGAAGCCAATGTGCCACAGGTTGTCTTAAAACATCACGGAACTTTTTCATGATTTTATAAAGGTGTCGGTGAGTGCGCTGGGCGCTTTGCTTGAGGGCTTGAACATTGACATCCTTCCAACTGGCAAGCTTGATAAAGGCTTTGACTTCCTTTTCGAAGGTGACTTTTTCATCCGACAGATTCTTGCGCAATTTTTCTGAAAACAGGTCGTAATAGCGACGAGTGGAGTATAGAATCCGACCAACACGTTGAAACGCTAACCGGTGGAGAGGCGATTTTGAAGGGGCAATAGCAACTACATACTTTTCGAAACTGTGGACCAATTTCACGCGAGCGTCGAATTGGCCAAGGGGGCTTGCAGTTATGAAATCATCGATAAGGGGAATAAGTGATTTGAGGTATTGGTCGATTGAATGGGTCTCTCCTTCAGGGTCCTGATCGACCGCGCTTGCTGTTCCTCGTATAACAGTGTCGTAGAGTCGGAACCACCACTGTGAAACTTCCGCTGTAAAGTTCGCTGCTTGAGAATCCAAAAGCGTTTGCCAGCAAGATAATTCTAGACGTCGCCAGGCCACAATCAAACGAATTAATTGCTCTTGATGAATTTTGATGGAGTTGTCACGATTTGAGTACATCTCCCAGTCTTCGCTCTGAATCAATAGCTGTTCTATCAATGTCAAGATCTTCGCCACAGGACTGCGCGAATCGACTTCCAGGATAGATTGGCACTTTTCCATGAGATGTTTTACAACCATTTGATCTGGCCATTCTTCAGAGATAACTTCAAGTCGTTTATAGAGGCTTGCAATGACGGTCGCGCCGTTCTTGAGTTCTTGATAATTAGGGTCGGAATAGAAATTATATGGTTTGCTTGCTGAGCCTCGTGTCTCGTGCATGGCCGAGATGTTGTCCTGAAGAATAGAAAATTGGAACTGGATCCCACATTGGTCCAACGTCCCTGGCAAGGTCTCGAACGAATTGGCGACAAGCGTCTGAATGGTATGTCGCTTCATCCTGTAAAACCTTTCATCAGGTTGGTTAGCTGCTAAATCCACCAAGTCGTAATGAATATCAAGCAGGAGAGCCATGTCTTCCGGTTGGACCAGAAGCGAAGATTTGGGCAGTCCAGACCGGGAGGGGAAATCGCTGTCAGACGAGTCCTCGAAATTGGGGAACATTATCAGAAACTCCTGTTCTTCAATTTCTGCCTCGGTAACAGCAGTGTTCTCCTTTGATTGGCGATAGAGGGTGCTGGCTTCTGCGGCTTGTTGGTTCTCTTTCGCGCGATCTATGAGCCAAAGTCGAATGGCTTGATCATAAGCCCCGTCAATTACAGCTACGTTCTGTTCCTTTTGAAATCCAAGAGATTTTTCGAGGGCAAAGGATGCCAGTGCCAAGGAAACATGGCCGAAGGGGGTGGTACCTGAGGGACCATGTCTCTCGAAATTGTTGATGATTTGCCCTGCGCTACTCGCTGAGGGAAACGTCAACAATGATGCAGTCAACCCCATCTCAGGTGTATGGGCAAGAGAAGAGACCGAGTCTGCAATGACCCTTAGTCCGAGCCGCATGTAAAGAATGCCAAGCTTTAGGAGGGTGGTAATATCTGCGAATTCTGGATAGACGGCATCCAGTCGCTGATAGAACCCAGCAAGGGAGCCTTGCATCACGCGTTCGCGAAGGGTTGAATTTGAGTCGTCGCTGACCAGGGCGTTGAGTAAACCATCAATTTTGGAGGTTGATAAAATAGTTTTTTGGAATTGAAGAACTTCCGACCAAAAGAGATGTAGGCGTGGAACATTGCTACGGCTCGGTAGAATTGGCGAGTCGGCGAGACGAGCTTGAATATCTTTGAGCTGAGGTCTAAGCTTGTCGATCATTTCATTAGTCGCGTTTCCTGTTAGAATGCGCTCGAGTTGATGATGAACTCTGATTTGTGAGCTAAGGTTTGACTCCTCGCATTGAAGGCGATGTGATGTGCAATTTTGAACAGCGGCAGGGTCCATTGGCGCGTCTGGTATAACAAGATCCAAGAGCAAACGGCTCACGGCAACCCAGGCGAAACCCAGGACTTGAAGGGGGTCTTTGTTGGACGCGGTGACGATCAACGGAACGAGTTCCTTCCTCAAGGATGATAAGAAGCCAATGTCCTTGGATAAGAGCAGAAGAGTGAGTAAATTGGAAATGGATTCGAGGAAGTCGCCGTTGGTGTCCTGTGCCGCCGACTGGATTGATTGGTAGATAGCAGCATCATAAGAGGTGGCAAAACAAGACGCTATCTGAATGGAGCTCATCAATTCTCAGTCCAGTGAGGAGAAAAAGAGATGCGCATACGAGAGATAATGCTTGGTAGAGGATATGAGTAAACTGTGTCATGCGGCCTGTGATATGCCTGGATTCAATTATTGCAATCTGAGTTTGATGATGGAGAACATTTTCGTGCGAGTTCAGGGAGGAAAGTTTGATATGCGACATATCACTATTGAAGGATTTAGGCAGAGATAATTTAAAAAAATGGAAAGTCGCTGACCATGTTGAGAGCGTTTTGTGCAACAAAATTGGATGAAGCAGAATTGACGGCCCGACCATCCCCTGCAAAGTGCGGTGTCAGGTCAAGCCCTGGTCAAAAAGGGGCAAACATACTTGATTTCCAACTTGACCATTCCAGAGACCTTCCAACCAACACATTTGTGCTTTGATCAACAAGGAGGTTTCATCTTGAGGAAATCAATCGGCACATCGCTCTGAAGACAATGGTCATATAACTTACCCTTTCCGACCTCAAGCGCCCACGCAAGGTGTTGGTACGGGGTTATACGAAGGAGAGAAGTCCTCTCCTGGCGGCAAGAAAGACTGACAATTTCATGAATTAGATGACGCAGTTCCTAAGAATGAAGCCCTATTAGCCTGGAGAGTAGGACCAAGTTCAAAACCCCGACCTGTTCATCGTAGTCTACGCAGAGGAGTGCAAGGGCATGAAGTTCCAGGAGCATCGAGTTTGGATCAACTGGAGAGAAGCCCTCAGTGATCGTTTCAGAACTTTTACTTCCAAGACACTGTTAGGGAATCGTCAGCTTGAGAATGAAGTTATAGTACTAAAGGAACATACTTCATCCAGTGCAGTTCGAATGTTCAATAACTGGACTTCCTTTTGGGCCTTGTGAAGTGAAGGTAGCGATTCTATGCTAACAACATTAAAGGCTTGCATGCGGACAGCTATCCAGGCTTTAGATATACCTCGGATTAAATGTAGGCTTATTGGAACATACCTGAATAATCAGTTGAACTAACAAGAGAGGCTGCCAGTCGGTCTGTCATCTGTGTTGCTTCGCGGAGAGTTTGAGGAGGTGCTTCAAGGTAGAACCTTGTCCACACAGCAAACAGACCCAGACCTGTTGAAAGCGATACTTCGTCGTAAAGGGCTTTCGCGAGTTCAAAAATATGCGTAAACTCGGAAGGGGATTGATCCAGGGTGTCGATAAGCCAACGAGAAATCGCATATATGACAGAGAAGTCATAAGAAGATGAATTAAGCGCCCCCTTCAGGTATGTGGTGAAGGAAAGAATGGTTGAGAGCAACTTCATATAACTCTAACAGGGGGTTAGCCTTTGAATTGGGAAGCAACGAGGTGAAAGCTTACCAAATTTGATGATCTTGTCAGAATTTGCGAACCAAAGGTTAATAATTCTTTGTACAGCGCAACGACGGCTTGCCGAGTTCGGTGATCTCTTTCTTTCAGAGAATGGTTTTCGATTACCTGATCAAGGGAACGATCAAGCTGACAGATAAAAATAGTGGCGCCAAGGTTAATGATCTCAAAAACCACGGCTGGCAGAGTCGACATATCTGCCTCGGAAGAAATCCTTGATGAACCTTTGTCGTTCCAACAGAAAAACATTGGCTGTGATCAAATAAAAAATGAGACAAATCACATCTTAATAATGAATATTGACTGGCCTGATGCAGGATAAAGCCAGGAGGGATCCTTCTGTGAACGATATATGACTGTCGAGGCCTCTCAAGTGCAATGTCGAGATCCTGGTGAGGAAATTCGCTAACGAATTTGAAGATACTTGACAACCATTCTTTCTGTGGTCGAAGAGCAAGATATCGCACGATATATGGCATACAACCAGGAACGAGGCTTCGGGACAAGAAATAAATCCATGACAAGTCAGCGACCTCCAGGCATGGCATCAAAAGCACCGGCACGTGGTCAACAAGATTGGATAGGGCTGAATCTTGATCCAAAGAACGCCCAGTCGATGCATTCTGAAGAGATTGAGAGGGAGGATAGGACGATAAACCCCTTCTGACTGCCTCGAATATTATTCCTTTGAGGTTTGGGTTCTCCGAGAATGGCGACGATGTTACTGGCAATCGGTAATAATCGCGGATAATGGCCACATCATCTCCGAGAGGTGTTGCAAAAAGCGCTATTTCTAGACCTCGATTACGCATTGCCCTTGAGAGCTCCCCGTGATGTGGATCGACTGACATGAACAACCTAAAATTTGGATGAGGTTCTATGATTTCCACCTTCCCATCGACAAGACCCCGCTCGCTAAGCGTCAGAGAACCGTTTGGTTCACATAGCGAATTCAAGCGGTCGAGAACGGAAGGGCCACAAAGGTTGGCGCCATCTAGTAGCAACCAATGACCAGATCTCATAGCTTTTACCAGAGGGCCGTCCACCCACTCGAAATGGCCGACATCGGACGACGAGAACGATAATGATTGGAGCGAATTTCCTATCCGCTGATATTGTTCACTCTGCGTCGGGTCTGATGCTGCAATTTTGATAAGTAAGCTCGAAAAGGTTTTGGAGATGTTTCGAAGTTGGTGAGTTGAGGCTTTAGCACAGGATTCCCAGAGTTCGTGGGCTTCGGATTGAAAATTTGGCAATATTTTCGATCCTCTTGTACTCCGCAGGTCAGAATCCAGAGCAATCATCGAATGCTCAAGGAGTTCTCGAAGGCGTCTTCGTGCATCAACCTGTTCAAAGCTTCCTAATATGTCCATTGTATCCGTTGCACTGTTAACGGGGACTTCCAATAAAGGATACCCTGTCATGCCTGCCAATGCTCGTACAATGTCCGTTTTTCCGCTGTTGCGTGGCCCCGTCAGGATAGCGAGCCAGGACTGTGAAACGCAGTCTCCGAGGGATTCAAGGGCGGCAAGTTGCATCTTTAAGATGCGTCGTGGACGGGAGAGCGTTGCGCCATTGATCCTCGAGTTAGTGAAATGTCCAAATTGGACCTGTGTCGGCGAAATTGTCCAAGGAGGCGCATCTCCCAAAGATGTGGAGATAGTGCAGAAAACGTTGTCGAAGATTGTGCAAGCCCGAATACGGTCTTGTGGTGTTCTAAAGCGCTGAAGATACGCACTTCGAAGGTATTCGTGCGGTTGACCTCGGTGCTTACCCGAAAAGAGCGTACCCCAACGAACGATGTCTCGCAAGTTGAATTCCCAAGGCGATCCATCTTGTCCAAATGTATGGTGCACGCTGACTTGTTGGTTCAATTCGATATTGAAGGATATCATGGCGCGAAGGGTACTCTCATGAATGTCAGGGAAGACATGTGAACAAACCGTGTAGAAATCACCAGCAGTGAGTTCTTCGACGTAAACCTTTGTGAAGCGATTGACAAATGATTTTGGTAGACCCTTGCGGCCGCCACCTTGTTGAAGAGGATTTTGGGCAGCGAAAATTCGAAAATCGGGATGTCGAGTAAAAGAGCGATTGAGCTCCGGAATGTAGACCGTACCACGATGGTCAAGGATTGCATTTAAGCCTTCGAGGACTGCCTGCGGGGCGAGGTTCATTTCGTCGAGGAGGACCCAATGCCCCTCTTGAAGAGCCCTAAGAAATTCAGCATCCTTCCATGCAAACTCCCCAGCGGTTCCGCCTTCTACAGGCAAATCAGAACCGAAGAGATCAATTAAATCGGTTTGATCTGATAAATTGATCCGGCACAATTCGTGTCCAGAGAGATCGGCAAGAGCGGTGATCAAGCTGGTCTTCCCAACCCCAGGACTGCCCTCGAGGAGGATGGG
>Ga0307513_10011654_pt1 | contig 10911 bp, 9 predicted proteins | sample 15_EM_MG_FD_202174 | JGI IMG/M metagenome (GOLD analysis project Ga0307513, IMG submission 202174) | Populus trichocarpa ectomycorrhiza microbial communities from riparian zone in the Pacific Northwest, United States - 15_EM | ecosystem: Host-associated > Plants > Roots > Unclassified | place... | reverse complement strand
GATCACATCGGCGGCCTGCTCGGCCGCCGCCCGCGCCGCGACCGCGGCCTCGGCGGCCTGCGCACTTCCCGGCGGGGTACGCACCGCGGCGAGCGCGGTCAGCTCGGTGTCCAGGGCGTCGCGGGCGGCGGCCGCCTCGGCCTCGGCCGCGCGGGTCTCGCGCAACTCCGGCACCGCCGCCTCGACCGCGGCGGTCAGCTCGCGCATCGCGCCGAGGTGCCGCGCGGCCGCCTGCACCGCGGCGTCGTCCGCGTCGGCGAGACCGGCGAGCAGCTGGTCCAGCGTGGTCAGCTGGGCTTCGGCCTTGGTGGCGCGGGTCGACGCGCGGGCCTGGACCGCCTCGTAGACGTGCAGGCCGAGCAGGTTGACCAGGATCTGCTGCCGGGTCGCGGGCTTGGCGTGCAGGAAGTCGGCGAACTGCCCCTGCGGCAGGATCACGCAGCTGGTGAACTGCTCGTACGGCAGGCCGACCGCGTCGATGATCGCCTGGTCCATCTCGGCCGGCGTGCCCGCGAGCACCTCGCCCAGGTCTTCCGGACTCATCCCGGTGTCCAGCCGGGTCACGTCGAACCCGGGCGGCATCAGCTGCAGGCCCGCGCCCGCGGTCTTGACATTGCCCCGGCCGTCGCGGCGGACCACCCGGGTCGCCACGTACCGGGCCCCGGCCGACTCGAAGACCAGCCGGACCCGGGCCTCGGTGGCGGACGGCGCGAGCGCGTTGACGATGCCGCGGGCGCCGCCCCAGCGCGGGACCGTGCCGTAGAGGGCGAAGCAGATGCCGTCCAGCACCGTCGACTTGCCGGACCCGGTCGGCCCGACCAGGGCGAAGTAGTCGGCGTCGGTGAAGTCGACGGTGGTCTCGTCCCGGAACACCGTGAACCCGGCCATGTCCAGGCGCAACGGTCTCATCCGCCAACCTCGCTTCGCTCCGTGGGGCCAAGGCTCATGACTGGGTGCTCACCTCGTCGTACAACTCGTCGAACAGCTCGCGGACGCCGTCCTCGGTGTTGCCGCGATGGTCCAGGTAGTCGCCGAACAACTGCCGGGGCGAGCGGCCCGCGCGCTGGGCCAGCTGCGCCGCCTTGGGGTCGGGAACCATGTCGGGATCGATCCGGACCTCGAGCGCGTTCGGCAGCAGTTCCTGCACGTCCTCCCGCAGACCCACCCGCGGCGTCTCCCGGACGAAGACCCGCAGCCAGGCGTCCGGCAGCTTGACCGTGGCGAGCTGCGCCAGCGTGCCGCGCACGGTCCGCAACGTCTTCGCCGCGGTCACCGGCACGTCGCGCACCCGGGCCGCCTTGTCGGTGCCGACGTCGACGATCGCCACCGAGCAGACGTTCTCCTCCTCACCGAAGTCCACCGCCAGCGGGCTGCCGCTGTACCGCACCGGGCACGGCCCGATGACCTGCTGACAGCGGTGCAGGTGGCCGAGCGCCACGTAGTGCGCGTTGCTGGGGAACACGGTGGCCGGGACGGCGTACCCCAGCACGGTGTGCGCCTCGCGCTCGCCGCCGCCCGTGCTGGCGCCCACGACCGTGAGGTGCGCGGTGAGCAGGTTGACCACGCCGGGCTCGGCGAAACGCTCGCTGAGCCGGGCGATCAGCCGGGCGATGTGGTCGGCGTAGGTCTGGCTGGCCTCGGCAGCGGTCAGTTCGTACATCTCCGCGGCGCGGATCGCGTACCGCTGGGAGAGGAACGGCAGCGCGACCAACTGCCAGCGCTCGCCGCCCGCGGTGACGCCGGTGAGCAGCAGCTCGTCGGCGTTGTCCCGGACCGCGCCGCGCAGGAGGACGCCGGCGGCGTCGGCCCAGGGTCGCAGGGCGTCCAGGGCCGGGCCGTTGTCGTGGTTGCCGCCGATCGCGACGACCTGCGCACCGGTCTGGCGCAGCGCGGTCAGCGCCCGGGTGACCACCCGCGTCGAGTCGGACGACGGCGCGGCGCTGTCGTAGAGGTCGCCGGCGACGATGACGAGATCAGGCATTTCGTTGCGCGCGATCTCGACGATCTGGGCCAGCACGCGGATGTGCTCCTCATGGCGGTTTCGCCCTTTGAGGACCTTTCCGACATGCCAGTCGGACGTGTGCAGAATACGCATCGCAGCCCTTAGAACGGGATGTCGTCGTCGGACGAACCGCGGCCGCCCACGACGGCGAACGGATCGGCGCCCTGCACGATGGACCGCATCGTGCCGGACGGCGGTGGACCGGCCTCCGAATGTCGCGTCGCCCAGGCCGGGAACGGGAACTCGACGCAGAGCGGCACCGGGATGTCCGGCTGGTTGACGAACATCGTCCCCGGCCGGGCCAGTAGCGCGCGCTGGCGCATCGCGGGCGGCAGGAAGCCGTACTCCGGCCGGGACGCCTCGGCCGGGTCGAGGCGGCCGACCACCCGGATCGCCGAGTTGGTGACGATGCGCCGCTCCACCTCGCTGGCCGTCTGCTGGGCTCCGATCAGGATGACGCCGAGGGACCGGCCGCGTTCGGCGATGTCGAGCAGCACCTCCTTGATCGGCGAGGTGCCTTCCCGCGGGGCGTACTTGTTGAGCTCGTCGAGCACCACGAACAGCAGCGGCTTGCCGGTGCCGGCCTTCTCCTTCTCCTCGAACTCCGTCTTGAGCGTCACGCCGACCACGAAGCGCTGGGCCCGGTCGGGCAGGTTGTGCAGGTCCACGACGGTGACCTGGGCGCTCTCGGCGGTCCTGATCTGATGCGGTCGGCGGGCCGCCAGGTCGCCGCGGATCAGCCGGGCGAGATCCCGCTTGCTGCTGATCAGGCGCCGGGCGAAGGCGTTGACCGTGCCCATGTTGACCGCGCTGCCCGCCCAGGTCGACCGCGTCTCGTCGTCGGTGAGCTGGCCCACGACGTGATCGACCAGGTCACCGTAGGAACCGATCCGGACACCGTCGACGCTGACGCCGCCGTCCGCGGGCAGTGCGTACCGGGCCAGGTGGGCGGTGACCGAATGGACGACCATCGTGTACTGCTGGCGCTCGTCGTCGGCGTCCGCGAAGACGTACGGCAGGAGGCGGCCGGCGCAGAACTCCTCGATCGTCCAGTAGAAGCTGTCCACGCCGGTCAGCCGGCTGGTCACATCCGGCGCGCCGGACGAGTCCCCGGTGCGCGGCGGCGCATACACCCGGACGTCCGGGAACGGGGTCGCGGGCAGTTCGAGAAGTTTGTACGCCGCCGTGGTGGGCTCGTCCAGCTTGATGTTGGGATGGTCGAGGAACAGCAGGTCCTCACCCTTGACGTTGAAGATCAACGCACGCGCGTTCACCCCGTCGGCGCCCAGCTGGCCGGACCGGAACACCGAGTAGAGCAGGAAGGTGGCGAAGCTGGTCTTAGTCGCCACCCCGGAGATGCCGGAGATGGAGACGTGCGCGCCCCGGGTGCCGTCCAGGAAGTCGGCGTTCAAGAACACCGGTACGCCGTCGCGGCCGCTGCCCATCGGCACCCGGCGTTCCATCCGGTCGAAGTGCAGCGCCGCGTCGCGGGCCGCGCCGGACGCGCGGTGCACCACCGCGCCGGGCGACGGCGGCACGTAGAACTCGGGATCGACCCTGGTGGTGGTGATCTCGGCGGCCTCCTGCACCAGGGCGGGGAGCGTGCCCTCGGCGATCGCGAAGACGTCGGAGTCGAACTGGGCACCCTCGTGCCGGGCGCGGACCTGGGTGACCACGCCGGCGATCGTCACGGCCTCGCGATCCGGCAGCTCGCGACGGGTCACGACGACGTCGTCCAGCTGCAGGTAGCTGCCCGGCGTGACGGCCGTCCAGAACTGCAGTGGGGTGGCGTCCGAGGTGCCCAGCACCCGGCCGACGGGGGAAGAATCGTCTGACACGCCGATCATGTTGCACCAGGTGTACGACAAGAGTCGGACGCCGCGTCGGTTGGCACGGGTTTTCCACAAGAACTAGGGGTCGTCCACAGGGTTGTCCACAAGAGCTAGATTTTGCCCTTTCTCCGGGCGTACCGGAGAAAAAGCATGTCCTCGCCGGTGAGCAGGTGCCGCAGCGACATCTCGCGCGGCGGACCGGCCGGACCGGCGGCGATGCGCCCGGCAGCGCCGGCCGCGAGCAGCGGCGCGATGGTCAGGCAGAGCTCGTCCACGAGATCGGCCGCGACCAGCGCGCCGAGCAGGTGCGGCCCGCCTTCGCAGAGCAACTGGGTCGCCCCCCGCGCGTGCAGCGCCGCGATCCCGGCGGCCAAGTCCACGGTGTCGTCGCCGACCGTGACGATCTCGGCCACCTTTTCGATCGCGGTCCGCCGTTCGGCGCCCGCGCCGGCGTGCGTGAGTACGATCGGCGGGATCGGCGCGTCCGAGAAGATCAGCTGGTCGGGGTCGAGATCGAGGGTGCCGGTAACGATCACCACGAGAGGGAACTCGGGCAGGCCGTGGGCCCGGCGCCAGGCCCGGCGGCGCTCGTCGAGGCGTAACGCGTCGTAGTTCTCCGCGCGGACGGTGCCGGACCCCACGACGAGCGCGTCGCAGACCATCCGCAGCGTACCGAAGATCTGCTTGTCGCTCGGCCCGGACAGGCCGCCGGAGAGACCGTCGACGGTCACGGCGCCGTCGATGCTGGCGACGAAGTTCACCCGTAACGTCGGGTGGTCGTTGCGCGGATAGTGCTCGACCAGATCGACCGGCTCGTCGCCCGGCCGGGCCGCGCGTATCGTCACGGCGACGCCGGTCCGGTGACCGGCGGGACCGGTTCCGGCCGCTGGTGCTGGCAGTCGCACCAGGAACCGCCGCGGCAGTCCTCGTGCCGTCGCTGGCGGCAGGCCCGACAGATCATGGCGGAAACCCTATCTCGGGTCACGGCTGCGTCCGGCGAGACATTGCCCCTTCGGCGGGCGATAATGCGCGCTACGCCGGGGCGCGCGGGCAGGGGAGGACATCCATGACGAGGCAGCCGACGCGGGCGCCCGGCCGCCCGACGCTCGACGCCGTGGCCGCCCGGGCCGGCGTCGGCCGGGGCACCGCGTCCCGGGTGCTGAACGGTTCGCCTCAGGTCAGCGCGCAGGCCAAGGCCGCGGTCGAGGCGGCGATCTCCGAGCTCGGGTACGTGCCGAACCGGGCCGCGCGCTCGCTGGTCACCCAGCGCACCGACTCGGTGGCGCTGGTCGTCTCCGAGTCGCAGGAGCGGGTGTTCGGCGAGCCGTTCTTCGCCGGCGTGCTGCGCGGCATCAACGCCACGCTGCTCGAGACGCCGCTGCAGCTCTGGCTGGCCATGGCCGCGTCCGCGGAGCAGCGCCGGCGGGTCGAGCACCATCTCACCGCCCAGCACGTCGACGGCGTGCTGCTGCTGTCGTTGCACGACGACGACCCGCTGCCCGCGCTGCTGCGGGACCGGGAGATGCCGTTCGTGCTCGGCGGCCGGCCGGCCCACCCGGCGCCCGGCGACGCGTTCGTGGACGTGGACAACGAGGCCGGCGCCCGCGAGGCGGTCGAATACCTGCTCGCGGCCGGCGCCCGCCGGATCGCCACGGTGGCCGGGCCGCGGGACATGGAGGTCGGCCGGGCCCGGCTGGCCGGCTACCGCGCCGCGGTGGGCGGACCCGGGCTGGTCGAGTACGGCGACTTCAGCGAGGCCGGCGGCACCGCCGCGATGCGCGCGCTGATCAACCGCGAACCCGGGCTCGATGCCGTCTTCGCGGCGTCCGACCTGATGGCCGGCGGCGCGTTGCGGGCGCTGCGCGAGGCCGGCCTGCGCGTGCCACAGGATGTCGCGCTGGTCGGGTTCGAGGACGCGCCGGTGGCCCGGCAGACCGTGCCGCCGCTGACCACCGTGCACCAGCCGGTCGAGGAGATGGGCCGGCGGATGGCGGAACTGCTGATCGCCATGATCGGCCGGCAGCCGGTCGCGGAGTCGCACGTTCTGCTGGACACCCGCCTGGTCCGTCGAGGCTCCGCCTGAACGGATCTAGGCTGCTGGGTGAAATGCCGCATGTTGCGATCGAGACATGACGGCGCAACCGGTAGGAAATGCCGAGTTGGCAGGCTGGACGCCAGCGGGCGGCACGCCGTGCCGCCTGCAGACGGGAGGAGTTGCATGTTGTTGCGGGTACGGGTCACCCTGCCGGACCGACCTGGCGCACTCGGACAGGTGGCGCGCACGCTGGGCGTCGCCGGTGCCGACATCGTGCAGGTGGTGGTGCTGGAGCGACTCGGCGGCCGGGCCGTCGACGACTTCACCGTCGTCTGGCCGGGAGCCTCCCGCGTGGAACGCCTCCTCGCCGGCCTCGCCGCGATACCCGGCGTCCAGGTCGACGGCGTCTGGAAGGCGATCGGCGCACCGGTCTCCGGCGGCCACGATGCCGAGCTGCTGGCCCAGGTCGCGGCCAACCCGGTCGACGGCCTCGCGACGCTGGTCGACGCCGTACCCGGCCTGCTCGCCGCGGACTGGGCCGCCGCCGCGATCGTGCCCGCCGACTGGGCTGCCCGCTCGCGGTCGCTACCCTCCGAGCCGACGGTGGCCTACGCGAGTTGGCGCGCGCCCGACCCGCTGCGCCTGCCCGAGGTCACCCCGCTGCGCGCTCGGCCGCTGATCGGCCCGGACACCACCCGGTACGCGGTGGCGCCGTTCGGCCGCGCCGGCCTGGTGCTCGTGGTCGCCCGCTCCGACGACGACGAGCTGCCCGCGGCCGCCTTCCACATCACCGAGGTGGACCGGGTGGCCCAGCTGGTCCGCGCCGCCGCGGTCATCCTCGGCGACCGGCTCGACACCGCGGGCCTGCCCACCGTCGCGGCTGTGATCGAGCCCTCATAGTCCGACCTGGTTGGGCAATGCGCGGGTAACACCGGCGAGGCACGCTTAGGTTCGGTCCAGGGCTGGTCCTACCGACTCGCTCCGAAGGGAAGTGCCGCGCATGGCGCTGTGGCGGATCCGAGCGACGGTCGACGACCGGCCGGGCTACCTCTCCGTGCTGACCGCGAGCCTGGCCCTGCGCGCGGTGAACATCCTGGCCGTCCAGGTACACACCACCGAGGCCGGCGCGGTCGACGACTTTCTGGTCGACGCGCCCGACCTGATGAGCGAGGCGGACCTGCTGGCCGCGATCAGCCGCGGCCGAGGCCGGGACGCGTTCGTGGCCCGGGCCGAGGCGCAGGGGCTGGCCGACCCGCCGACCCGGGCGCTCGCCCTCGCCGGTCGGCTGGTGCACGACCCCGAGGGGTTGGGCGAGGCCCTGGCCGGGTTGCTGGACGCGGCCGAGGTGCGCTGGCGCGCGGACGATCCGGCGGGCCCGCCCGGCTTCACGGCGCGGCGGATGGTGCTGGCCGACCCGGCCGGCGGCACCTACGAAGTGGTCCGCCGCGAGCCCGCGTTCACCCCGGCCGAGTACGCCCGCGCGCAGGCGCTGGTCGAGGTGTCCGGCGCGCTGCTGCGGCACAGCGCGGAACAGGCGACGCTGCTGCTGCCGGACGGCTCCGAGTTGCTCGTGCGGGCGGCCACCGCGGACGATTTCGACGCGGTACTCCGGCTGCACGAGCGCAGTTCGGCGACCACCCGGCAGCGCCGCTACCTGGGCGGCGTCGAGGCGCCGTCGGAGGCGAGGCTGCGTCGCCTGATCGAGCCCGCGGGCGGGCTCACCCTGCTCGCGATGCAGGACGACCGGGCGGTCGCGATGGCGAACCTCGTCGTCGAGGGTGACTTCGGCGAAGTGGCAGTGCTGGTGGAGGACGCCTGGCAGCGCCGCGGCATCGGCACCGCCCTGTTGCGGCGCCTGATCGGGTACGCCCAGGGGTCCGGGTTGGGCGCGCTGGTGGCGCACACCGGCGTGGCGAACGTGGCGATGCTGCGGACGTTGCGGCGGTTCGGGGCCGGCGCGGGCGACCGCGACGGCGCGATGCTGACCGTGACGCTTTCGGTGGTCGGCCGGCAACGGGCCGCCGACGAGACTCCCGCCACCTCCGGGTAGCGGCAACGATCGCCCGCACCGGCACACCGGCGCTCGCCGGTGGGTCGGATCAACGACGTCGGCCCCACCTGGACGGTCGCGACCTGCCCCCACCGAGAGGCGATCTTCGATAAGGTCGCGCAACCGGATCATGCACCTCACGGAAGGACCACGATGTCCGTCGCTCGCAGACTCCGCGCCCTGGCGGTGTCGGCGGCAGCGATGCTCACCGTCCTCGTTCTGGGCAGCGCCGTCCCTGCTCACGCCGCCTATCCGACCAGCTCCTTCTCCGAAACGTGGGGCCAGACGTACACCCGCGGAACGCTGACTTGGTACAACCGAAATGTCGGTGTCGCCGGCACGGAGCGGGTCACGGCCGGCAACTGCCGCGGGACGAGCGCCTATGCGTTCACCAGCTGGGACAGCCTTCTCGGCAGTGGGATCACCCTGCCTGCCTGTAGGGAGCCCGGCTGGCCTACCGGAAATGTCGACTTCTCCTTCGCTATCCCGGCCAATATCGCCGGTGGCGCCGCCTACGTCAGGGTTTGCCTCTACGCCGACACCTACCGCGGGCCCGGTACCGAACTGGTGTGTGACAGGTACAACCACCCCTAGCCGGCGCGCTCGCGTCAGGAGTGCCGGACGCCGTGTTCCACACAGGTCGCGGTCCATCCGGTCGGCACGACCTGCACCGTCATCCGGCGCCGGCAGTCCGGGCAGTACCGCGGCGGCTCCAGCACCCGGGCCGCCCGGCAGGCCGCGTGCTCCCCCTCGGCGGCCGCCGCGCCGCAGCGGTCACACCACACCCCGCCGGCGCCGCCGGTCGGGTCCACCCGCTCGCCGGACGCCACGACGGCCGTCACAGCGTGGCCGACAGGGCCTTGACCGGCATCTTCAGCTCCGCCAGCAGCTCCAGGTCGGCGGTGGCCGGTCGGCCCAGCGTGGTCAGGTAGTTGCCGACGATCACCGCGTTGATGCCGCCCAGCAGGCCGTCCCGGGTGCCCAGGTCGCCGAGGGTGATCTCGCGCCCGCCGGCGTACCGCAGAATGGTCCTCGGCATGGCCAGCCGGAAGGCGGCGATCGCGCGCAGCGCGTCCTTGCCGTCCACCACCGCGCGGTCGCCCAACGGCGTGCCCGGCCGGGGGTTGAGGAAGTTGAGCGGGACCTCGTGCGGGTCCAGCTCGGCCAGCTGCACCGCGAACTCGGCCCGCTGCTCGACGGTCTCGCCGAGACCCAGGATGCCGCCGCAGCAGACCTCCATGCCGGAATCGCGAACCATCTTCAGCGTGCCCCAGCGTTCCTCCCAGGAGTGGGTGGTCACCACGTTGGGGAAGAAGGACCGGCAGGTCTCCAGATTGTGGTTGTACCGGTGCACGCCCATCTCGACCAGCTCGCCGACCTGCTCGGCGGTGAGCATGCCGAGGCTGGCCGCGACCTGGATGTCGACCGCCGCCTTGATCGCCGCGACGCCCTCGCGCAGCTGCGCCATCAGCCGCTGGTCCGGCCCGCGCACCGCGGCCACGATGCAGAACTCCGTCGCGCCCGTGGCCGCGGTCTGTTTCGCGGCCTCGACCAGCGACGGGATGTCCAGCCAGACCGCCCGCACCGGAGACGTGAACAGCCCGGACTGCGAGCAGAAGTGGCAATCCTCCGGGCAGCCGCCGGTCTTGAGCGACACGATGCCCTCGACCTCCACCTCGGGGCCGCACCATCTCATCCGGACCTCGTGCGCCAGCTGGAGCAGCTCGGGCAGGTCCTCGTCGGGCAGCCGCAGCAGGGCCAAGACGCCCTCCTCGTCCAGGCCGACACCGGCTGCGAGCACCTGGGCGCGGGCCCGGTCGAGGATCTCTGACATGCCCGTACCCTACAGGCCGGCTACGACAGGAATCGGCGCCGGCGAAGGGTCCGGAAGAGTGTCGGCGGCGGGTGATAGTTTCCCCTTCTCTTCGTCGTTGGGGGTGTCTTGGCGAGCTGGTTGGACGCGCTGGACCGACTGGCCCGCGCCCGCGCCGAGGCCGGGCTCACCCGTCGGCTGCGGCCCCGCGCGGCCGGCGACCAGATGGTCGATCTGGCCGGCAACGACTACCTCGGCCTGGCCCGCCACCCCGAGGTGCTCGCGGCGTCCGCAAAGGCCCTGGATGCGTACGGACTGGGAGCCACCGGTTCGCGACTGGTGCGCGGGTCCACCGACGAGCACGCGGCGCTGGAGGCCGACCTGGCCGGCTGGCTGGACGCCGAGCAGGCCCTGGTCTTCTCGTCCGGCTACCTCGCCAACCTGGGTGCGGTGCGCGCCCTCGCCACCAAGGAGACGCTGCTGGTCTCCGACGCGTACAACCATGCCTCGCTGATCGACGGCTGCCGGATCTCCGGCGCCCAGACCGTGGTCGCGCCGCACGCCGATCCGGCCGCCGTCGCGGCACTGCTCGACGCCGCGTCCGGCCGTCCGGCCGTGGTGGTCACCGAGTCGGTGTTCTCGGTGGGCGGTGATTGCGCCCCGCTGGCGCGGTTGCACGAGGTCACCTCGGCCCGCGGCGCGTTGCTGCTGGTCGACGACGCGCACGCGGTCGGTGTCCTGGGCCGGCACGGCTCGGGCGGCGTCGCAGCGGCCGGTCTCGCCGGCGCTCCGGACGTCGTGATGACCGCCACCCTGTCGAAATCGCTGGGCGCCGCCGGCGGCCTCGTGGCCGGCCCGGCCGCGCTGGTGCGGCACCTGGTGGACACCGGCCGCACCTTCATCTACGACACCGCGCCGCCGCCGGCGGTGGTCGCCGGGGCGCGCGCCGCGCTGCACGTCGCCCGGTCCGCCGACGACCTGCGCGCGGTGCTCGTCGCCCGGGCCGCCTTGACGGTCCGGCGGCTGCGGGCGGCCGGCTTCGACGTGGCCCGGCCGCCCGCGGCCGTGCTGTCCGTGGTCGCGCCCGGTCCGGAGGCGGCGGTGGCGTGGGCCGCGGACTGCCGCGACCGCGGGGTCGCCGTCGGTTGCTTCCGCCCGCCGTCCACACCGGACGGTTCG
>Ga0307513_10011653_pt1 | contig 10912 bp, 9 predicted proteins | sample 15_EM_MG_FD_202174 | JGI IMG/M metagenome (GOLD analysis project Ga0307513, IMG submission 202174) | Populus trichocarpa ectomycorrhiza microbial communities from riparian zone in the Pacific Northwest, United States - 15_EM | ecosystem: Host-associated > Plants > Roots > Unclassified | place... | reverse complement strand
GAGCCAGCGGTGCGGTGCGGGATCCGGCGATCCGGGAACGGCTCACCCGGGCGTACGTCGGCCTGAGCGTGCTGCGGTCGCACACGTTGCGGACGCTGGCGGCCGGGACCGACGCGACCGCCGGGCCGGACGCGGCGGTCGTCAAGCTGCTCTGGTCCGGATGGCACCGGGCGCTGGGCGAGCTCGCGATGGCCGTGCGGGGCGCCGCCGGGACGGTGGTCTCCGGCGAGCTCGACGAGTGGCAACGGCTGTTCCTGTTCAGCCGGGCCGACACCATCTATGGCGGCTCCGACGAGATCCAGCGCGGCACGATCGCGACGCGGACGCTCGGCCTGCCCCGGCAGGCCCGCCGATGACCCCCGAGTTGGTCGGCCCCGCCGGGCGGGAGCTGCTGGCCGGCAAGGTCGTGGTGGTCACCGCGGCGGCCGGCACGGGCATCGGCTCGGCCCTGGCCCGGCGGTGCCTCGAGGAGGGCGCCACGGTGGTGATCAGCGACCGCGGCCTGCGCCGGCTGGCCGAGACCCACGAGGAGCTGATGCCGGCGTACGGCGAGCGGGTGCTGGCGCTGGGCTGCGACGTCACGTCCGAGGCCGAGGTCCAGGCGCTCATCGCCGATACCGTGGCGCACTACGGGCGGCTCGACGTGATGATGAACAACGCCGGCCTCGGCGGCACCAGCCCGGTCACCGAGATGACCGACGAGCAGTGGCTGCGGGTGCTGGACGTGACGCTCACCGGTACGTTCCGCTGCACCAGGGCGGCGTTGCGGCAACTCGTCGCGCAGGGTGGCGGCGGGGCGGTGGTGAACAACGCCTCGGTCCTCGGCTGGCGCGCGCAGCCCGGCCAGGCGCACTACGCGGCGGCGAAGGCGGGCGTGATGGCGTTCACCCGCTGCGCGGCGCTCGATGTGGCCGAGCACGGCATCCGGGTCAACGCGGTCGCCCCCAGCCTGGCGATGCACTCCAATCTGGCCCGGGTGACCACCGACGACGTGCTCGCCGACCTGACCGCCCGGGAGGCCTTCGGCCGCGCCGCGCACCCCTGGGAGGTCGCCAACGTGATGGTCTTCCTGGCCAGCGACTACTCCTCGTACCTCACCGGCGAGGTCATCTCGGTCAGCAGCCAGCACCCCTGAGGATCCCGCACCATAAGTAGAACGTGTTCTCGTATCCGTGCACCTCTGGCTGTTCAGAAGCGCTGATTAGTGTGCTTGAATTGCTAGAACACGTTATGGTAGGAGGATCCGTGGCTGAGCCTCACTTGGCGGACGGTCTTGATCTGACCGATCCCGACGTCCTGATGGATCGAGTCCCGCACGAGGAGTTCGCCGAGCTGCGGCGCACCAGCCCGGTCTGGTGGAACACCCAACGCTACGGCAGCGCCGGCTTCGAGGACGACGGCTATTGGGCGGTCACCCGGCACGCCGACGTGATGGCCGTGTCGCGCGACAGCGAGACGTATTCGACCTGGCAGAACACCGCGATCGTACGGTTCCGGGAGGGCATGCCCCGGGAGAACATCGAGATGCAGCGGCTCGTCCTGCTCAACATCGATCCGCCCCAGCACACCAAGGTCCGCGCGATCGTCTCCCGCGGCTTCACCCCGCGGGCGATCAACGCGCTGCGCGACGCCTTGTCAAAGAGGGCCGAGCGGATCGCGCGGGACGCGCTGGAGAAGGGCAGCGGCAACTTCGTGACCGATGTCGCCTGCGAGCTTCCCCTGCAGGCGATCGCCGAGTTGATCGGCGTCCCGCAGGAGGACCGGTTGCGGATCTTCGACTGGTCCAACCAGATGATCGGCTACGACGACCCGGAGTACGGCGTCGACCCGATGGCGGCGGCCTACGAGCTGCTCGCGTACGCGATGCAGATGGCCGAGGACCGGCAGGAGAAGCCGCAGGACGACATCGTGACCAAGCTGGTCAACGCCGAGATCGACGGCGACCACCTCAGCTCGGACGAGTTCGGCTTCTTCGTGCTGCTGCTGGCGGTGGCGGGCAACGAGACCACGCGCAACGCGATCTCGCACGGGATGCTGGCCTTCCTGCAGCACCCGGAGCAGTGGGAGCTGTTCAAGGCCGAGCGTCCGCGCAGCGCGGTCGAGGAGATCATCCGGTGGGCGACGCCGGTGAACGTGTTCCAGCGCACCGCCCTGCACGACACCACGCTGTCCGGACAGCAGATCAAGGCCGGTCAACGGGTGGCCATCTTCTACGGCTCGGCGAATTACGACGAGGAAGTGTTCGCCGACCCGCACCGGTTCGACATCACCCGTACGCCGAATCCGCACCTGGGTTTCGGCGGGAGCGGCGCGCACTTCTGCCTGGGCGCCAACCTGGCCCGGCTGGAGATCGAGCTGATCTTCAACGCGCTGGCCGACCACACCCCGGACATCCGCCAGGCCGGCGAGGTGCAGCGGCTGCGTTCCGGCTGGCTGAACGGCATCAAGACGCTCGACGTCAACTACCGCTGACGTCATCGCCGCGGCCACCCACTCAGGCTGAGTGGGTGGCCGCGCTGTCTGCCGGTCAGCGGGACACGGCCGAGCAGCGCGTGGACCACCAGGGGGTAGGCCGGCGGCCCGCCGCTACGCCGGCGCCGTGGCCGGTGGGGTGGTCGCCACCACCCACATGGCGAAGAACTGCGAGCCGCCGCCGTAGGCGTGCCCCAGCGCCCGGCGGGCATCCGGCACCTGGTGGTCACCGGCCCGGCCCATCACCTGCATCGCGGCCTCGGCGAAGCGCAGCATGCCGGAGGCGCCGATCGGGTTGGAGCACAGCACGCCGCCGGACGGGTTGACCGGCAGCCGGCCGCCGATCCGGGTCTCGCCCGCCTCGGTGAGCTTCCAGCCCTGGCCCGGCTCGGCGAAGCCCAGGTTCTCCAGCCACATCGGTTCGAACCAGGAGAACGGCACGTAGATCTCGGCGACGTCGATCTGCTCCAGCGGGTCGGTGATGCCGGCCGCCTCCCACAGGGCCACCGCCGCGTCGTATCCGGCCCGCGGGTTGACGTGGTCCTTGCCGGCGAAGGCGGTCGGCTCGGTCCGCATCGAGGTGGCCTGGATCCAGGCCACCTGCCGGCCGCTCGCCTCGGCGGCCGCCTCGTCGCCGATAACCACCGCGCACGCGCCGTCCGAGGAGGGGCAGGTCTCGTCGTACCGGACCGGGTCCCAGAGCATTGTGGACGCCGTGACCGACTCCAGCGTGATGTCCGGCTGGCGCAGGTGGGCGTACGGATTGCGGGCGCCGTTCTGCCGGTCTTTGACGGCCACCATCGCGCCGATGTGCGGCGGCGCCCCGGCCCGGCGGATGTAGGACCGGATGTGCGGGGCGAAGTAGCCGCCGGCGCCCGCCCCGAGCGGCACGGTGAACGGCGGGTTGATCGACAGCGCCCACATCGCGTTGGACTCGGACTGCTTCTCGAACGCCACGGCGAGGACCCGCCGGTGTACGCCCGCGCGGACCAGGTTGCTGGCCACGATCGCCGTGGCACCCCCGACGGAACCGGCCGTGTGCACGCGCAGCAGCGGCTTGCCGGTCGCGCCGAGCGCCTCGGCGAGGAACAGCTCGGGCATCATCACGCCCTCGAACAGGTCGGGCGCCTTGCCGAGCACGACCGCCTCGATCTGCGACCAGTCGGTCCCGGCGTCGGCCATGGCCCGGTCGATCGCCTCCCGGCACAGCCCGGCCATCGACACGTCCGTGCGGCGGGTGCGGTGGTGGGTCTGGCCCGTGCCCAGCACGGCCGCCCGTTGTGGCGTCATCGGGACCCCAATACGCAGAAGAGGTTCTGTTGCAGGGCCGGTCCGCTGGTGGCGTGGCCGGCCGCCCGGTCCGCCTGGCCCGACATGACGTGCCGGGCCGCCGCGCCGATCCGGGCGAGGCCGGCGGAGAACATCGGGTTGCCGGCGAGCACCCCGCCGGACGGGTTGACCCGGACCCGGTCGCCGAGGCCCAACTCGTGGATCAGCAGGAGCTCCTGATGGCTGAACGGGGCGTGCAGTTCGGCGACGTCCAAAGTGGCCGGATCCAGCTCGGCGTCGGCGGCGGCCGCAACGGCCGAGGGGGAGCGGGTCAGATCGCGCAGGCCCAGCCCACCCGGGTCGATGCGGTGCGCGAAGCCGGTGATCCAGGCCGGTCGGCGGCAGTGCCGGCGGGCGACGTCGCCGCGGGCCAGCACGACGGCCGCGGCGCCGTCGCTGATCGGGGCGCAGTCGTGGGCGCGCAACGGATCGGCCAGGTACGGCCGGGTGAGCAACTCCTCGGCGGTGACGTGGCCGGAGAGCTGTGCCTTGGGGTCCGCCAGCGCGTGTTCCCGGCTGCGCGCCACCGTCTCGGCCATCTGCAGCTCGGTCACCAGCCCGGAGTCGAGGCAGAGCCGGGCCTGCAAGGCGGCGATGCTCACCGAGTCGGGCCACAGCGGGGCGACCAGATACGGGTCGAGTTGCAGGGCGAGGATCCGGCGCAGGTCGCCCGCCGAGGACTTGCCGAAGCCGTACGCGATGGCGGTGTCGGCCTCGCCCATCAACAGCTTCACGTACGCCTCGTAGAGCGCCCAGGCCCCGTCCATCTCCACATGGGACTCGACGATCGGCGGGAAGGCGCCGATGGCGTCCACAGCGGACACGAACGAGAAGGCGCGGCCGGCGAGGTAGTCCGACGAGCCCGAGCACCAGAAGCCGATGTCGCGCCGCTGCAGCCCGGTCTCGGCCAGCACCTCGTGGAAGAGGGGCACCAGCATCTCCACCCCGTTGGTGGTGCTGGAGCTGTGCCGCTCGTTCGGCGACTGGGCGAAGCCGATCACGGCGATGTCGTTCGTCGCGGCGTTGGTCATTTGACTGCCTCCCGTCACAGGTGGCGGGCGTAGGACTCGTACGCCGCGTCGGGCTCGCCGGTCGGCTGGAAGTACTCGATGTTCTCCGGGGTCGTGCCCCACTGCTCGCGGGGCCGCCACACCGCCGCCACCCGCATGCCCATCCGGACCTGCTCGGCCGGGCAGCCGAGGATGAGATGCAGCAGCGGGATGTCCGCCCCGTCGATCAGCACATAGGCCGCCACGTACGGCGGTTTGTGCCGCTGGCCGGCGTGCGGCACGTTGATGATGGAGAACGTGGTGACCGTGCCGTGGTCGGAGAGCTCCACCTCCTCCTCGGTGGGCACGCCGTCGGTGGGACAGGCGCCGCGGGGCGGGAGGTAGACCTTGCGGCACGCCGGGCAGCGCTGGCCGAGCAGCCGGCCGGTGGCCAGGCCGCGCAGGTAGCGGCTCTCCTCGGGGGATGCGGTGTGCTGGTAGCGCAGCCGGATCGGGGTGATGACCGAGGTGACCGCGTCGGCGGCCGGGGCCGGTGGCGCCGGCGCGCCGGCTTGGCCGAGCGGCTCGAAGCACTCGATGTCACGGATGTTCCCGGCCGGGGTGGCCGCCCAGCGGGCCCGCACCCGCATGCCGGTACGCATCGCCTCGGGGGTGCCGCCGTCGACCGCGTGCAGCATCGGGGTGTCGGCGCCGTCCAGCCGGATCAGCGCCCAGGCGAACGGGTGCTCGAGCGGTTGCCCGGTCCGCGGTTCGGGTTGCCAGCTCCAGGTGAGCACGGTGCCGGCGGCGGACACCTCGACCAGTTCGGTCAGCGGCGCGTGGGTGATCGGGTCGTACTCGACCGGCGGGGCGTGCACCCGGCCGTCGGAGCCGCGGCTGCCGAGGATGCGCCGCTCGCGCAGGGCGGTCATGAACGGCCCCAGGACCGGCCCGAGCGAGCGGGTGTAGTCGAACTCGATCTCTAGGGGGGCGCTCAGCACGGTTTCCACAGTCACGAGTGAAACACGTTCTACTCCTGTCGGCAACGCCGAGTGGCTTGGGGGAAACGAGCGGATAGAACGCGTTACAGATTGGTCCGGGCGGGCCGCAGTGCGGCGAGCCGGTCCAGGGTGTCGTCGGCCTCGCGGACCAGATCGGCCATCACCTCGGCCACCGGGCGTACCTCGTTCATCCGGCCGACGATCTGCCCGACCGGCATCGCCACGACGGACGGGTCGCCGGAGTTCATCAGCCGGCCGTGCGCCTCGCTGACGAGCAGGTTCTGCAACGGCATCGGCAGCGGCTCCGGTGCGCCGGGCTCGTTCCAGGCGTCCGTCCAGCGGTTGCGCAGCAGCCGGGCCGGCTTGCCGGAATAGACGCGGGACCGCACGGTGTCGGACGAGGTCGCCTTGAGCAGGGCGTCGCGCAGCGCCGGCGGGGAGCCCGCCACGTATTCCGCTGTCGTCAGCCACGCCGAGCCCATCCAGGCGCCGGCAGCCCCGAGCGCCAGCGCGGCCGCGATCTGGCGGCCGCTGCCGATCCCGCCGGCGGCCAGCACGGTCGCCTCGGCGCCGACGGCCTCCGCGATCTCCGGGACCAGCACCATGCTGGCGATCTCGCCGGTGTGCCCGCCGGCCTCGTAGCCCTGGGCCACCACGATGTCCACTCCGTTGGCGACGTGGTGGCGGGCGTGCGCGACCCGGCCGGCGAGCGCGGCCACCAGTACGCCGTGCGCGTGCGCCTGGTCGATCACGTCCGCCGGCGGCGAGCCCAGCGCGTTGGCGATGAGCCGGATCGGGTGCTGCATGGCGACCTCGACGTGCGAGCGGGCGATGGAGTGCAGCCAGCCGAGCACGCCGTCGCCGGCCGGGGTGCCGTCGGGCAGTGGCGGCACTCCCAGCCGCAGCAGTGTCTCGTCGACGAAGGCCCGGTGCGCCGGCGGGATCATCCGGTCCAGGTCCACCTGGGTGCCCTCGGTGGGCACATGACTCGGCATCACGATGTCCACGCCGTACGGGCGCCCGTCGGTGTTCTGGTCCAGCCAGCTCAGCGCGGCGTCCAGCTCGGCCGGATCGTTGAACCGCACGCAACCCAGCACGCCCAGCCCGCCGGCCCGGCTGATCGCGGCCGCGACCTGCTCGGACGGGGTGAAGCCGACGATCGGGTGGTCGATGCCGAGCAACTCGCAGAGCGAGGTCCGCATGCGTCTCCTTCAGGTTGTGGTCGAGCCGGGCGCCGGGGAGTTTTCTTGTACGTGCCGGTGCGCCCAGGGATAGTCGGCCTTGCCGCTGGGCGTACGCATGATCCGCTCGACCACCCACACCGTGCGCGGCACCTTGTAACCGGCGATCCGGGTGCGCAGGTGCGCGTCCAGGACGCTCAGATCCAGCTCGTGGCCCGTCCTCGGCTGGATCAGGGCGGCGACCCGCTGGCCGAGACGATCATCGGGTACGCCGATCACCAGCGCGTCGAAGACGGTGTCGTGGGCCTTGAGCGCACCCTCGACCTCCTCCGGGAAGACCTTCTCGCCGCCGGTGTTGACGCACGTGTTCCCCCGGCCGAGCAGGGTCACCGTGCCGTCCTCCTCCAGCCGGGCCAGGTCGCCGGGCAGTGCGTACCGCTTGCCGTCCACCTCGGTGAACATGGCGGCGGTCTTTTCCGGATCCCCGTAGTACCCGAGCGGCAGGCGCCCGCCGCGGGCCAGCCGGCCGACCACGCCGGGCGGGGCCGGCCGGCCGTCGTCGCCGAGCACGATCGTCTCGCCGATCGGCGTCACCCGGGGGCCGCCGGCCGAGTCGTCGGTGTCGGTCACCAGGCCGATGCCGGTGAAGCCGGTCTCCGAGGAGCCGATCGAGTCGGTGATCATCACGTTGGGCAGGGTGGTGACGTACTGATGCTTGACCGACGGGGAGAAGAGCGCGGCGCTGCTGGAGATCGCGAACAGCGAGGAGGCGTCGAATTCGCCGGCGAGGTAGGTCTCGATCATCGGGCGGGCCATCGCGTCGCCGATCAGCACGATCACGTTGACCTTGCGCTCCTGCACCGTCTGCCAGATCTCGGCCGGGTCGAAGCGGGTCATCAGGACCACCGTGTCGCCACCGAAGAGCGCGGCCAGGCCGGCCCACTGGGCGTTGCCGTGGATCAGCGGCGCCAGGCAGAGCCGGGTCATCCCGCCCATCTCCAGCCCGCGCTTCGACTGCGACCACTCGTCCTCGACCGGGATGCCGCTCATGAAGTCGATGCCGCCGCCGAGCACCCGCCAGACGTCCTCGTGGCGCCACATCACGCCCTTCGGGTATCCCGTGGTGCCGCCGGTGTAGAGCATGTAGAGGTCGTCCGGCGAGCGCGGGCCGAAGTCGCGTTCGGGCGCCGCGGCGGCCAGGGCGGCCTCGAAGTCGACAGCGCCGTGCACGCTCGCGTCGGCGTCGGACTCGTCGTCGATCACGACGAAGGTGTCCAGCTCGGGTGCCTGCGGCGCGACGGCGGCGACGACGTCGGTGTAGCGGCGGTCGTGCACCAGCGCCCGTACGCCGGCGTTGGTCAGCAGATAGCGGACCTCGTCCGCGACGTACCGGTAGTTGACGTTGATCGGCACAGCCCGAATCTTGTACGCGGCGATCAGCGTCTCCACGACCTCGACCGAGTTTCGCGCGTAGAAGCCGACCTTGTCGCCGAGGCCGATGCCCTGCGCGGCGAGATGGTGCGCCAGCCGGTTGGCGCGCTCCTCGAGGCGGCCGAACGTCACCTCGCGGTTGCCGCAGACCACCGCCAACCGGTCCGGGAAAGTATCGGCCGCGTGCTCGAACAGATCCGCAATGTTGGCCACCATCTGTTGAAAGTAGAACGTGTTATCGTTCCGGGCAAGACTCCGCCGACGCTTTGGGGGCAGACGTCGTGAATCCCGGCACCGACAATCCCGACAACGCGGCTCCGCACGCCCTTGTGGAGCGGCGCGGCCCGGTCCTGATCGTCACGATGAACCGGCCGCACGCCCGCAACGCGCTCTCCGGGCCGATGCTGCAGATCATGCGTGAGGCCTGGGACGAGGTGGACAACAACCCCGAGATCCGGGTCTGCGTGCTGACCGGTGCGGGCGGCGCGTTCTGCGCCGGTGCCGACCTGAAGGCGATGGTGAGCAGCCATCCGGGCGACAGCTTTCGTTCCGGTGCGCTAGACCTGACGGTGATCGAGCCGCTGCTCAAGGGCCGCCGGCTGAGCAAGCCGCTGATCGCGGCGGTGGAGGGTGCGGCGATCGCCGGCGGCACCGAGATCCTGCAGGCCACCGACGTGCGGGTGGCCGGCGAGAGCGCCCGGTTCGGCGTCTCGGAGGCGCGCTGGGGGCTGTTCCCGCTCGGCGGGTCGGCGGTCCGGTTGCCGCGCCAGATCCCGTACACGGTGGCGGCCGAGATCCTGCTCACCGGCCGGCATCTGAGCACCGCCGAGGCGCTGCGGGTGGGCCTGATCGGTCACGTGGTCCCGGACGGGCAGGCGCTGGCGAAGGCGCTCGAGATCGCCGAGGCGATCGCGGCCAACGGGCCGCTCGCGGTCCAGGCCATCCTGCGCACGATGCGCGAGACCGAGGGGATGGCCGAGGACGAGGCGTTCAAGGTCGAGGCCCAGCTGGGCATGGCCGTGTTCGCCAGCGCGGACGCCAAGGAGGGCCCGCGGGCCTTCACGGAGAAGCGCCGTCCCAACTTCGAAGGCCGCTGAGCGACCGGTTCGCCGGCCGCTCAGGCGTCGGCGAGGCTGGCGTCGAGGGCGTCGGTGGGGTGTGAGTCGAGGGCGTCGGTGAGGCTGGCGCCGTCGAGGGCATTGGTGAGGCTGGCGTCGAGGCTCAGCAGCGCGGCCGTGGCGCCGCCGAGGTGGAACTCGTTGTGGGTGGCCGCCAGGTAATAACGGTGCAGCGGGTGGTCGATGTCGACGCCCATGCCGCCGTGGATGTGCACCGCCGTGTGCGCCACCCGGTGCCCCGCCTCGGCCGCCCAGAACTTCGCCGTGCCCAGCTCGGCGTCGCACGGCAGCCCGGCGGAGAGCCGCCACGCCGCCTGCCACATGGTGAGCCGGACCGCCTCGGTGTCGATGTGCGCGTCGGCCAGCCGCTGCCGCACGGCCTGGAAGGCCCCGATCGGCCGCTCGAACTGGATCCGGTTGCGGGCGTGCTCCGCCGTGAGCTCCAGGGCCCGTTCCGTGACGCCGACTTGGGCGGCGCACAGCCCGAGGATCGCCTGCCGGCGCAACTGGTCGGCGCCCTGCGGGAGCAGCCGGTCATCGGCGAGCGCCACCTCGGACAGCTCGAGCCGGCCGGCCCCCTCGCCGCCCGAGACCTTCTGCTGCTCGACGAGCACACCGTCGTCGCCCGGCAGCACCAGGAAGACCCCGGCGTTGGTGGGCACAAGGACCATGTCCGCGTACGGCGCCGCTGGCACCGTGCTCAGCGCGCCGGAGAGCACCCAGCGGTCGGCCGAGCGCCGCGCCTCGACGGAACCGCCGGAGAGCGCGGCCGTGAGCACCAACTCGCCGCGGGCGGCCGGTGTGGCCCAGCGCTCGCGCTGCGCGTCGGTGCCGGACTCGGCCAGTGTGGCGGCGGCCGTGACGATCGAGGACAGGTAGGGCACCGGCGCGACGGCGCGACCCAGCTCGATCAGCACCGCGCACTGGGCGAGGACGCCGAGCCCGTCGCCGCCGACCGTGGCCGGCAGTCCGGCGGAGAGCACGCCGGCACGGGCCAGGTCGTCCCAGAGCGCCCGGTCGAAGGTGCCGGCCGCGCGCAGCCGCTCGGCGGTCAGCCGGTCGGCCAGGATCTCGCGGGTCAGGGCGGCGAGCTCGCGGTGTTCCTCGGTCTGCACGAAATCCATGGCTGCTCTCCCCAGCTAGCGCCCGGCCGGCAGGCCCAGCGCGGTGGCCGCGATGATGTCGCGTTGCACTTCGTTGGTGCCGCCGCCGAAGGTGAGGATCAGCGCGCTCCGCCGGAGCCGTTCGACGCGGCCGCGCAGCACCGCACCCCGCGAGCCCTCGCGCACGACGGCGTCCGCGCCCAGCACCTCCATCAGCAGCCGGTACGCCTCGATGGCCAGCTCGGTGCCGTACACCTTGGTGGCCGATGCCGTGGCCGGGCCCGGCCC
>Ga0307513_10011652_pt1 | contig 10912 bp, 10 predicted proteins | sample 15_EM_MG_FD_202174 | JGI IMG/M metagenome (GOLD analysis project Ga0307513, IMG submission 202174) | Populus trichocarpa ectomycorrhiza microbial communities from riparian zone in the Pacific Northwest, United States - 15_EM | ecosystem: Host-associated > Plants > Roots > Unclassified | place... | reverse complement strand
TCGACCAGCAGCTGATCGAGCGTCCGCGCGAGCGCCCCCGCCAGGCGGACGGCTTCGTCGGCGGCCACCGGCTCGCCCTGGCGCGCGCGTTCCTCGCTGACCAGCCGCGCCAGGATCATCCGTCGCGCCAGTGGATCGACCGGCGGCGGCAGTGGCTCCAGGTCGTCGGCCGGATCGAGCATCGCGCCCGCCGCCTCATCGAGCGCGGGATCGCCGATCGTCACCAGCCGCGGCAGCAACAGGCCCCCGCCGCTCGCCCGCACGAAGGCGTCCTGCACCGCTCGGCGACCGCGATTGTTGGGCAGGAGAATGAGACCGCGCGCGAGACGCATCGGATCGCCCCCGAACCGTTTCATCAACCCGGCGACCAGCGCGTCCGCAAACGCGCGTTGCGCGGGGATCGCATAGAGCGCGAGGCCGCGCTGCGGAGCCGAACTCATGGCCGCCAATGGCCGTGAGTTTTGCCCTTACGCATCGATCAGGAGCGCCTCGGTCTTGGCGATGGCGGGAGGCGTACCGACGTCGAACCACAATCCCTGATGAACGAAGCCATAAGCGCGCCCGGCCTCGATCGCGCGGTTCCAGAACAAATTGGTCGAGAACGGTCCCTCGGGCCAATCGTGGATCACGCGCGGCGAGAGGATCTGGACGCCGGTATAGACGAACGGCGCCACCCTGCCCGGTTTGCGGCGCCCGGTGATGCGGCCATTGGCGTCGAGATGAAAATCACCCAGCCCGCCGTGATTGTGCGCGCGCGCCAGCGGTACCACCAGCAACAGCGCATCCATCAGGTCGTCGTCCCAGCGCGACGCGAGCAGCTTGATCGTATCGGCCGGCCCATCGATCCATAGATTGTCGGCATTGACCACGACGAACGGCTTGTCGCCGATCAACTCGCGCGCTTTCACCAATCCGCCGCCGGTCTCCATCAACTCCTGGCGTTCGTCGGAGATGACGACATCGATCCCTTTTACCCGGTTCTTCAAATGCGCTTCGAGCGAATCGGCGAGATAATGCACGTTGACTACCGCACGCTTGATCCCGGCCGTGCGGAGCCGGTCGAAGACGTGGTCGAGCAACGTCTGCCCGGCGACCTGAACCAGTGGCTTGGGCCGCGTCGCCGTCAACGGACGCATGCGCTTGCCGATTCCCGCCGCCATCACCATCGCGGTTTCGGGGACGATGCCGCCCGGATCGGGTCGCAACGAAAGCGTGCGCTTCGGTGTCATGCGCGAACGATCTCCATCGGGTCGCCGCGCTGGTCGGCCGGGATATTGGCATCGAACCACGCCCTGACCGGTGCTAGCGCCGGATGGTCGAGGTCGCGGTTGAGATAGCGCCACACGCGCGGGCACATCGCCGGATAACGGGGCTTGCCATCGCGCCGCCACAGCCGGGTGAAGATACCGACGATCTTGGCGTTCCGCTGCGCGCCGAGCACGTGATAGGCCGCGTCGAAATCGTCACCCGCGCCGGTCACGCGGCGATAGCGGTCGAGCATCGCCGCTTCGATCTCAGGCTCGACGTCGCGCCGCGCGTCCTGCAGCAGCGACACCAGATCATAGGCGGGGTGCCCCGCCAAAGCGTCCTGGAAATCTAGCAGGCCGAGCGCCTCGGTCCCGCCGATCAGCATCAAATTCTCGGCATGATAATCGCGCAGCACGGTCACCGGCTGCGCGGCGAGCGCGTGATCGAAGACCTCGCCCCACGCTTTGGCGTAACCGTCGAGATCGACCGTCACGCCGATCGCCGGGCAATACCATTCGGTCAGCAGATCGGCTTCGCGCTGCAATTCCTTGCGATCGTAGGCGCGCCACGGCCCGGCCGGCTCGCCATGCAGCCGGATCAGGATGTCGACCGCCGCTTCGTACATCCGCAACAAGCTCTCGGGCGCGGCATCGACCGTCTCACGCATCCGGGCGTCGCCGAAATCCTCGATCAGCACCAGTCCCTGGTCGAGGTCGGTGCCCATGATCGCGGGCGCGGGGAAACCGCGCTCGACCAGCCATTCGGCGACCGCGATGAACGGACGCGGGTCCTCGTGCGGCGGCGGCGCATCCATCAGGATCGCGCTGCGCCCATGGTCCGCGACGCGGAAATAGCGCCGGAACGACGCGTCGCCGGCCAGCGGCAGCACGTCACCTTCGCCCCAACCCAGTTTGGCGAGGAAGTCGGCGGTTCCCGCCGGTGGATTCATGTCAAGGGCCATCGATCTTCCCATGCCGCGGGCACGGATGCTGTCAAGCGGCGTCCGCCATCGGGTGCGAAGTCCAAGGTCAATGCCAAGGCGTCGGGCCAGCGTCCGGGTGCACGCTCGGGCCATTCGATTAACAGAACCGACTCCCCGCGTGCTTCGTCAAGCCCGAGTTCGTCGAGCTCGTCGATATGCTCGATACGATAGAGGTCGACATGCATTACCGGCAGGCGCGTCTCAGGCGGTTCGTATGGCTGGACGATCGCGAAGGTCGGCGACGGCGCTTCGCCGGCAAGTCCGAGCGCAGCGAGCAGCCCGCGCGCAATGCTGGTCTTGCCGGCACCGAGCGGGCCGGAAAGTGCAATAACATCGCCGGGACGGGCCATCGCGGCGAGGCGGGCTCCGAATTCCTCGCTGGCGGCAGCGTCGGCGAGCAGCATCAATAGCCACTCAATAGCATGTCGATGGCGTTCATGATCGCATCCTGCTCGGCCGCCAGCGAATCGATGCGGGCGCCGATCCGCTTGATCGGCACCGCGCCCATCGATTGGGTCAACATGACCATATCGTGCCCGGCAACATTGAAGACAGGATTCAGGCGCGGGACTTTTCGCTCGATCCGGTCGGAGCGATACAAAGGCACCATCAGCCGCGAGTTGATTCCATCGAGCAAATCGGTTTGGCAATCGAGCAGAAGTGGCTCGCCCTCACCGCGATGGACATCAAATCGTGCCATCAGAAAGTACGATACCGTTCGAGCGGCAACCCGTTCTCCTCGATGAAGCGATTATATTCCTCGAACGCCTCGGCATTCTCTTCCCTGAACCGGCGTTCGCGTTCTGCCTTCACTTCGCGCGCCAGCCCTTCCTCGCTCGCGCGCGAGACGTTGATGCCGAGCTCCTTGGCTTCGTTGACCAGACGCGCGTCGAGGGACACGTTGGTCGGCCGGCGAAACGGCGCCCGATCTTCACGCACTCGAGCCATTACCACCAACGGTACTTCGCGAGTGTCAGGCCGTGCTTGCGCACATCGTCGTTCGACGCCTCCATCGCCTCGCGATTCTCCTCGATCCAGCGGCAGCGATCTTCGCGGTGTTGGGTCATAGCGCACTCCTTATGCGCATGTTTTATGCACATTTAGTATCCAACACAATCAGCGCGGCAGTTCGACGGTCAGCAGCGTTCCCTCGCCCGGCTCGGAGAATAACTGGATCGTGCCGCCATGCGCCTCGGCGAATTGCCGCGCGATCGGCAAGCCCAGCGCCAGCGCACGATCGTCGTCGCGCGCTTCGTGCCCGCCGAACCGGTCGAACGCATGCTCGACCGCGAGCGGAGTCATGCCCGGTCCGTTGTCCGATACGACGATCCGCGCCGACCGCGCGTCGCCGTCGGTGTGGAGCAACACGCGTCCACCCTTGCCCGTGCCGCCCACCGCATGGCGCAGCAGATGCTCGATCATCTGGCGCAATTTCTTGGCGTCGCCCTTTACCGTGCCGGTCGACGGCGCGACCTCGATCGCGAAGTCGATCTTCTTGCGCTTGGCGATCGGCGCGATCGTCTCGGCGGCGTTGTAGGCCGTGGTTTCCAGGTCGACGTTGAGCCGCTCGATCCGGTTCTGATCGGCCTCGGTCAGGTCGAGCACGTCATCGACCAGCGCCGCCAGTCGCGCGACCGATTCGAGGATCGCGTCGACATAGCCGTCGGCCTGTTTGCTGAGCTTGCCGGCATAGCCCTCGCCGAGCATTTCGGCGAAGCCCTGGATCGAGGTCAGCGGCGTGCGCAATTCATAGCTCATGTTGGCGACAAACGCGGTCTTAACCTGATCGGCCGCCTCCAGCGCCTCGTTGCGATCGCGCAGCGCCTGTTCGATATGCCGGCTGTCGGAGATGTCGAGCATCGTGAACAACGCGTTGCCATCGGGCAGCGGCACGCCGGCGAATTCGAAATGACGCCCGTCGGCGAACGCCACCCGGCCACCCCGCTGTTGCCGCCCGACCGCCGCCGACCGCACGATCTCGGCGATAACGCCCGCCCGACTCGGCTGCGCCAGCTTCGCCGCGCCCTTTTCGACCAGCGCGTCGATGCGGGGATGGCTGGTCAGGAATGCCTCATCGAATTCCCACAGCTGGCGGAACTTGTTGTTCCAGATTTGCAGCCGCCCGTCGCCCGCGAACACGCCCAGCGCCTCGAACAGATTGTCGAACGTGGCGGTGCGAACCCGGAGCAACGTATCGCGCGCGCTGGCGAGCTGGACCTGCTCGGTGCGATCCTCGAAGATCAGCAACAGCCCACCATCGGGCAACGGGTTCCCGACCAGGCGCAGGTGGACGCCGCCCGGCAGGGTCCAGGTCTCTTCGATCGCGCCCGTCGCCGCCAGGAACCAGTCGCGGCGCTCCGCCTTCCAGCCGGGGAAGTCACGCACTTCGGGCAATCGGTTCGCTTCGCGCATCCGCTCGAGCACGCGATCGAATTCGGGCCGGTCGGACAGCCATTCGCTGCGCATCGCGAACATGCGCTGGAACGACTGGTTGCAGAAGGCCAGGCTGCGATCCGCCGCGAATTGCACGACACCCGCCGACAGCCGGTCGAGCATTGCGCGCTGCGCGTCGGAGAAGCGTTTCATCCCCCCGCGCGCCTGCTCCAGATCCTCGATGTCGATCGCGAAGCCCGCGACACCCCCGGGCGGTGCCGGCAGCGGCACGTCGTGGATTCGCAGCATGCGCCGCGCGCCGCCGATCGTCGCGGGCATCGACTGGACGTTGGGCTGGTCGGTATCGCGCGCGACGATCGCACTGGCCAGCGGGCCGCCGATCCCCGATCCTTCGATCAATTCGACCTGGCGAGTGATGACGTCCTTGGCGTCGCTGGCTTCGACCGCGCGGACATAGGCCGAATTGACCATCGCCAGCCGCATGTCGGGGCCGCGATACCACATCGGCAGCGGGGCCGCCTCGATCAGCCCGCGCAACGCGGCGAATGCCTGCCCCAGATCGGACGCTTCGCCGCGCAATTGCCCGATCTGCGCCTGGCTCTCGGTCGAATCGAAGAACCATACGAGCACGCCGCCGGGCGAGCCAACTTCACGCGGAGCGCGCTGCCCGCGGACCGCGAGCATGCGAGTCGATCCTTGCGGGCGAATCGTCAGCACGAACGGCTCGCCCGCTTTCTGCGCCGCGGTAATCGCGTCGCCCAGCAACACGGCATCTTCGCTGGTCAGCCCGGCGCCCGGCGACACCAGTTCGGCCAGGAATTTGGGCGGCGGCACCAGCCCCAGCCAGTCGGCCAGCCGATCGGGCAATTCGAGCCGCCCGTCGGCGCGTACCACCATCGCCAGCGCCGGCGCCGATGCCAACAGCGCGCCGAGCTTGTCGTTGCCAGCCAGTGTCGCCGCCGCGGCGCCGCGCGCGCGCAATCCGGTATACAATATCCAGCATGTCACGACGATCGCCAGCGCGAGTCCCGCGCCGACAAGGCCGAGTGTCGTCGTCGACACCATCAGTTACCCGCCCGCACTTTCACCGCGCCCCATCATCTCCGTTCGCCCTGAGTTTGTCGAAGGCGAGTAGCACGGGTTTACCGCGCCAGCGGACTTCGACAAGCTCAGTCCGAACGGTTTGACGAACGCTGTGTCGTCGGTCAGCGATAACAGACCTTCTTGACCGTCTCGATGACCTTGGCGGCGGAGACCAGCGCGAGCTTCTCGAGGTTTGCGGCATAAGGCAGCGGCACGTCCTCGTCGGTCACGCGCAACACCGGGGCATCGAGGTCGTCAAACCCCTCCTCCATGACGAACGCCGCGACTTCGGATGCGATCGAACAGGTCGGCCAGCCTTCTTCGACCACCACGATGCGGTTGGTCTTGGCGAGGCTCTTGAGCACGGTCTTGCGATCGAGCGGGCGCAGGGTGCGCAGATCGACCACTTCGGCGTCGATGCCTTCCTTGGCGAGTTCGTCGGCGGCCTCCAGGCTGATGCCGACGCCGATCGAATAGCTGACGATCGTGACATCCTTGCCTTCGCGCATGATCCGAGCCTTGCCGATCGGCAGCACCCAGTCGTCGACCTGCGGCACCTCGAACGAGCGGCCGTAGAGCAGCTCATTCTCGAGGAACACAACCGGATCCTCGCTGCGGATCGCCGCCTTGAGCAGGCCCTTGGCGTCCGCCGCGTCGTACGGCGCGATCACGATCAGGCCAGGCACACTGGCATACCAGGGGCCGTAATTCTGGCTGTGCTGCGCGCCAACGCGGCTTGCCGCGCCGTTGGGGCCACGGAACACGATCGGGCAGCGCATCTGGCCGCCCGACATGTAATTGGTCTTGGCCGCCGAATTGATGATGTGGTCGATCGCCTGCATCGCGAAGTTGAACGTCATGAACTCGACGATCGGGCGGAGGCCGCCCATCGCCGCGCCGGTGCCGACGCCGGCAAAGCCATATTCGGTGATCGGCGTGTCGATCACGCGCTTGTCGCCGAATTCGTCGAGCAGGCCCTGGGTGACCTTGTAGGCGCCCTGGTATTGCGCGACTTCCTCGCCCATCACGAAGACGCGGTCGTCCTTGCGCATTTCCTCGGCCATGGCGTCGCGCAGCGCCTCGCGCAGCGTCAGCTTGACCATCTCGGTGCCCGCGGGAACCGCCGGATCCGCGACCTCGGCATCGTGTTTGGCCGCTTCGAACATCTGCCGCGCGCCGGTCTCGACGAGATGCGGTTCGGGAGCACCGCTCTCTGCCGCTTCCTGCGCGATTTCGGGTTCCTCTACAGGTGCTTCGGCTTTCGCCGCGGGTGCGGGCGTTGGTGTGGCCTTCGACACTTCCTCGCCCTCGACAGCCAAGGTCGCGATAACGGTACCGACCTTCACGTTGTCGGTGCCCTCGGCGATCAGGATCTGCGCGATCGTGCCTTCGTCGACCGCCTCGAACTCCATCGTCGCCTTGTCGGTTTCGATCTCGGCCATGATGTCGCCCGACTTGACCGTGTCGCCTTCCTTGACGAGCCACTTGGCGAGCGTGCCTTCTTCCATCGTCGGCGACAGCGCCGGCATCTTGATCTCGATCGCCATCTCAGTACGACTCCACCAGCACGTCGGTATAAAGCTCGCCCGCTTCGGGCTCCGGCGTCTGCTCGGCGAAGTCCGCCGCCTCGTTCACCTGCTTCCTGATCGCGGCTTCCACCACTTTCAGCTCGTCTTCCTTCACGCCCAGTTTCTCGAGCAATTGCTTGGCGTGCTCGATCGGATCGGACTTGTCGCGGACCGCCTGAACTTCCTCACGGCTGCGATATTTGGCCGGGTCGGACATCGAGTGGCCGCGATAGCGATAGGTCTTCATCTCGAGAATCAGCGGGCCCTTGCCCGCACGGACCCAGGCGAGCGCTTCCTCGGCGGCGCCGCGGCACGCCAGCACGTCCATGCCGTCGACCTGGATGCCTGGAATGCGGAAGCTCTCGCCACGGCGATAGAGCTGGTCCTCGGCGCTCGCGCGATTGACGCTGGTGCCCATGGCATATTGGTTGTTTTCGATCACAAAGATGATCGGGAGCTTCCACAGCTCGGCCATGTTGAATGATTCGTAGACCTGGCCCTGATTGGCCGCGCCATCGCCGAAATAGGCGAGGCAGACGCCGCCATCGTTCGAATATTTGTGCTTGAAAGCCAGCCCGGTGCCCAGCGACACCTGCGCGCCGACGATGCCGTGCCCGCCGTAGAACTTCTTCTCGGTCGAGAACATGTGCATCGACCCGCCCTTGCCCTTCGAGATGCCGGCCTGGCGTCCCGTCAGCTCGGCCATGATCAATTTGGGGTCGATACCGTAAGCGAGCATGTGGCCGTGATCGCGATAGCCGGTGATCACGCTGTCCTTCTCGCCATCGAGCGCGGACTGCAGTCCCACCGCGACCGCTTCCTGGCCGATATAGAGGTGACAGAAGCCGCCGATGAAACCGAGGCCGTAAAGCTGTCCGGCTTTCTCCTCGAAGCGGCGGATCAACAGCATCTGTTTGTAGAGTTCGAGCAGTTCCTCCTTCGACGCCTTAAAGGGTTCGGGCTCGTCGGGGCGCTCGCGATTGACCTTGGGGGGCTCGCTCTTGGCGCGTGCTGGGGCTTTTGCCACGATGGGGAAAACCTCGTTTCCGTAGGGGGAGAAAGCGCGGCCTATAGGCCGGGTATGCGGCAGGTTTCAATCGTGCGCTGCGGTATTGGCGACAGCGACGCAAACTTCTCCGCGGACAACCAACGCCACGGTTGCGAAAAGCGGGCCGCTCTGCCTAAGGCCAGGCAGATGTTCCCCGCCGACCATCCCTTCCGCATCGCCAATTTCCGCGTCTATTGGCTGTCGCGCTTCGCCGGCACCGTTGCGCTCTCCGCGATGGCGATCATCATCGGCTGGCAAGTTTATGGACTCGCGCGCGACGTCCATCATCTCAGCATCAAGGAATCGACTTTCCTGCTGGGCATGATCGGGGTCGCGCAATTCGTGCCGCTGTTCCTGCTGACCCCGATCGTTGGACTGTTGGCCGACACGTTCGACCGGCGCTGGATCGTCCGGGCCACGACCGGTCTGCTGGTGGTAACGACGGTGATGCTCGGCACCCTGACCTGGCTCCACGCCCTGAGCCTGCCAATATTGTTCCTGGCAGCGGTGCTGATCGGCGTGGCGCGCGCTTTTTCGGGGCCCGCTTATTCGGCGCTCGCACCCAACCTCGTCCCGCGCGAGGTGTTGCCGACCGCAATCGCGGTCAGTTCGATCGCCTGGCAGGTCGGCGTGATTATCGGGCCCAGCCTGGGCGGCTTCCTCTACGCGATCCATCCGGATCTCGCTTACGGCACGTCGACCGTGCTCTTCCTCATCGCGCTCGGCATGATCTTGCTGATCGGCAAGGTGCCCCAGCCCCAGGCGCAGGCCGACCACCGCCCGCTCCATCGTATCGTCGAGGGATTCCGCTACGTCCGCAACAACCGCCTGGTGCTGGCGTCGATCACGCTCGATCTCTTCGCGGTCATGCTTGCCGGCGCGACCGCGTTGCTGCCCGTGTTCGCGCGCGACATTCTGCATGTCGGCAGTCAGGGGCTGGGATTGCTCGCCGCCGGCATGGGAATCGGCGCGACCTCAACCGCATTGTTCTTCTCGTTCCGCCCGATGAAGACCAACGTCGGGCTCAAGATGCTGATCGCCGTTGTGGTGTTCGGGCTCGGCATCCTGACCTTCGGCACTGCGCATCTGATCCTGCCGAGCCATGCTTTCTATCTCGCGCTCGCGGGGCTGATCGTCGCGGGCTGCGCCGACATGGTTTCGGTCTATGTCCGTTCGTCGCTGATCCAGCTTCACACGCCCGACGCGATGCGCGGCCGTGTCAGTGCGGTGTCGCAGCTGACGATTTCGGCGTCGAACGAGCTAGGCGAGGCCGAAAGCGGCTTGCTCGGCTCGCTTTTGGGGCCGGTCGGCGCCGTCGTGTTCGGCGGGATCGGCGCGATCGTCATCACATTGCTCTGGGTTCGGATATTCCCAGAACTTCGGCTTGCAAAGTCTTTCGACCCGCCCGACATCCTAGAGGTTCCAAGTCCGGTCGGGACAGGATTGTGACGGAGCCGATTTTGGTGCCAGGCAAGAAGCAAGGAGGGAGCGATGTTTAAACATCGTGACCGACGCGCGCCGCAGCATGGCGCCAAAATCGGTTCGCCGCAGAGCGGTCGCCCGGAGAAGGCCGCTGGTCGGCGTCGCTTGCTTGCGCGTAGCTCAAGCTACACGACTGCGCTGCGCTCCTTGCCAGCGACCTTCTCCGGGCGATCACAACCCTGTCCCGACCGGACTTGGAACCTTAAACCGCCCCCGAACACGGAGTGATCCAGCCATGAAGGCCAACACCATCCTGGAAACGATCGGCAACACCCCGCACATCCGCCTGCAGCGGCTGTTCCCGGGCAATGAGGTCTGGATCAAGTCCGAGCGCTCGAACCCCGGCGGGTCGATCAAGGACCGTATCGCGCTGAGCATGGTCGAGGCGGCCGAACGCGACGGCAAGCTCAAGCCCGGCGGCACGATCATCGAGCCGACCAGCGGCAACACGGGTGTCGGGCTGGCGATGGTCGCCGCGGTCAAGGGCTACAAGATCATCCTGGTGATGCCCGAATCGATGTCGATCGAACGCCGCCGCCTGATGCTCGCTTATGGGGCGACCTTCGACCTCACGCCGCGCGAAAAGGGCATGAAGGGTTCGATCGAACGAGCACTCGAGCTGATCGAGCAGACTCCCAATTCATGGATGCCGCAGCAGTTCGAAAACCCTGCGAATATCGACGTGCATGCCCATACGACGGCACAGGAAATTCTTAGCGACTTCGCCGATTCGCCGATCGATGTGCTGATCACCGGGGTCGGCACCGGCGGCCACATCACCGGCGTCGCGGAGACGTTGAAGAAGAGCTGGCCGGACCTCAAGGTCTATGCGGTCGAACCCGACGCCTCGCCGGTCATTTCGGGCGGTCAGCCGGGTCCGCACCCGATCCAGGGGATCGGCGCGGGCTTCATCCCCGCCAATCTGCACACCCAGGTGCTCGACGGCGTGATCAAGGTCGACGCCGGCGTCTCCAAGGACATGGCGCGCCGCGCGGCACGGGAGGAAGGCATGTTGGTCGGGATCAGCTCGGGCGCGACGCTCGCCGCGATCCTGCAAAAACTGCCCGACCTGCCGGTCGGCACGCGCGTGCTCGGGTTCAACTACGA
>Ga0307513_10011651_pt1 | contig 10912 bp, 5 predicted proteins | sample 15_EM_MG_FD_202174 | JGI IMG/M metagenome (GOLD analysis project Ga0307513, IMG submission 202174) | Populus trichocarpa ectomycorrhiza microbial communities from riparian zone in the Pacific Northwest, United States - 15_EM | ecosystem: Host-associated > Plants > Roots > Unclassified | place... | reverse complement strand
TCCATATGCTACACCACCACAATATAATATCCCACCACCACCTAAACCTAGCTCAGCCCCACCAGTATATGCTGCACCCCCAACTTTTAACTCGGTGCCACCATCGTCAAATGTTGTATCACCGCCTACTGGAGGCAATCACACCACTGTCATTGTCGTGTGCGTTTCACTTGGTGGGGTGTTCTTCCTTGCATTCCTTTTGATTGGCCTCATTTGTTTGGCTAAGAAAAAGAAGAAACCAGTTATGGTTCCTGCAGCTCCAGTTTGTATTGAAGAACAGGAAGTAATTCAAGAAACCATTACTACAGGACAAAGTGAAGAAGAAACTGCGACAGTGTCTATGGAGGATGATGTGCGTATTCATGGAGCTTTAGGTGTTGTTGGTTCTGGTAGTAGTTCGAATACGAGTTCTCCTAGTGGCCCTTCTTCTCCTTCTGAATCAGGCCGGCAACCCAAAGGTTCAAGTCATGGTCAAGGCTACTACGGTCAATAATAAGTTTTTCATTAGCTATCATGAATCCATCCACAACTTGCCTTCTTTAAATTCATTGGTTGGTTTCTTTCCTCTCTTTTTTCCAGTTATAATTCGTTGATCATACTGTCTGTAATAATTTTGAAGATTTAAAGTTTTGTACGATCATCTGTGTTTTGATTCTTCAATCATTTCCTGTACCGTTGTTATATTTTAATTTTGCCCTATTGATTTTTTATTTAATTTTATGTAAGTTAATATATAAAATTAAAATATTAAAAATATATTTTGATGATTGTCAACTTATATAAAAATTAGAGAATACAATATGCTTTTATTATTAAAATAATGATAATTATTTGTTTTTAAATTTAATTCTTAATTAAATATAAATTAAAAAAAAACTGTTTGAGATTTTATATTTTACACCTGATGAAACTCTTGTATCAGTAGTATATACAAAAAAGAAGGCTGCTACAAGAAAAACCGGAGACATTAAAAAACAAAACCTAGAGAAGGCCATTACAAGGAAAAAAAAACCTAAAAAGAGTAAAAAAGAAAAAAGAAAAAAACAACAGGTCAAGGGGAAGGTCTGGTGTTGCACTTTCTGCTCTCTGCCGTCACCCCCCATCATCCTTCAAAAGCCACCATACAGGTTTTCATCCGGTGTTGCAGAAGATGCCTTCGTCTCCTCTATCCCCCCACAGTCCAGCAACGACAGCAGACCGTCAACCAGCAGCAGCGGAGTACCCTTCCCTGAGCAATAACCAAGTCTCCAGCCATGGCAGCCGAAAGGGAGTAGTCCATCACCGTGCGTCTTCTCCCTTGCATCAGCTACCCGTCCTGCACCGGCCGCAGGTTGCACCCATCAAACGATCTTCTCTATACTGCACCGTGGGCAAGCAACAGCAGCTGTCTCTCCTCAGCCACAGTTTGCCCAGGACCAACAATATAGGAGGACACCAGGGACGAACAACACGAGGGGAAGACAGAGGGCAAACGGACGCAAACACAGGGGAACAAAAACGAAGAACAGATCAGGGGACACGAAGGAGAAAAGTAGAGTAAACACAGGAGACTAAGAAAACAGGCGACCAGAACAAGTGAAGATAAGAAGAAACAGGGGAGAGTGTCCGGCCAACAAGCAACCCTCTCTCCCCATCGTGCTCCTGAGGCCAGCGTCCACCGGCTCCTCAGTCGTGAGAAGTTTCTTCTCAGCCGTGAACAGCAAGCTGAATCGTCAATCGTGAGCACCGTCTCCCTCAGCCTCGCCTTCAACCACAGCCTCGCCAAGTAAGTTCTTCATCTTTCCCTATTTTGTTAAATTAATTGCCCTGTTATTGTTGCATGCATGCGTGAGTGATTCACGCGCATGCATGCAACAGTGGCCAAACCGGGTCACTGGTTTGGGCCAGTGACCCGGCTGGACTGACTCGATCCAGTCCAGCCCCTAAAAAGAAAAAAAAAAAAAAAGATAGTTTTCTTTTCTTAGAAAATTTAATTTTTGTGGATTTATTTACTGGTCCTAGAGTCAGAAATACCATATTTTTTGGGTTACATAATTTTTACCAACGCTAAAGTTGGAAATATTCTTAGGCGAATATTTACTGGCGCTAGAGTCAGGAATATTATAGGATAACCACAAAAATAAAACACAAACAAACCTTTAGCAATTTAAGACAAAACCAGAAATGTAGCTTGTCTCAGGTAGGACACTTAAGTGTTGGTAATATCTTCCATTTCACGTAACCAATCTCGTACCATAGAATCTCTATTGACCAGTTAGGGTTCCTAGTGACCATAATATTAGGTGGCGACTCCTTGAAAAAGACCTTTTTTCTCTCAAAGAACAAGATGTCAGATATCTGTTCTTTTTCCACGAGAATAATTTTTAAGCGGTCGCCGCGATGTCCGGGTGTGACAAATGACATGGTGTTTTTATTGTGAATTGTATTTATTGTTAATCCTCTCATGGATAGATTATGCAAAATTTTGTATTTTTTTTAATTTAGTTTTCAAATATTTTTTTTAGACGATTTAGTCCTAATTAAAAAATATTTGATTTCAAATTCTTATGAAAGTTGGGATTGGAAGAGAGGGGACCGAAATGAAAAACGCAGCAACCATGAGTGGTGTGCCATAAGTTTTGAAAAAGATACACGTCGGTCCTCTAGCTTATACAATCACACAAATTATACAATTTTGGTCCTCTAATATTTTTCTAATTCTGTTTTGGTACAAAAGCTTATTTTTGTTATTTTTTGGTTCTTGATTGAGAGAGGAGTGAGAGAGAAAGATCGTCGAATTCTGATAGTAAAGAGAGAAACATGTCGATAACTGATAAGGGAAGTTTTAGCATGTATATTTTCCACTATTCATGTTTGATTTTGAAATATTTTGGATGTGTTGCACAAGTTAATTAGAATTTTGGTTCCTTTTTTGAACTATTGATCTCGTGGGAAATTAATGTGTTTTCAAATACTAGATTACTGAGTAGGCAGAATCCGGCAGTAAAACCAAATATTGATTGATTTTGGGCTGCAAAGGAAGCAATACAATTCAGTTCTAGGTGTTCGTTACCATTTTTAAATATCTGAGATGAAGGTCTACAAAACATATGAAGGGTAGAGAACTCAGTTTTGCTATTTCGAAGCCCAAAGAGCGAGTCGAAAAATAGGGATTGAATCAGACCCGAACTTCCTGCACTTCAAATGCTGTCTCGAGTTACGACCCATATCTCAAGTCTTAGAGGTCCAAAAATTGCAAGATCAATGTTGTTGGAAAGAAGATTTGATTTTCTATAATTTTTCCAGAAATAAAGATCTTTGAATTCGCACGTTTTCTGCCTCAAATCTGTCCCATAATATTCAAAGAGGAAAGGAATACGAAGCAGAGAAGGAAATTTTCTTCTTGTCAGCTGCGGGGTAAAAAGGCCAGAATATAAAAGAGAAAAAAAGGGTTCAACCGGGTAGATATTGAGACATAGAGAAGCCACATAATATACCAAAAAGAGGAGAGGAGGCGGCACAAAACAGAGGCGAAAATAGATACAAAACAGGAGACAAAAAGCAGAGAAAACAGGGGACGAAAATCAAAGAAGATTGGAGGACACCTATCTATTCTACTGTCATTCTCTGCTTTTGAGTGGTGTTCATTGTATCAAGTTTGTTTCTCTTTAATTTAACTACGGAGTAGACTTTTATTCTTGGATTTTTGATATAACCTTACTATGAACATGTGAACAATTTCTTTGATTGAATTATTACATTAAGTTGTTGAGTATTTCATTCCATGTTTAATACTTGTGTATGTTTGGCCAACATCTGCATGAATTGGAATTCAATTTGAGACTGAGAAGTGATAATTGTTTTAGCTATTGTTTGAAATACCTTAAGAAATCTATATGGTAGAGATATCCTAGGAACTTTTGTAATCGTTAAAGGTTTTACGGTACTTAATAAATTTCGACAAGTTCGGAACTTTCGTAGAGTATATGAAGTTTGCTTGTCGAAATAATTCAGTGATACTCGCGAGAGATTTATGTTTAAATTAGAAAAACCTGATTATCAATGCTAGGAGTAATTAATTCAATTAAGAAAGTTCACATAGGAATAGTTACGGTAAGTTAGAAATCCTAGAACTAGTAGAATTGAATTAATTAATATTTAATCAATTGGTTGTTTGTTTTTAATAATTAATTTTTGTTTCATAAACTATCTCATTTGATTCCTCAAATAGATCATAATTTAAAAGACTTTGGTAATTAGTAGTAATTTTTACAAATCCTCGTGGGACGATACTCTACTCATTACTTATTACTTGTTACGATTCATGCACTTGCAAAATTAACCAACAGTAACATCGAATTAGGCCATTAAAATGGATGATATTTGTGTCAAATTATTTTATTTGATGAGGAGAATTCATATTAGATGTTATTTTTTTCCTTGAAAGTTCGTGAAAAAACAAATTTGAGCCTGGGTTGATTTTAGTTTCGGGTTAAGTTTGGTTTCTTAAGCAGTTTTTTCAGCTCATGGATAGGTTTATCATGATTTCTAAGGTGTTTTATATGTGTTTTAGATTAAAAACAGGTTTTTGGGTCAAAAAAACATTGAGCCTGATTTTTTAGCCACCATAGTGACCAGAATCTGGGCAAAACAAACGACACGTTGTCTGATTTTTTTTTAAAAAAAAATTAGGCGCATGAATGTTGTTCGCCCCAAGAGTAGTTAAAAAAAAGGGCCCATTCGCGCGGTCCCTAATGAAATGGGCCAGGCAAACTGGCCTGACCCTTTTTTTTTCTAATTTTTTTATTTCGATTAATGGTTCTTTTTTTTTAAAAAAACTTAATTATATTTACGTTAATACCCCTTCTCTCTTTTATTTTGTTTAGAAAGCCTCTTTTAAATAATGATGATTTTTGGTTATGCGTTTAATTTTTGAAAATGTTTTTTTGATTCATTTATGAATTTTTTTTTTCTTTTGTATAGATGAACTATATTTTTAAAAATAAAAAATATTTATTTTCAAATGATATTTCTAATATGTGTAGCCTTGCACATTATTCCTTTTTTATATTTCTATTATTGTTTGATTAAATAAAAAAATGTTTTAATAAACAAAAATTAGCAAACATTATCGGGTAAATATCCCGTCTTGTGAGATTAAATATCTTTATCTACACTTGTTTCTCTGTTTTCAAGTTTTATTTTTAGGTATCATTAATAATTTTTTATTTATTTATTAGTGGATATAGTTCTCAATTTATTTGATTACATGTGTGTATAAAATTTTTTATTTGCACTTAAATTTCTTGGACTACAAAAATACATTGAAAAAACCTGCATATACAATTTGCTATATGGAAAATAAAAATATTTAACTTGCGGTGGAGCACGAGTCATATAACTAGTATTTCTTATTTTGCATGTATTTATAATAAGTTCAACCATTAATACAATAAGTTATAACTTAATTGGTAATATTTTCTTCAAAATCTTAGTTATTGATAAACCCAAATTTAATGGGTAAAAAAAAATCTTTCAAAAGACCCTATTTAATGTATCTGAACACAATAACACAATATACTCGTATTAGGGGATGAGCCTCACTCCATGAGCTCGTTCTAGGGGAGGAGCTCGATTATATGGACTCGCTCTACAGGAGGAGCTTGACTTCATGGTCTCGTTCTAAGGAGGAGCCCCACTCCATGGGCTCGCCCTAGGCAACGTGCCTAGGCCTATTTTTCATCTCTAATAGGCTTAGGCAACTTTCTCGAGCCTAATTCTCCCTTAGGATTTTTTCTAGGACTCCATGTGAATACCTCGATATTTTATACTAATTCAATATGTATTATTTTGAGTAAAATACAACTCAAAATATCACAAGGGTGAAATCACACTTCAGTCTCTTCTTACCCTAAAAGGATAAGACTCATAAATTACAAAGACACTATGAATTCTTTAAACTCAAGGTTCACAATCTCTTTATTCTTAACATTTTTAACACGCATATTGTTAGAGTATATCTCTTTGAAATATCATTGCATTTTCTTTCTCTATAAAGTTACTAACTTAAGCGTTTGAGAGTCCCCATATCCATCAAAGTAGACCTTTTGCAGGTACTAGCTACCAACCACTTGGGCTTTTCATATCAAACCTCCGGATTCCTTGACTAAGAAGAATGAATCAAATTATTTGAACTAAGAGATTAACCAATTATTCAACATAACAACTTTATTCCTAAACATCTTTAATTTTGAGACTCATTAGTTGACGTCTTATGTGGGAAACTGATAAAAAAGCCACCAATTTCTAAAACTTGTTTATGATATTTTCAAGTCATTTTATGGCACACAACCAAGACATACTTGGGTCAAGATGTAGGACAAATCTACCCGTTACCACATACATTTTACCCATTTGGGCCTTCAACAACTCACTAGTCAAGTGCAACTCCTTACTCAGACTTGTTGGCAACCCATGGGGAAAATCAAACCTTGTCGCCACAACAAGTCTTGACACCCTTAGCAACTCACATCGCCCTAGTGCTGAAGCCTTTATCCATACCAAGCACCTGTAAATGATTACATTACCTAGAGGAGAATAAATAGATTGATATTCCCGAGAGTCCCTCAAGGGGTTACTTGTGCCATGACGATAACCATGCATAAAGCCAATATTCCAAACATACTCCCTCTACCTATCATGGGATGGCACTAGTTACCACAACTATCATTCCATGTCAAACTCCCTAGGGTCCCAATAACTTAACATACAAAGGACTAAGAGATAGTCTGTACATGAGCATACCTAAGAGAATGACTATAGCCCCCCCATCAACGGAGAGCTTCTCCCTTGTCCAAACGAGTATTGAACACTTAACTCTCTAAAGATTATATTTCTATAAAAATAAGTCTAGACAACTATAATGTCATGACCAACTCAATAAAGCATACACATAATGTGCATGGTAGCTTAGAGTTGGTCATCCAGGATAATGATTGATGTGCATAATTGTCCTTATAACCTTCTAGGGGTTTGCTCGTGCTTGGTACAATAATTTAGAGCCAATCTCTATCGAAGGGTTTAATGACCTTTGCACTAAGCTAGTGACACGCTTTAACACTAGCATATCAGTCTACGGAGCTATTTGGTGTTGCCCAATAAAAGGGTGAGTCTACACGGGCATATTTGAAGAGGTTCAATGAGAAAATATTCAAGGTAGAAGAATTTCTTGAGCTAGTACCCTTAGAGGCCTTAATAAGAGGGATAAGAGAACATGTTATCTGGAGAGAATTTTATGTCTTACCAGAAAAAAGCTTGCTTAAAGTGAATTAGGCCATGAAAAATCAAATAAGGGTGAAAATGAAAAATTTGCTATGACATGGGCCTTCTTGTTCTTACAAGGACAACTTGCATGAGGGACCTTTCAAGCGAAATCATTCTCCTAGTAGAAATGAAAACTTGAGGAAGAACCATGAGAGATCAACCCACGATCATTCGATATATCCTAAAGATTTATAACTCCCTTATATCAAAATAGCATTACCTATTCAAAGTTAGCAAGGTAGTAAAAACAAACACCTTAGTGCCACCTTTAAGACATGTTCCTACTAAGAACCTCTCTCATACTTATTATTCAAATCACATCAGGATGCATTCCTATTCAAAGTTAGCAAGGTAGTAAAAACAAACACCTTAGTGCCACCTTTAAGACATGTTCCTACTAAGAACCTCTCTCATACTTCTTATTCAAATCACATCAGGATGCATAATCCTCAATAAAAAAGCAAATTTATTTTCAAAATAAAAATAATGTATCTTTAGCATACATTTCCTAACTACTGATTTTCAGTAAGGGCTTTCAGACACTTCCCAATGAAGGGATTGACTTGGTCTCCCAAATGCAATAGCATCACTCTTATTAAAGGGGATTGACTTGGTCTTTCTAGGGTAATAATATCATTCTCTAGATGATGCCTAAGAGCCTCTCACCAATTCATCAAAAGTTGATCTTGGATCTTCTATTCTCTAGTGTAGTCTTGAATTGACATATTCTCTAGGAGATGTCTGGGTTCAAACACTGGTTGGTTTGTCTCAAACAAGCCGAAACACTAATTGGTCTTTGGTTTATAATGAAAGTTATACAACTCCATTTAATGTGTTCTCTACTTTTCTGAAAATCTAAGGCATAGACCTACAATTCTTATGTAGAGAAAAAAAAAACCCAATTTTGTTGTTTTAAAGCCCAAAGAGTGAGTCTAAATACAGAGTTCAAATCAGACTAGGAATCTCTGTGACCCAAACACTATTTTGTTCTTTGGCCCATATATCAAGTTCCAAAAGTCAAAGAATTGCAAGACCAATTTCATTAGAAAAAAAACTTGATTCTCTACAATTGTTTTAGAAATATAAAAGTCTCAATTCACATGTTTTCTTCCCTAAAATTAGCCCGCAATATCATGAAAGAGAATAAAGTCAGAATCCATGAAAAAGCAGGAAAGTGATTTCCTTTCCTCTAAAGGATAAAGCCAGACTATAAAAACCTCTTTAGGTAAGAGATACATACATTTTTGGATACCCTAAACACGCCATAAGTTTTTTTTTGGCAATGTTTCCAAGGATTTTAGATAGAATTATTAATAATATCAATTATAGTTAAATTCAATCTAATTTGATTTATTTTGCCTTCAATTTTGAGGTTCCTAACTAGTGTATGAGAAGCAATAAGGATCTTGAGCTACTACTTTATAATCTTGAGATTGAGAAAACTACAAAAGAAATTAAGGAAAAAGAAGCTAGAGATAAAAAAAAATTCGAACACCATGGTAGACAACAAGAACCCCAGGCAAGACACATGGACATTAAGGGATTTTGCTCTCCCACAAGTCACGAAAATCGATTCCGTGATCAAGAAATTGAGGATTGAGGTCAACAATTTTGAGATTAAACCGACCATACTTCAAATCATTCAGACTTCAGTTTAGTTTTATAGATTGTCGAGTGATGACCCTAATATTCACATCGCAAGTTTCTTGGCAATTTGTGACACTTTCAAACATAATGGCATTACTGATGATGTCATTTGCCACTGGTAATTTCCATTTTCTCTTTAGGACAGAGTGAAGAATTGGTTAAACTCCATGCCGATAGATTCAATCACCAGTTGAGAGGATTTAACTAAAAAATTCCTTGCCAAATTTTTTCCACCAGAAGATGCACATTGAAATTTCAAATTTTGCCTAGTTTGAGAGGGAACCATTGGATTTACTCAAGAGATGCCCCCACCATGAATTGCCAAAATGGATGCAGGTTTAGAAATTCTACAATGGATTGAATGCATCTACAAAGACATTGATAGATGCAGCTTCATGTGGTGCTTTTATAAGTAAATCACATGATAATGTATATATAGTTTGTTGGAGGAGATGGTCATGAACAATTATCAGTGGCCGAATGAGAGAAGTATACTGAAGAAGGTTATTGGGGTGCATGAAATTGATGTCATCATGGCATTAACAACCCAAGTCCATTCACTCACTCAACAATTATAGGCCAATCAACTCACGATAAAGGCTATTCATGTGACAATATGTGATATTTGTCATTGAAACCACCCAAGTGAAGAATGTCAAATGGAAAACCATTTTTCGCAAGCAGAATATGCTCATTTTATGACAAACCGGCATAACAACTCTTACAGTACAATATATAATTTAGGTCGGAGAAATCATCCTAAATTGTCATGAAGTAATCAAAATGTCATAAAACTTCCATCTCTACCATCATACCCTGTTATATAATAACGCGCCATATTATAGAATAATGCCCCGTAAGATAATTAAAACCACCCGCAAGTCTAGCCATGTTTTCTGGACATATACGATGCCCATAAGAAATATTAAAGAAAGAGACAAGGGGAAATGGAATTATGAATTATACTTCCAATTGCCTAAACATACTATATGTAAATGCAATGCACCTATGAACAGTGAAACAATGTCCTTTCTTCTTTTTCTTTTCTATTTTTTTTAATTTCTTTTTTTTTTCTCAATTTTGTCATTAACTCTTTTTTTTAACTATGGCTTGAGTTGCTTTTGAACCTGTCATGTTAACTAGATAATATCAAGTTAACTCTCACATTATTTAATTTTAAACTCGAGCTATGTAAAGAGTCAGATCAAAGAGTTTTTTGTTTTTTTAATTTTATCATTTTATTTTCAATTTCATCCTCAAATGTTTTTTACTGGTTAGTTAGGTTGTCTTTAAACTAACCAAGTTAACCAGGTCACATCGAGAAATCTTCCACACAATTTAATTTTAAACTAGAGCTAGGTAATGAGTTAAGTAAAGAGGGTTTTTTAGTCAATTTCATCATTTTTTCTTCTTCTTTTTTATCCTTATACTTTTTCACCTGTTGTTTTTATACTAATCAAGTCAACTAGGTTATATTAAAACAACTTCTACATCTTTTATTTTTAAACTTGAGTTAAAAAAAATTCAAATATAGAGGTTTCAAGATTCATCAACCATATCAATTTTAATAACTATTTGAATTACCACCTAAATATTTTTAGTTTTTTTTTTATTTTTTATTCTACCAAAAGTGAAACATGGGCATATAAACTACTTTACACTTCCTTTCACCAAAGACAACTCCATCTACACTTGCATGTTTATAGGGAGCCTCCTCTCATCATCTACTCCTTTCTCATTCTGTATATAATTTATAAACATACTCTCTTTGCACAACATTCAGAATATCAAATACAAACTTAATTGTTTAAGCTTTATGTGTGCAGAATTGAGGAGGATATCACAATCATTTTCCTACCCGTAGCAAAAACTGAACTTCAAATATAACTAATTTAAACAATCAAAATCTTGAGCATCATAGTCCAATGTTAATAGGAATTCTTTTAAGGTTGTGACATGTATA
>Ga0307513_10011650_pt1 | contig 10912 bp, 7 predicted proteins | sample 15_EM_MG_FD_202174 | JGI IMG/M metagenome (GOLD analysis project Ga0307513, IMG submission 202174) | Populus trichocarpa ectomycorrhiza microbial communities from riparian zone in the Pacific Northwest, United States - 15_EM | ecosystem: Host-associated > Plants > Roots > Unclassified | place... | reverse complement strand
GGCCCCCTCAGCGAGATTTGTTCGCAACCACCAATCAGCATATCACAACTGACTTGGCATGGGCTTATTAAGGGAAATCTCGTTGAGGGGGCCAATCTCGCCACAGGTGCAATCAGTCTATATTTTTCCTGTCAGCGAGTATCTTGATGTATTCTTGTGGCTTTGGAAAATTGGCCACAGCGACAATGAGAAAAAGTAAACACTCATGAGTCTCCCATTGAATTTACGGTAAAAATTGGAATAATTGGCGCTCGTGTTCGCTGTCTAGAATTCCCGCTTTAGATTAAGAGGGGGAAACACTGGGGAAAAGCTGCCCCTCAGCGCTCCGCTAAGACAAAAGGAGAGGAAATTTACCCCAGGCTTTAGCCGGGGAGGCGACTCCAAAGCCTACATTGAGGGCAAATCATTCTAGTTTCATCGACAGTGTATAAGCACCGGCAAGCTGTTTTGGTACAAGGTAAACATAGCATAGATGTCTTATCGAATTTACAGCATAGGAAAGCATAACAACATTCTACCGTATTGGCTTGGTGCTCTGTGATTTTTTACTTCGCTTGCCACCACTTAAGGACCTACTTGGCAGCCCGTGTACGAAAAAGTGTTGTCTGGTGCTTGTACCAAGGTGCAGATAAATTCCGTCGAACCCTATACGTAGTATGCGAGAAAAAAAAGACTGTCGAACTCATGGCGCAGTGGCTGGAGCGAAGACTGTTCTGGGAATGGCAGAGCGCCTCATGAACTAATAAGGAAGGAGTCCAATGACTTACCCGCAACTCCCGGCACTGGTACTGCGCGTCGGGCCCCATATGATAAGCTCACCTGTGGCAGGGATAGAGTGCTAGGGTGTGAGCAAAAAAGTCTGTTCGAAGTCGAGTGTACATGTTCCCGGCATGTAGAACCTGAACACAGGGATCAAAATTTTGTATGGCAAATTGTCTGTGCGTATCTGAGCGCCCATACTAAATTCGGATCCAAATGTTCAGGTTCTGCATGCCGGGAACGAGTAGTTGGTCGTAAATTCCTTAAATTTATCCTAACCGGTATTCACTAGCTAAAACAAAAATAAAAATAAAAAAATAACTAAGGCAAAACACAAAGCACAATCGACTTACACTAACTCCCCCATCATTCCGCTGTGCATCAAACCAATCTAAAACAAATTGGCCATCCAACTCGTCGTCACCGTCACTAGTCTTCAACTAAAAACTTGATCTACAAACTCGCCCGGCCTGCAGCCCGAAATTACAGGTGTGTAACGCGAATTATGCGGCTGAATAGCCCATCGGCGCTAATTTTTGGTGAGAGAAAACAGTCTGTCGAACTCTTGGGGCGGTGGCCGGAGCATACAGCGCTCTCTAAGTGGTTGAGAGGACGCTGGGGCCAATCAGAGGGACTTCGACAGGCTTACCCTTCACCCCCGGTACGCACTTTGAGCTGCCATAGACTCAGATAATCGAACGGCGTGTTATGTCGTTGGAGTTGCCTCCTTTGGTAAGGGACAGTGCTTTTTTATTTTTTTATACCGTTCAGAGGGGCCGGGCGCGTCTCTTTTTGCTGTGTGTCTCGCCCCTATTCTAAAGTAGGGAATTCTCAACTACAGGTACATAGCACACGGTTCTATTATTTGGGTTTTCAGGGGCATGCACGACGAGCGCAGGGACTGACCAATTAGGGCCCAAAGCAAATGCTACCGAGGAGATCATTTCAATATCTTTTCACACCCTAGTGCCTTCATGAAAGCGAAGGTGGTGTGAAAGGTTGGACGCCCTTACAAATCTAGTAGGTCATAAGAGTGATCTTGAATCTACTTGTGTGAAGCCTAGATTTGGGTTAATGGTTCGACAGACGGCTGATTTCTCTAGCAACCGTTACAAAGAATGTTGGAATATATTCTCCCCTCCTCTCCCTCTCCTAGAACGGGAGATCAGCTCGGAAAGTCCGCCTGACCAGAAGGGCCTCATCCTCGAAGATCGCTCTCCCTGAAAATTTGGTCCACGATATTGCCCACAACTTGGTATTTGTCAGACATCCTCCCTTCAAGGAACACTTGATAAGCTAATGACAATAACAGAGATCTCCTTGCAGCAGCACCGTACCCCCTCACCATGGACATTTACACCAACTCCCCGAAGAGTACCTATGTCACAGGCATCACAAAGCTCTTTATGATGCCGACAGACTCAGGTGGGATCCCTGCTGTCGCAGTTAGCAAAAGAGCTTCTCTTCTCATCTCCTCGGCGTATACCATCTTGATGATCTTGATTTTTATGGTTGGATGGAACTTAATCATAGCAATTATAATGGTATTCTGGCCCACACGCGATAACCCAAACCGTCAGACTGTCTTAGTCGCTCTTTGGAACTCTGGTGAATCAACGAATGCGATGACGTTAATGGTATCCTACTGCAAGAGAGCGATACAACACATGGCTGGGGATAATCCTGCAGAGGCCCCCTCGGGTCTGGGGGCCAACGGAGCCCAGCCAAATCAAGGGGTTGCCGGCCAGGGTTCCAAGACCGGCTCGAACGACATATGCCCCACGATCGAGAGCGTACTTCCTATCCGAGAGGAGCAGAACCGGACTTCGGAAGGTTCCTCCTCATCCAACGCGAAGTGCGAGTTAAGCGATCTCTTATGGGGCCTCCTGTTTGTATTTATTGCCTTGGCTATGACTGTTGGAAATGTTACCGCTGGTATTCTGGTACCCGTGCACCTCTCGATGGGAAACGTTGCCCCTGCTGCAAAGGATGCCATCTTCTACCCCGACATCCGACTCTACAGCTCAGCGGACAACAACGGCACAGGAAGTTCTAGATTGGGTTCATTGTTCGCCCCTCCAGTACTCCGCGCACTTGGATCTACCGATGCCTCTGGGGTTACAGTCCGCAAACGAGTAAAAGTAGTTGTCAAAACGGATGGTGGTTCTGCCCAGGCGACTTACAACTATAATGTTACAGGGGTGGACATGGGCCTGCAGAGTGATCCCAAGTTGAAGCTCAAGGTCCAAGGTTCATGCCGCACAGATTATACATGGCTCCTCAATTCAACAGACCAAGTAGATACCTACAGATCCCCCGAGAACTACACATTTAGCGTCAATCGCCAGCCAGAGATAGGTCTTCCTCCAATGCTGAAATTTGGCTTCGGCTACACGGGTGAGGGATCCAACTCTTCATATTCCATGATAATTACCACTAGCGGGCACTATTCAGACACCCCCGGCCAAGACCCATGGTACCTAACTAGAAAGTCCGAGGCAAACGCAAGCGTTGCACATCAGGTGGCCCGGGAGCGACCAGTTCTCAGTTGTTGGGAAGATAGCAAGTGGCATCTTAATAGCGAAGAGGTGGATATCTGGAACTTAGATAAGCTGCCTGGCCTGAAATTGAACAGTATCTGGGTCAATGTTTTCAAGGAGGAGTTTTCGTACCCACGTGTGGCCTGGGTAGGTATGCTGGGAGGACAATCTGCGCTCAAAGCGGCTTCCTCTTTCGTGGCTTCTTCGTATGTTCTGGATGCGGGGGCATTCACTATTAAAAGGGACCTCGAACGTTTGGTGTTGGCTGCTTGGGTCAGTAGTCGGAATGTCCTACGCGACACAACCACATACAATGGGAATGGCATGCAAAACATCGCTGAAGGACCGGGAGGCTCAGTAGAAGCTGCTGCTGTACAATTCGTCCTTCAGAGTGGAGATGTTGTCACCTTGTCGGCCCGAATCCTTATTTCTGTCCCATCCATTCTCTTATTCCTTCTTATCACCCAGCAGAGCTTGAGTTGGGCACTCCGGCATTCAAGGTTAGGAGAAAAGTCTATATTACCTGATGAGAGAAAAAATGGGGTCGCTCTGCTAGCCACCCAACTATATCGTGGAGTAGACCAGAGGATAAACTCAAGGAACTGGGGGCACACGGAGTCGCGAATTCCATTCGTATACCCTTCGAGGATTGAGGGACAAATTACCGAAACTGGCCTCGACGAAAAGCTCGGGGGAGCATAACGCCCGAAGACCGGCCAATAACTCGGCGAGTGTGGGCTTTGCGATCTTAATGCCTAATAACCTAGAAAGTTACTTCGGTGGGATGGGCCGACTTGTGTTTCTGAAGTGTTGAAGTGGCTGGAGCGGGGGATAGAAGTTCTTCTAACTTTGATTGAGATGTTTCCACATATTTTCTCTCGTTCTATTACATTTTCTGACGATTCTTCCTCTTAGGCTGTGGTTAGCGGTAGTTTCTGTTTGTTTCTGTCTATTCCTCTATCAACATGTTGATGTCTAATCTTGTTACGAGATTGCTCCTATTTTTCATTTCTATTATTTATTATTGTCTATGTCGTGTCGATGGTGGCTTGGTGACCTTAATGAATTAACCCTTGTGTACCGGTATCATTGCCAGATTTTAACTTCCCGGGTCCGCGAGGGCTTCCCATCCTAACAATGGTATTGCACTATGCCATGGTTGAAGGAAGTAGCCACGTGAACCTAACGAGAACACTTTTTTTCTTTAATTATAAATTGGTTCCTTCAAGTTGTATAGCCGAAGCGCCCCATCCAGTCCCGACTATGGCTGTGTAACGTGACAGAGGTCTAACATCAAAAATACCCCTGTGGCAACTAACTGGGCAACCAAATGCCACGCTGGGAGTGATAAAAAGTGTTCGCAGGCGGTCAGTCTGGCCAGGCTTGGGTACAGGGCGTGCAGGGCAGAACTGTGGGCCACAGTCCGGCTTTAAGGACCTGTCTAACCGGGTCTGCAGATATCTGCGTGCATCTTCAGATATCCGCGGGCATTTTCAAATATCTAGGGGGATCTTCAGGTATCTGCGTCATATTTCCGGGAATCTGAAGGTGTCGGTTACCTATAAACAAAATATTTACTAATCAGACGGGATATGCGGGAATCCCGCAGGCTTCGCAAAAGCCTGTCTTACAAAGCCTAGGCCTGTTTCACTATGCTCTTGCCAGGCCTGATTGTACATCTACAGGCTAACTTATCTACAGGCCGGGCCGGCCGCTTGCGAACGCTGGTGTGCACTAACACGGCATCGAGCGATGGGGTTACTGCATCACCCCCCCCCCCCGACGAGCCAGCCTCGCTTCTCAAATATCGACGAGGAATAAAAGATAAGTGGAGATGGTACATCAGGTGGAATGCAAGCTTTGGCCATTGAGGATTCTAATCCACAAAGTTGAAATTGTTATCCGGGGGCTTCTACTCTTTTTATTTCCCTTCCCTACCTCCCTTCGCCTCTCTTCACTTCCCTTTGTGGAAGAAGCCATTATTCGCTCGACTGTCTACGCCGGTGGTGGGCACAAGCTGGCCATAAGACCCCCCACCCTGACCTAGAGTACCGGTTTTTCACCGACCATCGTAGGATAGCAATCCCGCACCCCGGCTAGGCCCGTAGAATGAATGGAGTTTCACAAATGGGTGAAATTAGTGCAGGGTCCTCTAAGATGGTATGGGACTGTTATTCAAGCTCAGCCAGCAAAGTCTATCTCTGGTTGATGGGGTTAATTGCTCCCTACCCTTCTACAGTATCGAGAGTATGAGGTCTGGAGCAGGGAGTTGTTGTATGATACCGTAAGGATTATTAGAATTCGCTAGTGGATTATCAGTAGAAATCATTGCATTAGCATCGGACGGGTTTAGTTGTCCAAGTCAGGAATAAGCAACAACTAGTAGATGGGATCCACCACGTCCAACCGGCTTATACTATACCGTGCAAGGAAAGAATTAGCCCTTCTGAGGAAATTTACTCTGGGGATTAGAGGCCTAGGTTGGAGTAGAGCAATGGCTTTGGAGTGGCCGGGGGTGCGGGTGGGGTTGGATGAGTGATATTTGGTGATTTTGCCTCTGGCTATCTCGACCTGAAATCTAGTCCACGAGCGACCTGGGGTGGGTTCTTGGAGTCTAATCTGTGGATATTCTTCCTACTGGGGAATCAATCTTCGCTCTTGAGCTGCTGTTTCTATTAATAATCAGTTTAGGTGACTCCACAACCCAAGAGAGCGTTACTGGGACAGTGGATATCGAACGCTATAGGACACTGAAACTCCCACTAATATGGAGTGCTCATGTCAAACGGGTTTATGAGCGATGGAGAAATGAAGAGGGGTGCCACTGTGAGCGATTGTAGTCGCATAATATGGAAGTGGGCGGTGGTGTAAGGGATGGAGGATAATCGTCGGTGTTTCACACGTACGCGACGCCCGGGCCTATAGTCCATCCGTGTCTTTGGCTACCCGGCGTAGGAAGTCCTCTCACCCAAAGGATGAGGGACCGTGATCCGTAATCCGTCACATCTTGCTTCCGCGACGGACGGACAGGACGTTTCTAAAGTTTGGCTATGATGAGCCGAGAGTATCTTGGAGTCCTTATTCTTTCTTCGTCTCCGAACGTGTCCTATATATACACAAACTTGACATACAGAAAGAAATCATCGTCCGCAACACCCTTTCATATTTGCCTTCATCCCTCCAACTCCGGAGAAGTTTCCCGAAACTTCTTCCATCCCTCTTCGTCTCATCCTCTTATACTATTGCTCCTATCTTCTGCGTTCCTTCGCAGACCTGATCCCGTAGTCTGTTTCCAAACTATCATAGTTTGACACAAGCCCGTTCCATCTCCTAGCCAACCTTAATCTCTAATGCCTAGTCTACCCTAGCGCCAATCCCTAAACCATCCCAAACACACCAGCTTTAGCTAACATCTCAACTAACCGCACCATCACATTCCTGATACCATACTACTCAATCGTGTAACGGTTATTAAACCCAATACCTCTCAGCCATGTCCCATCGTTGTTCCAGCTGTGCCCTGAATATGGAACCTTCGTGAATTTCAACAGTTTCCACCTTAAGCCTCCGATGCTGTTGAAATTCCGTGTATATTTCCTATGTATATTCAACACACTACCGTGTATTCTTATACTTAGTTTATGTTTTGGCTCTGCCTGTCCACCACTTACATTACAAGAGATAAGATATATTTTATGGTGTTTTATTCTGTATTTCAGGATAATATCTTGGGATTTAACATGTGCTTTCCAATCAGGTATTTAGGATTTTACGGTTGTTTATGCATCTCTTATGCACCATTCTTGGTCATGATATATCTAATAATCACCCCACACTCTTTTGTTTTCACGCACATTATTTGGGATTTACTTGGCTGGATTTTAGGGTCAAACATGTTCACACTTATGTTTCTTACATTGTTTTCCCTATATTTCTCTTGCGCATATGGACGCACACTTTTCTATAAATAAGGTGCTACCGCACACCTGCTGAGCAGAATTGAGAACCAAAACTCCTACCAATCCCTTCTTCACCTCCTCGCTAAGGGTGCCTTGCAACCCCCCTCGTACTTGCAAAGTATTATCCACATAGAATAGATTGTGCCGCATTCACATATTAAACAAATGCAACAAAATATATATCAATAAAATTACTTATTGAGCTCCACCAGAAAAAAGCTAAGACATTACAAACCCTTGTTTGTTGTTTTACAACCCACAGATCCTTAATCCCACAAACCTGAATATTCAGTAATCCAATCAGGTCGTTAGAATGCCGGTACAGGCGTTTCTCACATACAGGTATTCTGGCTCTGCACCTGATAATTTGCTCTGAAAGAGACTTAATTCTGTTCTGGTGAAGAAGGAAAAATAAAAAATAAAGCCAAGGTTCTGACACGGCGGGACATACGAATGCCCAGGATGACCGTTCATTCCGGTAAATTTATTTCTCTGGGATTCCTTGATGCCTACGGTGAGATGCTTGTAGGTGGGCTAGCCCCCAATTGGGCATAGTGATGCCTGACGTGCGTAGCCACTCGTGGTCCGTTAGGGGAGGGATCTGCACTACAATTTAACTACTGTCCTCGAATACTGTCCTCGATCACAAGTACCTTTTGCGATCTTATTATTGGGTGCGAAATTGGTATTTTTCCTAAACCAAACTTACCCCCAAGCTCTAAAGTGTAGGAAGGTTTGTGTTTGTTGAAATTCACGAGTCACTCCGCTGAAGAATCTGATCCTTGTACCTTATCTATCTAGTCACTCACTTGTTAGTAGCTTCCTTTGTCAAGCGTTACAATTATCAGAGGTGGAACGGAGTGATGGACACGATCATGCTTGATGATAAACTTTTGGTGTGATCGAGCTTGATCAATGCTCGAGCATGGGCCAAATATTCTACTCGAGCATAATCGTGTCCATCACTAGTGGAACGAATACATCTATTTAGTATACTATATTGAGGATTCGGATGAATGCCGGGAATGGATCGGAAGGAAAAGCGAAGACAGGATAGGGATGCTGAGCGCAAAGGGGACCGGAACCTGATTGTTCTGGTAGCATCTTTGGTTGGATTCTTGCATCTTGAGAAGGGGGAAAGGTCTTCGGATTTTGGATATAAACCCTCTGTCGGGCAAAAGATTGCATGGACAAGCAAGCAAGATACGCATCCAATCAATATATATATGCTTCCTCCTTGACTTGGTTGTCCTTCTTCATCTAACCAGCTGATCATTTCTCTATCCATATGTCATAACAACAGTGTTGCTGCAGATACCACATCTACCACAATCAAGTAGATGCACAATTGCAACATTTTCTCTCTTCTTTTTTCCATCTTGTCATAGCTGGATTTGTTTCGCTTTCTAGGTGGAGTCACAGTGCTTTTTCTTGACATCCACGATCTCCTGAACCCCCGATCCTATTATCGATTTGGGATAAATACTGATCAGATATAAAGAAGTAAAAGTGAGAAAATCAAAAAGTATGAGAAGTAAACGGGGCCCGCAAAATATCACCTGCTGCTTACCCCGTTTTTCCTTTGCCAAACAGCTTCGGATATGGGCTTCTGATGGAAGACGCGCTGAGGGCCATAAGACATGCAAACGGCAACATCAGCAAAAACGGACCCTGCCTCTGATCCGTCGGCGTTGCGTCCTGACGCAAGCGACGCATCTCCTGCGTCCCATGCGTCCTGTGCGTCCTGACTTGCGTTGCAACGCTCCCCCACATCCCACGCTTCCAGATGCCACCTGGCAACGTTTCTTCCGTCCTGACGCAACCTGGCGCCCTGCCTACGTCTGGACTACCCCAGACTCTTTCTCTCATCTCTTCTTTCTTCTGATGCGGCGATAGCTTCTCATCACCTCTTCTCCGCGTCCTGACCCACGCCTCATCCCCGCTCGTGTAATCACAACTAATTTGCTGCTTGCTCCGACATCGCCTGGTGTCTGGAGGGGCAGCACCTTTTTTGGTCCCTCCCGGGCCTCACGTCTCACGCCTCACTGGTCTGGCGAACTAATGATCTAGGTTTCAAGAAAGTCGCTTATATATCTTCTACTATATACAGTATCAATATGTAGGATTCTCACGCATAGCCGAATCCTGATTCTCACGCGTTGCCGAATCCTGATTCTCACGCATTGCCGAATCCTGATTCTCTCATCCAGATTCCTTAATAAACCTCATTAAATGTTCTCAAATCAATCCGGATATTTACAAGCCATCGCCGGTCCTCCTCCAGGATCAGGTGTACCAGACCGAGAATTGTTCCTATATCAACTATTGTAAACCCTCGCATGTCTTCCCTCATCTGCACTGTAACCAAGCCATGCAGATCCGATAGACGCCCTGAGTTCACTGGGGTCAGCAACTGAACAGCGGCGACTCGACGCACAGTATCCTCGGATCTGGGGTCCCTGATCTTCAAGAGGGCTACTAGCCTTGCCGGGAGACGACCCCTCAGCCCACCATACGTTTCTGCTGTGCCCGCTTGTACCCAAACCCAATCATTGCGACTGCCCTGGTTTCTAAAGTGTAGGGTGCCCGTGGATTGTGCACGGTGGATCTCGTAAACATCGGCTTCTTGGAATGTAAGACCTGGGACTTCGAGTTGTGTCAGTAGTTCAATGGGAAGTGATCGAAGCGTCGCATGGTCTTCCAGGCGACCATGGTCTATCGGCAGGTTATGCCTGCTATATCATATCAATTCACGATATATAATCTCGAGTGAGACTCCCGAGATCCGACTAAAATCAACGATATTGGACACATCGCCCCGGCGTCACTTCAAGATCCTCCTACCAATGACTGGCGGCGATACCGTACTGGTTGTCCTATCTAAATACTTCAGGACGTCGGGGGAGAGATCTGCGCCCCGATTTTTCAGTGATTGCAAGTTCAATAGGCTCATCTGGATTGCATGTTGACGACCGTAGCTATGCACGATCTGGCGCGCGGCATCATTTTTATTTGACGGGCGCCATCCTTCCTTGATTTGCGTCTTGTGAGCTAGCTCTCCGATCTCAGTGGAATACATCGGAATATTGCCAAACTGGTGTATATGGTCACAAAAGTGGCTTAGTAGATGCATATTAATGAAGTTGAAATGTGATTCGCCGTGAATCATGTCCATACGCAGTTCATCCTCTTCGTCGCGATCGTCGTCGCGCATCCGGCGCCGTTGGGATGGGGCCACTCGCTCCCTTATCAGGGCTCTCTGACATCGGATCTCCTTTCGTTGCTTGTCAACTTTGGCCTGTGTGCGTTTTGTCACTCGAAACTCCAAGAAGATATCTTTCATCCTATGAAACTGGTCCTGATAATCTTCCATGTAGGCTATGGTGTCTGGGGTGTGGCTTCGGTATTGTGCCATCATATTGAAGTTGACGAGCACCCTGACGCATCTGAGAGCACGTTTGAAAGGTATTGCTTGCCCACCTCCTGGCTGGCGAAGAGCCACGGCGAGAACTTCCAGAATACAACGCACCAGATTCCTCATCTCTTTCCCTTGCCACTGCGTAACCTCGCGGTAGGCTTTTTTGGGGACTAAGAATCCTGGGTATGGCGGTAATGCCTTCCAAACCTCATCAAATGCCTGCAGTCGCCCGTGTT
>Ga0307513_10011649_pt1 | contig 10912 bp, 5 predicted proteins | sample 15_EM_MG_FD_202174 | JGI IMG/M metagenome (GOLD analysis project Ga0307513, IMG submission 202174) | Populus trichocarpa ectomycorrhiza microbial communities from riparian zone in the Pacific Northwest, United States - 15_EM | ecosystem: Host-associated > Plants > Roots > Unclassified | place... | reverse complement strand
TCGCCAGGCGCATCGAAACCTATCTGCGCGCGAATGGCGGATATCTCACCGCAGCGGACATGGCCGCGCATCATTCGGAATGGGTCGAACCGGTTTCAACCAACTACCGTGGTTACGACGTATGGGAGCTGCCGCCCAACACGCAGGGCGTCGCGGCTCTGCAGATGTTGAACATTCTCGAGGCCTACGACCTGCGGAAGATGGGTTATGGCAGCCCGGATTACCTCCATCTGTTCATCGAAGCGAAGAAACTCGCGTTTGAAGATCGAGCCCGCTACTACGCCGATCCGGATTTCGCGAAGATTCCGCTCAAGGGGCTGTTGTCGAAGGACTACGCCGCCAAGCGCCGCGCGCTGATCAGAATGGACAAAGCCGCGCTGGAATATCCCGCCGATACGAAGGCGCTCGACCAGAGCGACACCATCTACATGACGGTGGCGGACGAAGCCGGCAACATGATCTCGCTGATCCAGAGCAACTACCGCGGCATGGGTTCCGGCATGACGCCCGATGGTTGCGGATTCATCCTGCAGGATCGCGGCGAGTTGTTCTCACTCAAGGAAGGTCACGCGAACTCGTACGCGCCCGGCAAGCGCCCGTTCCACACCATCATCCCGGCGTTCGTCACGAAGGATGGCAAGCCCTGGCTGTCGTTCGGCGTCATGGGCGGCGGCATGCAGCCGCAGGGGCACGTACAGATTCTCGTGAACCTCATCGATTTCGGAATGAACCTGCAGGAAGCCGGCGATGCGCCGCGTGCCCGGCATGACGGCTCGAGTGAACCGACCGACGAGCAGATGCGCGATGGCGGCGAAGTGGTACTCGAGGTGGGCATGTCGCCGCAGACAGTGAAGGCGCTCGAAGCGCGCGGACACAAGGTGAAGGTCGCCAACGACGGGGACTTCGGCGGTTACCAGGCCATCATGCGAAATGCCGAAGGCGTGTACTTTGGTGCTTCGGAATCGCGCAAGGACGGCGCCGCGCAGGGTTATTGACCCTGCACCGTCGCCGCACTTTCGGCGGCAGAAATCGAGGGCTGCCCTGAGGGAACCTCCCGGCGGCTGCTCGCTACTCACGTGAGTTGGCGCCGGTGGTTCGGGACGCTCGAGCCTTGTTTACCGATTGCGAGGCCCGGGCATTCAAGGGGGGTCTCTGGCCATCGGCGCCCGCGTCGTCCCACTACTGGATCGCGGGTATTCCGAGCTGGATCGAATCCTCGGGGGTGCCGAATTCGGAGGCCTTGGGCCTGCGGGTGGTGGGAAGCACTCGTCCCGCATGAATGTCATCCAGCTTGGCATGCGTGGCCCTCGCCGCCGCGACCAGCTCGGGATAAGGCCGGTCGGTGACATCGATCCAGCCGATGTTGTAGTTCTCGCCATCGCGCCGGCCGGTCGCGGGCTGATCGATCCATTGATACCAGTGCGCGCCGATGATCGCCGGGTGCCCGGCGGCATGCTCGACATAATAGGAATACGCCACTCCGCGTTCGACCTGATTCATCGCCTGCACCAGGCCCGGCGCCATGCCGCGTTCCGGCACTCCAAAATGAAACTCGCCGATGAGTATCGGTAGTTTGGTCAGCGCGTACACGCGATCGATGAAATCCTTCGGCGGAGCCCAGCGATATTTGTTCATGCTGTACACGTCGAATCCGCGGGCGAGGGCGATGACGTCGTCGGGCGGCGTCCCGCCAAAGCGGATACCGAGATTCAGGTGGTTGGGATCATGGCGCTTCACCGCGGCGTTCACGATCTCGAGATACCGCGTGAAAGCCGCATGCACCAGCACCTTGCGCGCCGCCGGCGTGTCGCCCCGGGCAAGCCCGGCTTTGAAACGCTGCTGCAGCGCCGTCGCCGGGCCCTTCAACACCAGATCGACGAGTTGGCTTTCGCGGGCCGGCCATGGCGGTTCATTGCCGATGAAGTAACCGATCATCCACGGGTCGTCCCGGCGCGCAGCCAGTTGCTGACCGGCCTCGAGGTCGACTCGTTTCGCGAAGGCGTCCGAATACACATCGGGCATGCCCATGATCGCCCCTTCGATTCGCTGCCAGCCGCGCAGCGGGAATACATAGGGCTGGCGCAGAGTCGGGGTCGGCGCCAATGCGTCGTTGAGCGCGACGCCGTAGGCCGTGTTCAGACCCCAGGCACGCATGCGGCGCGCGGTAAGTTGCGCGCTCGGGGTGCGAAAGTCGCGGCCGAATCGCTTGATGAGGTTTGCCGCGTAGAACGACACCGGGTCGCGCAGCGGATCGGGATCCGCGTTCGCGCCCGGAATCTGCGCCGCGGTGGGAATGCTGGCAAACAACTTGTCGCGCCCGACGATCTGCGTGCGCGGCGGTTCATCGCCGGCACCGTTCACTCCGGCGGACCAGAAGCGGCAGCCTTCAGGATCGACCAGCCACCAGCGCTCGGCGACTTTCTCCACGCGGAAATAACCCGTCGCGCGCCGCCGGTCGCTCGCGAAGCCGCCATATCGGCAGACTGGCGGCACTTTTGCGACCAGCAGGCGCTGCTCGGTTTGCCATTCACGTTTCAGCGCTTCGAGGGAACGCGTCTTTTCAGGCCAGTCAGCATGAATGTACTGGCCAAAGTCGTCGATGAGCGGGGCACCGCCGTCGAGCACCGCATCGCCTGGATCGGTCTTCGACAAAGTCACTTTGCGAATCTCGACACTGGCGAGCTGCGCGGGATAACGCATGGTCACACTGAGTGCGCGCACGTGTTGAACCGGACCGTGACCACCGGCTTCGATGTTGATCCAGTAGCTGCTGCGAGGCTGATTGACGGTGGAGGCGAGTTCATCCGCGTCGCCGAGTCCCTCGCGAAAGAACCGTAGCGGAATGGACGCCCGGACCCAGACATTCGCGAACGGGTGAATACGCTTGGAGACGTTACCTTCGTCGCTGATCAGGCCGAGCTCGAATCGCTGGCTGGTGGAGGAGCGGAACTCGACTACCAGGAACTGGAATTCGGCCCAGTCGCCGGGGAGTTGCGGATCGATTTCCGCCAGTGACCATTGAGTGGTCGACACATCGCTTGCGAAGGTGGCTTTTTGCGGCGCAGCGATCGCGCCGCCTAACATCAATGCGACGCCTGAGCCGGCGATCGCTCTCGCCCAATGATTCATCGCTTCCCCCGGATTGGCCCGGTCTAGTGTATGCGAAGGAGGCGGCGCACTAGGGTGCCAGGGGCAGGGAGATATCGAACCGGGTGCCGGTGTCCGGCCCGGACCCGCAACGGATCTGGCCGCCGTGTGCGTCGACGATACCCTTGCTGATGTACAACCCGAGGCCGATGCCGGTTTTCTGGTGCTTTTTGCTGGCCGAGTAGTACGGATCGAAGATGTGCGGCAGGTCATCGGCCGCGATCCCCGGTCCGCTGTCCGCGATTTCGACTTGCGCGCAGTTATCGCCCGTGCGGCTGGTCACCGTGATGCGGTCCCCGGTCTTGCAAAACTTGATCGCGTTGCCGAGCAGGTTCTGGAACAGCTGCAGGAGACGACCGCGATCCGCGTTCACTTTCATCTCCTCGCTGCCGGCTTCGTAGGTCAATGTGATGCCCTTGTCGCGTGCCGGTGTTTCGTGCGCGTTCACGGCTTCACCCAACACGTCGTTCATGACGATCGGTTTCCGATCGATGGAGAGTTTGCCGCCGCGCAGGCTGACCATGTCCATCAGGTCGCCGATCATGCGGTTCATCTGTTCAGCGTTGCGGCGAATGCGTTCGTGCTGCTCACCCACCTGTTGCGGCGTGAGCTGGTATTTCGGATTGAGCAGCATCGAGGCGGTGGTGTGGATCACCGAAAGTGGTGTGCGCAGATCGTGCGAAACGATGGCCAGCACGTCCTCGCGCGAACGCACCGCTTGTTCGAGCTGCACGCGCTGCCTGTGCAGCTGGAAGAAGATCGCCGCCTTCTGCTTAAGGATTCCCGGATCGATGGGCGTGAACAGGACGTCGACTGCGCCGGACTCATAACCACGGAACATCGGCAGCGGCGCATTCGCGGGTGCGGCGGCGATGAAAATGATCGGGATATGCTGCCAGCGCTCCGTGCCGCGCATGAGCTCGGCCAGCTCGAATCCATCCATCGCCGGCATCTGGATGGCGCTCAACGCAAACGCGAAATCGTGTGCCCGCAACAAATCGAGGGCTGCCGCGCCCGACGTCGCCGTGAAAATCTCGCGCTCCTCGCCGCGCAGCAGCGCATCGAGCGACCGCAGGTTTTCCTCGACGTGATCGACCAGCAGACACTTCACCTTTACCGTCATCAGATTCTCCATGCGCGCGCGGAAGTCGGATAACGGCCTGGAACTGTCGGCACCGCAGGCCTCTGCGCCCATCCTCCAACCATTGACGAGACGCGGGAGTGTACTGGGATTCTCCGCGGTGGCCGCTGAAGGCGAAGTCCGGTTCGGGTTGTCGGGAGGCTCCTACAGTCGAACTCAAACCATCTCGCCCCTCATGTTGATATGTGAAGTCGCCGCCGTGCGTCGCGGCGACAGAAAAACACTTCTGCAGGGCAATAAAACACCACTATTAGTGGGAGAAATAGGCGGCTTGTGGCAGAAGGGGTGTATGCCCGCCATGACGCCCGTACGCCTGCGAACCTTGACGCCCTTGTGGGTCACCCTCCTCACACTGTCCGGTTGCGGGGGTGGGCACGATTCCGCGCCCGATCCGTTGACGGGTACGCTCGAAGCGGGGAAAGCGCTCGGGGTGCAATACGACACCCCCACGCAATCGGGCACCACCGATGCCAACGGCACCTTCAGCTATCTTCCCGGCGAGACCGTCACGTTTTCGATCGGGGGCGTGCAATTGGGCGCCGTCCCGGGCGCCGTCAAGATCTCGCTGTTCACGCTGGCGGGGCTGACGCCGCCGTCCAGCGAGATCACGCTGCGGCGCGAGCTCGAGCGTGCGCAGCGACGGCCGACGCCGTTGGTCCGCGCCATGAATCTCGCCCGCCTGCTGATCGCCCTCGACGCGGACAACAATCCGGACAATGGCATCGACGTGAGTGGCCGCGCGGCCGACCTCGCCGGTAAACAGATCGATCTTGGACTCGGGCTGTTCGCTTTCTCCGCCAAGCTCGATCGCCTTGCACCGAATCTCACGCGCAATATTCCAACGGGGCGCACGCTGGTGTTCGCGTATCAGGCTTCGAATCTCACCGTTGCGTCGCACAACCCGGTGCGTCACGACGTCGACGGCGGGCAGTTTTGGCCAAGCAGCTCGACGATCACCTATCTTGCCAATGGCGCGCGGTCACGTGAGGAGTCTTCATCGGCCGGGTTGGGTCTGGGCACGTCGATCACTACCTACTCGTACGATGCGCTCGGTCGCTGGTTGGACGTCAGCACCGAGACGCCGCTCGATCCTTTGCGGTTGGCCGATGCCCATCGTTCCACCAACACCTACGACGCGCGCGGCAATCGCGTGAAGAGTGAGGTCGAGCTGTACCTCTTTGACAGCCTGAACTATCGCAGCTCGAGCAGCGGTGCGGCCGATATACACGGCCTCTTTCCCGAGTTGACGTACACGTTGGACAACGATGGCGACGGCATCGTCGATTTTCGTCAAACCGTGCAAACGACGTTCGATGCGCGCGGCAATCCGGTGGCCAGCACGATTTCTATCGACGATGACAACGATGGAGTCATCGACACCCGGTATTCGAACACGGCCATCTTCGATGCCTACGACAGGTTGCAGGCCGAGATCTCGGACTCGGATACGAATGCCGACGGAGTGGTCGATACGCGCGCATTCACGACGGTCGCGAACGACGGTCCGAGCGCCGTCGTCAGAACCGTTACCCAGGATTACGGAGTGGATGGAGTCATCGACGATCGCTCGACGTCGCGCTGGAAATACGACGCGGCAGGCAACAACACATCCGTCACGATCCTCGACGAATCTTTGCCGGACAACACGGTGTACTCCTATGCCGAGTTCACCATGACCTACGATGGCGACCATCGCGTGCTTTCGCGCACTCGCGCGCAGGCATTCGAAGTCGGCGGCGCCCCTTATTCGACCGATTCCTCCACGAATGTCTACGACGGGCGGGGCAACCTCACGCACGTGACCGCGGAATATTCCAACCTGTTCGGTTCCGGCGCCGCGCGCACCACCGCCGACTTCGAATACGGGCCGAACGGCGAGCGCACGATGTTTCGTTACGGCACCGACTACGACGCAGATGGTGTCGTCGACTACGAAAACACCACGCAGGTCACCAATCAGGAATTCAGCGACGGCGTGCTGGCGCTCGCGCAGCAGTATTTCGATTTCGCCACGCTCAATTCAGCCGACTACGTGGGCGGTGTCGCCGGCGGCGTCACCGGAGTGTTCGCCGGCAACTAACGCGGGTTGAACCTACGCCCGCGCGATCAGTGGCTTCAGATACTGCGCGGTGTATGACTTTGCATGCTTCGCCACTTCCTCGGGCGTGCCGGTGGCGAGGATGTTGCCGCCGCCAGCGCCGCCTTCGGGCCCGAGGTCGATCAACCAGTCGGCGGTCTTGATCACGTCGAGATTGTGTTCGATCACGACCACGGTGTTGCCTTCATCGCGCAGGCGATGCAGCACGTCGAGCAGCTGTGCCACGTCGTGGAAGTGCAGGCCGGTCGTCGGCTCGTCCAATATATAGAGCGTGCGTCCGGTGGCGCGTTTGGCGAGTTCGCGCGCGAGTTTCACGCGTTGCGCCTCACCGCCCGACAACGTCGTCGCGCTCTGGCCGAGTTGTAGATAGGACAGCCCGACGTCCAGCAGTGTCTGCAGGCGCGAGCCGACACCCGGTACGTTCTGAAACAGCCGCAACGCCTCTTCGACGTTCATCTGCAGCACTTCATGGATGTTCTTGCCGCGCCAGCGGATATCGAGCGTCTCGCGGTTGTATCTCTGGCCTTTGCATACATCACAGGGCACGTACACATCCGGCAGGAAGTGCATCTCGACCTTGATCAGGCCGTCACCCTGGCAGGCCTCGCAGCGGCCGCCCTTCACGTTGAAGCTGAAGCGGCCGGCGTCGTAACCGCGCGTGCGCGCTTCGGAAACTTCTGCAAACAGCTCGCGCAACGGGCCGAACAACCCGGTGTAGGTCGCGGGGTTCGAGCGCGGCGTGCGGCCGATCGGGCTTTGATCGATTTCGATGATGCGATCGATTTCATCGAGCCCCTTGATCTCGTCGCAGGGCGCCATGTCCATCACCGTCCCATTCAACTTGTGATTGGCGTGAGTGAACAGCGTGTCGTTGACGAGTGTGGACTTGCCCGAACCCGAAACACCCGTGACGCAGGTGAACAGTCCGATCGGAAATTCCGCGGTGACCTTCTTGAGATTGTTGCCACGCGCACCGATCACCTCGATGACGCGTTTCGGGTCGCGCGGCGTGCGCAACCCCGGCAGCGCAATCTGCATGCGGCCGGAGAGATACTTTCCCGTCAGCGAATCGGGGGACTTGAGGATGTCCGCGGGCGTTCCCTGCGCCACGATTTCGCCGCCGTGCACACCGGCGCCCGGGCCGATGTCGAGCACGGCGTCCGCCGCGCGAATGGCCTCCTCGTCGTGTTCGACCACCAGCACGGTGTTGCCGAGGTCGCGCAGATGTTTGAGCGTGCCCAACAACCGCTGGTTGTCGCGCTGATGCAGGCCGATCGAAGGTTCGTCGAGGATGTACATGACGCCGGTGAGCCCCGAGCCCACCTGGCTCGCAAGCCGGATGCGTTGCGCCTCACCACCCGACAGCGACTCGGCGCTGCGGTCGAGCGTCAGGTAGTCGAGCCCGACATCGACCAGGAATTTCAGACGACTTGCCACTTCCTTGACGATCTTGTCGGCAACTTCCGCGCGCCAGCCAACGGCATCGAGCGAGCCGAACATCTTCCTGGCATCCCCAACCGTGAGGTGGGCGATCTCCGGCAGGCTGTGTGAGCCCACGAACACATTCCGCGCCGTACGGTTCAGCCGTGTTCCCTGGCAATCGGGGCAGGGTTGCGAACCGAGATACTTCGCCAGTTCTTCGCGCACCGGCAGTGAATCGGTCTCCTTGTAACGCCGCTCGAGATTGGGAATGATTCCCTCGAAGCGGTGCTTCTTCTTCGTCGTGCGGCCATTACCCGCGGTGTAGCGGAACTCGATTTCGTCGTTGCCGCTGCCATACAACATGACCTGCTGAGCCTTCTTCGACAGATCCTCCCACGGCGTTTCCGGGTCGAACTTGTAGTGCTTCGACATCGCCGTGATCAGCGCGTAGTAATAAGAGTTCTTGCGGTCCCAGCTCTTGATCGCACCGCCGGCCAGCGACAGGTGCGGATACGCAACCACGCGCAGCGGATCGAAAAAATCCTTGAGGCCGATGCCGTCGCACGTGGGGCAGGCGCCCGCGGGGCTGTTGAACGAGAACATCTTTGGCTCGAGCGCGGCGACGCTGTAGCCGCACACCGGGCAGGCCTGGCGCGAGGAGAAGAGTGTTTCATCCTCTGGTTTACCGGTTTTTTCCGCGTCGTACGGCGCCAGGCGGGCCGTCCCGCCGGAGAGCTTCAACGCGGTCTCGAGCGATTCCGACAGACGCTGCGCCGCATCCGCGCGAATGCGCAATCTGTCCACCACCACTTCGACGGTGTGTTTCTTCTTCGCGTCGATCTTGGGCAGGGCATCCAGTTCGTATACGCGTCCATCGACCCGCGCGCGCACGAAGCCCTGACCACGCATCTGCTCGAAAACCTCCGCGTGTTCGCCCTTGCGATCGACCACCACCGGCGCCAGCAACAGTATCGCGAGACCGTCCGGCAGCTTCACGATCTGGTCGACCATCTGGCTCACGGTCTGCGCGGCGAGATCGATGCCGTGGTCCGGGCAGCGCGCGATACCGGCGCGCGCGAACAGCAGACGTAGATAGTCGTAGATCTCGGTGACCGTACCGACGGTCGATCGCGGGTTGTGCGAGGTTGCTTTCTGTTCGATCGCGATCGCGGGCGACAGGCCCTCGATGCTGTCCACATCGGGTTTGTCCATCATCGAGAGGAACTGCCGCGCATAGGAGGACAAGGACTCGACGTAGCGTCGTTGACCCTCCGCGTACAACGTGTCGAAGGCGAGCGAGGACTTTCCCGAGCCCGACAGCCCGGTGATCACGATGAGCTTGTCGCGCGGCAGATCGACGTCGATGTTCTTGAGATTGTGGGTGCGGGCGCCGCGGATTTTTATGGTTTGCATTGGTCCAGCGCGATATGGAGCGCGAATGAAGTGAAACCAAGGAGTTTAAGCGGCGACCCCGGCTCGTGCATAACCAGGGGTCCGTCGCGCCGAGTACTGGATAAACACCGCGGCATCAAGCGGATCAGGCACTTGCACGAATTCGCATGAAACGAGACAGTCGGCGAATGGTGTGGCGATTGATCCGGCTGACGGAGCGGACGCACGCCGCGGGACCCGCGGCGATGGGGCGCGAACCTGGCGCGGTGTCTGTCGCGGGGGCATCACATGGGTGACAAAATCGTCAACTCGCGCGCGCTGGATCGTTGCTTCGCGCCGGTTGCACAGCGCGATGCGACGGTCCTGATTCTCGGCTCGCTCCCGGGCCGAAAATCGCTGCAGCTCCAGCAGTACTACGCCCATCCCCAAAATGCCTTCTGGAAGATCGTCGCCGGGCTGTTCGGCGCCGCGTCGTCGCTGCCTTACCCGCGACGCCTGAAACTCCTGACGGCCAACAAGATCGCCCTCTGGGATGTTCTCGCCGCGGCCGAGCGGCCCGGCAGTCTCGATAGTTCAATCGTGCCCGATTCAGCGGTACCGAACGACTTCGCAGAATTCTTCCGCGGTCATCAGCGCATTCGTCGCGTGTATTTCAACGGGCAAAAGGCGGAAGGACTGTTCCGGCGCCGTGTGTTGCCCGCGCTCGGCCAGGAGTTTGCCGGCATTCATTTCGAGTGCCTGCCGTCCACCAGCCCCGCGCACGCAGGCATGACGTTTGCAAAGAAGTTAGACAGGTGGGCGAGGATCAAGGAGACAACGAGATGAGGTTCGCCGACGAGGCCGGCGGGTGGTCGGACGGCAATTGGTGAAAGGGCGCATCGAGCCCGGTGAGAACGCACACGCCGCAGCGCCGCGGCGGCCGACTTTCAAAACACGGTGACTGAAATCGGGCGCCGCGGTAAGGTTGCGCGATGAATCCCAGAGACTTGGCTCTGGTTGTCGGAGCGTCGGCATGAGCACTATCCAGGCGGCCCTCTATCTCGTCGCGGTGGCGCTGTGCATGTTTTCCACCGCGTTGACCACGCGGCAGGCCACGCGCCAGCAGCCGCTGCGGTTCTTCACCTGGTATCTCGCGATCCAGTCCGCCGCGTTCGTCTTCGAGCTGCTGATCGCGCATCCGTCGACGCCGATGAAGTCATTGTGGCTGGCGCTGCTGATGGCGAGCTCCTTGTGTGTCGCGCCGGCGCTGTGGCTGGCTTTCCGGGAGATCGTCGCTGGCTCGCGGCCCGCGCTCGGGGAGCTGCCGCGCGGCCATTGGCTGGCCATCGGCTCGGGCTTCCTGCTCACGCTGCCGCTGATGTTGTCCGCGCATCTGGGAACGACTTTTGCGAATCCGCTGCATCCGACGAGCGCGACGTATTCGCGTTTCATCCACACGACGATGCTGTTGTGCATCGGCATCTTCATCGTGCAGGTGCCGTGGTACCTCATGCGCTGCCGGCGCATCCTGCTGGAACGATTGGCCGGGCGCGGCAGCCAATGGGCGCAACTGCCGCTCGCGATCGTGTTCACGAGCTGGGCGCTGGCGATATTGCGCACCGTCGACTGCGCATTCATCAAATGGCCGCCGTTGTTTTCCCTGATCGTGGCGGTGGTGAGTGTCAGCGTGACCGTCGGCGCGTTGTACCTGCTGATGCGGCAATTCAGTCTGC
>Ga0307513_10011648_pt1 | contig 10913 bp, 6 predicted proteins | sample 15_EM_MG_FD_202174 | JGI IMG/M metagenome (GOLD analysis project Ga0307513, IMG submission 202174) | Populus trichocarpa ectomycorrhiza microbial communities from riparian zone in the Pacific Northwest, United States - 15_EM | ecosystem: Host-associated > Plants > Roots > Unclassified | place... | reverse complement strand
GTTCTTCAGGGCTAATGATTTGGCACCCATCATGCTATAGGAAAATCCTGAGCCAATAAACCTTATCTATAACGCCCAACTACTTCATGATCTTCTGCAATGATCTGACCAGTCCGAACACTAGACAAAAGGTAGGAAGACAATTGAAGAACTCATTTCGTCAAAACGTTCACCGCATACATTGAGAAAGCAAATACCACAGAATACAATGAAAAGAGATGCCTACATACGATATCACAATTTTCATAAATAAAAAATCAGCCACCAATGCTGCCAGTTTTCATTGCCGACATTATATATTGTTTCCATGGCAGCTAGAAATCTCCGCCGCAGCTTCCAGCTTCTTTCGTTGCTCTGCATGGGATATAAGAAACAGTTCATTCAGGTAGGCTTCTAGATCAGCAACTGCAACTTTTTTTCGCAAGGAACAAACTTTCAAGGGTCAAGTTCTTTTCAAAAGGACAAATGATGGAGAACCATTATTTTATATCCATCACATTTCAAGTTCCTATCAAAACCCAAATCCAATCCAAACTAGAAAAACAAAATTACAAAACCCTAATTTACTTTACAACAAAACTCTGCCACCAATCTTGCTGGTCTTCTGTTTCTATTGTTTCCCTTGGCTGCTGGCTGTCAGTTTCATCACTGTTCATTGGCAATTAGTGGTCCAGCTTCGTTCAAATTGGCTTCAGATCAGCAACTACCACTTTTGTCAATAAAAATACTCTCTAGAGTCAGGTATTTTTTATTAACTGTAATAGGTGTGCAACTCAGCTTATATGTATTTTAATTAATTTTTTAAAATTTTAAAATTAATAATTATTTAAATTTTTAATAATTTTAAAATTTATATTATTCAAATTAATAAAAATCAGGTATTTTTAAAAAAAAAGGCAAGAATGATGAAAGCCCATGTCAAAAGAAATTTAGGCTTTCAGAGTCCATCAGTAGATTGGAAGCAAAGGCAGTTATCAGAAGGGTCAATGAGTAATGAGGAAAACTAATGACATTGTTGGAGATATTAGAGGTAATTATTTTCAGTTCGGTTTAATTTTTATCTTTAATAATCAAATTGAAATTTTATAAAATATAAAAAATTAAACTAAAATGGATTTCAACCGATTGATTTTAGTTCTGTTCAGTTCGGTTATTTTATATTAAAAACAAAAAAAAACTATATTGTTTTTTGGGTTTTTTTTTTTTTTACTTTCTGATGAGCTTGTAATTGATGTTAATATTGTCTAATTTTATTACAAGATTCTTAATTTTTTTGCCACTGAATATTCATTTATATTAAATTATTAGTGTCAATCTTGTGTTCAATATGTTGCAAGCCTTCTTTTTCTGTTTTATTTGAAGGAGCAAGACTTCTTTTGCATTAGAGTTTAAATAACACACACGCCATGTTAAAATTCAAATTATAAAGCACCGCCTTCAAAAGGGCTTAAAAAGAAACAACAAATAACCTTGTTATAAAACACTTTGTGCCAAAAAAATAAATTTTCATTGTGCATATCATCCCAATCGAAAAACACATTAAGAACATTTTGAAATTAAAACCTGAAACTCAATATCTAGAATTATAACATGATAAATTAAATTAGAAGATATAAAAATAAAAGGTAGTATTTTTACCATAAAACTAACTTTTGAACTAATTATCATTTGTTGTGAGATGTAATTTTCCACCAAATTCTATAAAATAAAAAATTAGATATGTTAGATGATTGAAAACGCGTTAATTAATAAATCACAAAATAAAAGGAGTAAGTTTATAAGAAAAATTACTTGACTCAAGGTTTTTGTAGGTTTCAAAATCATTTATCAAGGTTCTAATATCAGTTGGAATCGATTCATGAAGCAACCAGTTTTGACAACAAATGAGTACTTGAATTGTTGCTGGAGATAAAGAACTTTGAAATTGATCGAGTATACGACCATCTGTGGTAAAGACTGATTCAAAAGCCATTGTGGATATAGAAATAGTTAGAACATGTTGTGTAACCTTTGAAAGTGACTTATATTTCGAAGCATTACTCTTCCACCAACCTAAAATATCTAACTTATTATTATTAGGATCCTTATAACCATCAACCAAATACCTCTCAACCTCATTTCTATTTTCCACACTATCCTCCTCCTGTAAATGCCTTTTGAATCGAGCCAAAGTGTTAACATCTACCTTCATATTATCAATAGCATTAAACATAGTTAGATGTGTCATGACAGAACCCATAAGAATCGAAGATTGGAAAAGGACTGTGATTGTTTACACCTCCATTAAATATGGTGAAAAAGGTTGCAAGGTTATCATAGATAATAAAAGTTGTATCAATGCAGTATCTTCTAATTGCGTAACCTGCTTAGGCTTAAAATATGTTCCTTACACTAAGCTATATAATGTATCCTGGGTTAATAATCAATGAGAGATGTTCTTTTCTTTTAAATTTTGTAAATTGACATGATGAAATTTGATGTGATGAGATTTTTATGGATGTAGGGCATGTCCTTTCACTTTCAGAAGGATTAATCACTTCTTGTTTGGTAAATCCATATATTTTTTTTATCTTTTATTCTTTACAAGTTTACTATTTAAAAATTTTTACAAGACTTTTTGTAGCAGTCATTGTAAAGAGGAGGCAACTGTCATAACTTAATTTTTGACCCCCTGCTTTTCTAAATATTTTTAAAATACAAAAAAATATATATGTTCTTGATATATTTATGTTATTTTCAGCATTTTTAATATATTTTTAAAAAAATTCAAAATCTAAATTTTATTTTAATGCATTCAGTTTTTAATGTGCCATTTTCAATGATTTTCAAATGGTTTAAAAATGGTTTAATGATATTAGTATGTATAAAATTGATTTTTGATGAAGGCAATTTTTTGGTCCAGAAAGAGTAATTGGGTCCCAGTCATTTTAAGTTGTCTCTTTCGTTAGGTCCTTAAAAATCCATCCAATTATAGTATTTACAAATGAGTTGATCTGTCCATTATTATAGGTAGAAGGAAAAGTTTTTTTTAACATAAAAAATCTTTTCATCCGATTCAAGCACAAGTAAAAAAATATATAAATCTTGTCATTATGTTTTTTAATATAAAAATATTAATTGCAAATAAAAAATTTAATATATATTTATTTAATAAAATAAATAAAAAATCATATACACGAATAACTATATATATAAAAAAAGCTATCAACACCAACTAAAAACTAAGTTAATTAGGAAGCAAAGAAATATATGAAAATAAACATATGTGATCTTGTGACGAGATAGCCTTTCAAAACCTTTTGATTTAATTATATGGTAATTAATTTGTTTTTGTAAGAAGAGTGATAATAATTTAAATTACCTTGAAACAAAATGATTTGCATGTATAACTCCTTATTTTTTATTGATTTTTTTCTACCAAGAAATATATATTTTTTATTATATGCTTTGTATTTAATAAAAATCAAAAGTATACAGAACAAATATAAAAAAAAAAATTGAATGATTTGAAATAAGAATAAAAATGTAGAGGCTGCAGATGACGGGTCGTCCGTCTTTTAATATATAAAAAAAGATTCGAGACCTTGCACGCAGACAAAATCTCTTTTGATGGGTTGGGCACGTAAACTCATATGCACGCCTGGCTTATATAGTTTTTTTTTTTTATTATTATTATTTTCCTATATTTTACACTATAATTTGTTATTTTTTACAAAATAGATTGTCTAATGCATCTGACTTTTTTTTTTGTTATTTAATGCATTTTTAACCCTTCAATTTTTTTTTTAAAATATCAGTCAATTCTTTATAATTCAATGATCTCGTTTTGTAAATAGACTTAAAATTTTTTTGTTTATTTTTGTTATTTGAGTCTCACATCTTTGTTATAGTTGTTCTTTATAAAAATAATTATAAAAAAAGTATTTTTATCTATTTTTTAGTATTTTTGAATTATTTTAATATAAAAAATAATTTTTTTATTAAAGTATTATTTTAATATTTTTCTAAGCCAAAAACACTTTGAAAAGCAACCGTTACCAGACTTCTAAATACCCTCAATGCTGCCATTATATATGTGTATATTACCACAAATTCACATTTTGTTTTTTTTTTTTAGTATTACATAAATGCTTATAATACCCTTTGAATGAAAAAATGTACAATATGTTTATAGTAATAGTTATTTATAATGAAAAAGTGAATTAATTGTTCTAAATTAGGTATCAACATCTCTACAATATCTAAAGTACAGTTGAAAGATTTGAATTGAGCCTCACAACATATGAAGACAACGACTAATTATATGCTAATTTTCTTTCAGCAGGTTCTCAAAATGGTGGTAACTGAAGAATTATATTCGACAAGTGTCATGTTCTTAGTAATTGAAACCTTTAGTAGCTTTTTTTTTTTTTGTAATTAACACAGGTTTCCATGCAAGTTTACACGCACCTCGACTAATCCCACGGATCCTGAAGTTAACAATCATGTAAACCTCAACTGGTTATCATATTAGCAACCACAAAACTCGAATATAAGATCACAGGAGAAGCAAACCCTTTAATCTTAAGCTTTTACTACTGGATCACTTACTATATGGTTATTTTAGTAGCATTCTTAAAATCCCCCGGTAATGCTCATTCCATTTCCTATCTTTCGTTTTTTTTTTAACCATAATTAATTCATTTCATCAATTATTATATTGGATTTAAATAAAAAAAAATGATTTGTTGCTTTCGTGAAGCGTAAGCATGGTTTCATTGTTGCTTTGGAAATTGATGTCAAACAATGAACAGGGTATCAAACAATGAAAAAGGTATTGGCCCAGAAAAATAAAGCAACAGTGTTTAATTTGGACACACACACAGACAATAGGAGAGCAGTGTTTTTCCCCAGTTGAATACACAAATGTCACAAGATCGCAGACTAGTTGCATGTAGTTTTAGTTACCGCTCCAACTACTCCTACCACTACTATCACCATCTTCACGGCCCTCTTCTATGGTGCCGTAATCTTCATCAACATCTCTGATCTTGGTGCCATTTTCTTCAGTTGGCTTGGGCTGCTCCACTTCTTTGCTGTTAAAGCCTACCCTGCAGAGACAGATCAACAAGAAAGCTGCTAGAAATGCAGATAAACAGGCCAGGAGCGCAATAGAAGAGGGTTCCATTGGTGAAACTTGTGCATCAATGAATATCACTGGTCGCTTCTTATAGCAAAGGATAGTCTAAGGTTGACGCCGGCTGGGTAGACCAAGCTTTGTTTAAGACAGACTTAATCCCAAGTTACTCCGAATTCCACATCCAAAGACCATCATATTTCCGGTCATTAGGAATAAACTTTGGTGTCTTGACTTTCCCGAGCGACTCAAAACTCTGAATTGATGGTATAACAGGAAATGCCATTTATTAATGGGCCCAACCTCCACATAATCATTACCATCTAATCTATGCCTCAAGTTTGAAGTTTGAACTAGTCCATCCTTGCATAATACAAGGGTTTCATTGACCTTTATAGGATTGCCAAAGTTCAGTTTGAATGCAATACAAATCCAATTTGTTTTTATATTTTAAAAGTATTTTTAAAAAAAATTAAAATTTTTTATTTGATTTTTTCACTTGAAATTAATTTTTTTTATATTTTTAGATCGTTTTGATGTGTTAACGTCAAAAGTAATTTTTTTAAAATAAAAAAATATATTATTTTAATTTATTTCAAGCAAAAAAACATTTTGAAAAACAATTATTATTATATTTCTAAACAGAGTCTAAATGAAAGGATACATTAATTTATTTCAATTTTTTAAGAACATATTAGATATAACTAAATGTTTAGGGATATATTGGACACAACCACTAATCTTTAAGGATATGTGAAGCCATGCATTTCCTTTAAAACACATCCTAAAAATTAAAAGTGATGGATTAACATGTTTTATTTTTACATGAATCTTTATTTAAAGGAATCAAAGACAGGATGATGACCCAGCATCCTTGGACTTAGCTAAGTACTAAGCCCAAGCATGATGCGAACCTTGTGATCATACAATTCATAACAAGATTGACAATGAATCCTGAAATGCCAAAACATGTCTAATAGGAGTGCGACACAATGAAAACCTATCTCAAGGCACTAACACTATTAGAATAAGAACCCTTACCCTACAAATACTAATTCGTGAACGAGAAGTATAAAAAAGACATCACAAAACCAATTATTCTTTGATAAGTCAATTTAGTTCATTAAAGAACCAAAAATTATGAAAATCTCTCTCACACAAGCTGAAAAAATTCGACAAAAATAGTATTATCAAGTCTTTTTATTTTGTGCCTATAAAGAGTATTATACTTTTGAGAATAAAACTCTCACACTAATGGGTTAAACATGCACCCAATTTAAATAAAGTCTGAACTAATTAAAATAAGATTTAAAAATAATAAAAATAAATAAAACAATAGTCTAAAATTAGTTTTCACCCTTTTTCGCATATGATAGTGAAAAATACACGAGATAAATAATTGTTGATGAATCCTTATTGAATAAAAGTATGATGCTTTGTAAAATAAGAATTAATTTTTGACCAATTAATTCTTCTTGTTTGATATGAAATTCTCATAAAATAAGAAAGCCAAAGGCTGCCACATAAGTTCCCAGTAGCATTAAGGACTCTTTGTAATGAATGAAATCCTTGTAAAAGGATTTTTTTTCAAAAACATTTTTAGCTAGTGAGATCATGTAAATTTTTAAAGGATGTTTATTTAAGAGAAAGAGTATACGCAAAGAGGATTCTTAGCCAAACTTTGTTTTATTGATGAGAACAAATTACACAAATTATTTCTTCACACAATCTTAATTTACAGGCCTAATTACACCTTCTCCATCCATGCTAGTTAAGATCAGTGCCCCTATCAAGAATGATTTATTTTTTTAACATGTAAAGGCCTTTATAGTTTGGTGCTCATTTTCTATGATTTTTATAAGGCAAAGGTAGAACTTTTCTTAACATCAGATTATCTTCTCTAAATTCTCTTGCTCAAACTTTCTTATCATGTGTCTTAGCCATTCTTTTTTGGTACAGCTGGTAATGACAAATTGCTACTAGCTTTTTTTCACTAATCATGTTTAGCTGCTCATATCTTATCTTCATCCATTCTACTTCTTCTAAATCAGACTTTATCAATACTCTCAACGATGAGATTTCTACTTCTAAAGGCATAACCGCCTTCATTTTGTATACTAGTGGATAGGATGTAGCACCAGTCGATGTTCTCATAGCTATTTTGTAAGTTTGGAAAGCATAAGGGAGTTATTCATGCCAATCTTTATAAGTGATTACCATCTTTTGGATAATATTCTTTATGTTTTTGTTAACAGCTTTTACAACTCTATTCATCTTTGGCCTATACAGTGATGAATTCAAATGCTTGATCTTCCATTTAGCACACAATTCAACAATTCTTTTTCCATTGAAATTCTAAGCATTGTATGTGACTATTCTTTTAGGCAGCCCATATCGACAAATTAGCTCTCTCTCAATAAACCTTTTAACAACTTTTTAAGTCACATGTGCATATGAAAAAGCTTCAATCCATTTAGTAAAGTAATCAATTGCTACTAAGATGAATCTGTGTTCATTGTTGGCTTTTAGATTAGGTCCAATAACATCTCTCTCCTACATTGTGAATGGTCAAGATGACAACATGTTAAATAGAGAAACTAGTGGTGCATTGATCTTATCTCTATGTACTTGACACTTATGATACTTCCTCATATAATCTATGCAATCCCTCCTTATGGTCATCTAAAAATACTCAACTCTTTGGATCTGTCTAGTCATCATATGTCTATTTATATGTGTAGCACCTATTCCTTTATGTATTTCATGCAGTGCTTTCCTTGCTTCTTCTTCATTCGAACACCTCAGAAAAGTCCCGTCAAACGACCTCTTATATAGAACTTCTTCATCCAGGTAGTAATCCATGGCTATTCTTCGCAATGTCTTTCAATCTGACTTGGATCCCTCATTGGGATATTCTTGATATTGGATGGATTTCTTTACATCGTAATACTAAAGCTTCTCGTCTATTTCTTCCCCAACTAAATAGTAATAAGCACAAGATTTTTTTATTCTTATGCATACTAGTTGCACTTGATCTCCACGATCAATTTAAGCTATGAAGGCCAAAGTTGCTAGAGTATCAGCAAATTAGTTTTTATCTCTTCCTAGATGTGTGAATTCTATCTCATCAAAGTTCTCTACTAGTTTGAAAAGGTACTCTTGATATGGACTCAACTTTTCATATTTGGTTTGTCATTCTCCTTTTACCTGACAGATTATTAGCATTGAGTCTCAATATACATTTAACTTCTTTATCTTTATTTTTATAACTAGTTCTAGGCCATAAGTGCATGCTTCATACTCAATTATATTGCTAGTGCAACCAAATTGCAGTTTGATTAAAATGGGGCATTATCTATCATTTATAGAAATTATAACAACTCTAGCTTCATGACCACATACATTCACAACTCTATCAAAGTACATCATCCACTAATCATTCCCTTTTCTTTTTCAATTGTCAAGACATCCTCATTTGGGAAGTCAAAGCTTAAAGGTTCATATTCCTCAATGGCATTGTTAGCCAAATGATCAACAATGACACTTTTTTATATAGCTTTCATAGCCATGTAGACTATGTCATACTCAGACAACAAAACTTGTCATCATGTAATTTCACTTGACAAATATGGTTTCTCGAATATGTAGTTTAGGGATCTATTTTGGAGATGAGCCATGTGGTATAGTACAACATGTACTAGTGTAATCTCTTAGCGCTCCATGCTAATCCGTAACATAACTTCTTAATTATATTGTAATGTGCTTTGCAATCTGAGAACCTTTTACTGATGTAATAAATGGCTTGGTTTTTTCTCCCCATGTTATTGTGTTGTCCTAATACATCGTTCATGAATGCTTCATTGACTATTAAGTATTGAATCAGGGATTTCCTAGGAATTGATGGTATTAGCAGAGGTGGGTTAACAAGGTATTATTTAATCTTCTCAAAAGCCTCTTAACAATCTTTATTCCAAATCCTAAGGTTATTCTTCCCCACAAACCTAAAGATTGGTTTGCATATGTAGTTGTCAACCAGGAGATAAAATGAGCTATGTAGTTCAACCTCCCTAAAAAACCCTATACTTCTTTCTTAGTCTTAGGTGCTGGCATTTCTTAGATGGCTTTGACTTTGTTTGGATCTACTTCGATTCCTCTATTACTTACCATAAATCCTAATAACTTCCTGATTTTAACCCCAAATATGAATTTTATTGGATACAACTATAACTGATACTTCCACAATCTCTCAAAGAGTTTCCTCAAAGCTTGCACATGATCTTCTTTCATTTGGGTTATGGCAATTATATCATTGACGTATACTTCAATCTTTTTATGCAACATATCATGAAAGAGTGTTACCATTGCTCGTTGATATATGGCTCTAGTATTTTTCAAACCAAATGGTATTACCTTGTAAGAGATAGTTCCCTATGGGTTAATGAATGTTGTCTTTTCTTATCTTCATTGGCAATTTTAATTTGATTATAACTTGAGAACTCATCTATGCAAGAGTATATAGATTTTTTTGCAGCATTGTCTACAAGCATGTCAATGTGAGGGAGTGAAAAGTCATCTTCCAAGCTAACTCTATTTAAGTCTCTAAAATCCACACATACTCGGATTTTATTACATTTCTTGGGAACTACCGCAATGTTCAATACTTGTCATAACCCAATTTTTGACCATTTTATTTTAATAATATTTTATTTATTGAAAAGGATAAAAAAAATGATGATAAAAAAAATAATAATGATGAAAAAAAACAAATAAAATGAAATAAATGAAGAATAAATTAAAATTTGGTTTAAGGACAATGATTGGAAGTTTTGGGGTTTAATTAAACTTTGAAATTAATCTAATTAAGCTTGGAATTAATTTAATTAATCCAATTAAGGGTTTAATTGGAGAATTGATAAGTTTTGAGACTTAATTGAGCTTGGAATTAATTTAATTAATCCAATCAAGGGTTTAATTGGATAATTGATAAGTTTTGAGACTTAATTAAGCTTGGAATTCATTTAATTAATCAAGTCAAGGGCTTAATTGGAAAATTGATAAGTTTTAGACTTAATTGGACTTGGATTTAATTAAATTAATCAGGGACTTAATTGAAGAAATAGCAAAGTTTGGGGTTAATTGGGGGCATGATTGCAACAGATTAAAGGCCAAGGACTAACTTGTAGAAGGCGCCAAAATGCAGGGGAAATTACAGTTTAAACCAGGGGCTTAATTACAACAGTTTCGAAACTTCACGGGTCAAGACCAAAATATCCACCTCATATCCCAAAACGGCGTCGTTTGAAGGAGCGCTGTTCATCTTCTTCGCAGGAGCCGTTGCTGGAGTAAAGGGTGGAAGCCGTTTCAAAGTGCTTGGCATTCTCTGGCTATAAAGCCAGAGAAGATGAGAGAGCGCAAGGGGAAAGGAAAAAGCGACGAACGGGAGAAAAAGAAAAAACTGGGGCAGAACCGAGGATAGGAAGAAGAAAACAGAGGAAGAAGAAACTAAAAAAAAAAAAGAGAGAAACCAGAGGGAGCTCACGTTCAACCGGCAGAACGTCATGCTTTTATTACCATCTCCTTTGTCCTGAGCAGGGGCAAAAACTGAGGGGATTAGTGAAGAGATAAAAAGGGCAGACTTCGGTTCCCCTGTTTCTGCTCAAAGAAACAGACGCCGTCCTCCAGCTTTATAAAAGCCAGAGAAGGCCACGGAGGAAAAGGGGGGCCACTGCCCTCTATAGGGCAAACAGACGCAAACAAAAGGAGACGAAAACGAAGAACACAAAGGGAACACAGGAGG
>Ga0307513_10011647_pt1 | contig 10915 bp, 13 predicted proteins | sample 15_EM_MG_FD_202174 | JGI IMG/M metagenome (GOLD analysis project Ga0307513, IMG submission 202174) | Populus trichocarpa ectomycorrhiza microbial communities from riparian zone in the Pacific Northwest, United States - 15_EM | ecosystem: Host-associated > Plants > Roots > Unclassified | place... | reverse complement strand
AGGAAAATAAGTTGATTAGAAGAAGAGCCAAGTCTTTTGATATGGCTTCTAAAGCAAACATTGTAAAACAAGTCATGAAGTCCCATAATAAGAACTTGTTATGATTGTTGATGTGAAAAATAAAATTCTATGAGTAATAATGAATGAAGAAATTAAAGAAATGCATGACAATATGTTGAACATTCAAACTAGAAATCTGGGTTGTATTGTTAGTTAACTTGTAACCAGGAATTGACCTAGATAAAGGCATACTCTGGAGTAGTTTCCTTTATGAAAGTTGTAGAATTGGGTGTTAACTTTTAAATGAAACTGGAATCACCTAAATAGAAGTTGTAGAACTCTAGATATTGGTAGAAAACCAAAAACAGTTTAAATTGAAAAATTATGTAGACCATGTATACCGGACCTTGAACTAAAATTTTGGGCTTGTAGCTGAGAGAAATTAGGATAAATGTCTTCATGAAAGATGTGTGCCATCATTTTAAATTTCACAAGAAATAAGCATTGCTCCATTTGGAGTTATAGAACTCCAGATATGGATAAAACACCAAGCAGAGGTCGGGTTGTGTGTTACAGGGCAGACTACTTACCACTGTATTTCAACAAATTTGTGTATAAACGGCAGACTTGGGTTGACCCTCTTCATCCCAGATGTGTTCTTATGTCTTAGCTTACTAAGAAAATAATCCCCGAAGGGAATCGAGTCCTATAACTCTAGTAGAGGAAGAAACACTAAATAGTATTTTAGTGCACTTGTCATATGTTGTTTGAATATAATGAGTTTGAGATGGAATTTTATATAAGTGATTTTTACACAAAAAAAAAAAGAGTGTATGTGAACTTGTTAAAGCATATACTGAAAGGAAATATTGTATGGTATAGAAGGAACGTCGGGTATAGGGTTTTCCATCGGAAGAGCTCATGAGACCAGAGAAGTAGGTAAGCGAAATCTCACCTATAATGAACTTCGTTAAGTTTGTAAATTTTGAATTCTTGATGAATATTGAAGATCTGAAAGGTTGTGGATAAAATTTTGGGATATAATGTAAAACTGATACAATTGAAATGTTTCCATAATAATCGAAAGACCAATGTAGAAAATCATCTCCGAAGTCATTGGAAATTAGCAAATTTGTATTGGTTATAAATCATGGAGTCAAGTTTGAAACCTTAAGATTTATGAATGAGTAACGAACAAGTTAGTAATATGGATACTTCATGAAAGTAATATGAGCCTAAGAAGAATTCAAATTGCTTTCGCAATGAGCGAAAGCCAATGTTGGTATTTGTTTTTGAAATCACGGAAACCACTGAAATTGGATTGCTTTTGCAATGAGCGGAAGCCAACGTTGAGAATTGTTTTTTAAATTATGGAAACCATTGAAATTGGATTGCTTTCACTCATAGCGAAAGCCAATGTTGGTATTTGTTTCTGGAATCACAAAAACCATTGAAATTGGATTGCTTTACAATGAGCGGAAGCTAATATTGGTATTTGTTTCTAGAATCACAAAAACCATTGAAATTGGATTGTTTTCGCAATGAACGGAAGCCAATGTTAAGAGTTGTTTTTGAAATAACGAAAACCGCGGAAATTGGATTGCTTTTGTAATGACTGAAAGCAAATGTTGGGATTAAGCCCCAGAATTGTAGGGAACATTGGGGTTGATTTACTTTTGTAATGGATGAAAGCCCATGAAATTGTTTTCGAAGTTAAGGAAATCAATGAATTTGTTCACTTTCAAACTGAATGAAGGCCAATGTTAGTATTGTTTTTCTACAGCTTTGGAAACCAACGAATTTGAGTTGTGATGATTTGTTTTAGCATAGTTGATGTAAAGTTCTTGTCGTTACCTTGTATGATGGGATAAATTATGATTATATGTATATTGATATGTTACGAAATTGTTATGAAAGATGTGACTATTATTCATGAGGAAATTCTATAAAATACAATAAGAGAATGGGTACTCTCAATCTTGTTATCTTTAGGAGATAATTCTATGAATATAATCCAAAACTTTTGCTTAATTAACCTTATTGCAAGACCTTCATATATTGATGGACCAAATAACTAGACGCCAAACGGACTCCAGGACTTCAATGAACTTTTGTTGTGCATGTAATAGATTTTGTAATTTAAACCATATCTTTCTTTTACAACGATGTTATTTTATCCTTGTGTGACTCACGTAATGAAGTCCCTAGACGAATGCCTTATATAAAACGATAACAAAGTACTTTTTCAAACAATTTTCATGCATGTTCTTTTTAATCTAAATTGTCTTTTATTTATATATATATATATATATATATAAAAAGAACACGTACTGTGTTCCACGGATGAATCATATTCTTTTTCCAACGAATCATTTCTCTGGTTGGAACTTTTTTATTGGTATCAGAGCCTATTGGGATCTGGGTAGGAATAGTGAATATATTTTTCAGAAACCTTAGAGAGAGAAGAGAACCTTAGTTCATAGGTGAATGCTATTGAAGGGTGTAAGTCTCGTTGAGTGACTAGGGCAGTAAATTCATATAATGTGCAGCCTGTTTTCTAAAACATCTTTTCAAACTATGGATTCTATTTTTTATCGATCTACTTCTATTTTGGCTTCTTCTACATCTGAAACCTCAGAGAACAAGAGGATTGTACAAAGTGAAGAAATAATCATTGAAGATTTTACAAAAAACATTGATGATTGAAAAATTCCAAAAATTTCTCAAACACAGATTTATCAAAAATCAAAATATGATATTTTCAAAACAGATTTTACAATTAAAACTGAAGAAAGAGATATTCAGCTTACAAAGTCTTTTGAGACGATCCAACTCCTTTCTCAAAAATCCATACAAAAACACCTAGCCAGAAACTACAAATATATTAATGTCAGTCTAGTACAAGTCGGCATAAAACCACTTACAAAAACAGGTTTGAATACATCCATTCTAGCTGTTCTTCGCGATGCTAGGTTCCATAACTTTCAAGACTCACTCCTTAGTTCCATTGAGTCTAGCCTCTGCAGCGGTCCAGTTTCATTTGACTGCTATCCGAACCTGACTATATCTCTCAAAGACAAAAATATCTTACAAAGTATGCTTCTGCAAATAAAAACCCATAATTACCATATGCTTGAAGGATCTATCCCCGTTGCTCTTATCTTTAAAATCCACTACAAAGTCATGTTCTCAGCCTTTGCCAGTAAACACAAATACCAATCCCAAAAAGGAGAGACATTCCTTCTCCAAACAGATTTATCCCGATCAAACACAGTTGTTCCAAAAGTTATCCAATGGAAAGATATAACCCTTCTAGATGACTAGATTCTTGAAGGAGCAACCCCACTAGAAATACAACAGCCACCATAACTAAATGTCCAAATTAAGGATATAACACAATATACAGATGGCAAAGTCAAATTGTCTTTCCATCGTCATTCTACAAGCTCTAGATTCTCATAAGAATCTTCTTCTTCCAGTACATAGATCTTGGAAGAATTTCCAAAATACCTTCTGTCATTAACATTCCATATCATCCAAACCCACCTCGACATTCTACTTCAGATATCCCTTCTGCAAGTTTCCAACATGCAGATTACACCACAAATATACCAAAACCAATGTATACCAACACTGAACAACAATCACCTCCAACATCCCCCAACATTCTCAACAGTCACTAAAAACATCCAAAATGCGCTGAATGTTTTAACTTCAGAAAAACATTTTGTTCTTGACAAAACTCTTTTCAAAAACGATTTTTATGCTGACCATAATTCTACAAAACAAATTTGGTTTTTCCAACACTTTCTCCAACAGAGAAGTGAGATACAAAAACAATTTTATAATTTCATTGAGTTTCATAAAGTACAAATTTTATTCTTTGATTGGTTCGAATTATATTATGTATCTGAACATCACATTGCATATCCTTTTGCATCCATCAAACATGCATGCCCAGTCACATCAAGATCCAAAACCCCTATATGGAACCTTACCAGCAGACCAACAGTTGAGTCTAAACATCCACCCTTGAGAAATATCCAAATAACCCATAACAACCAGACTATAGATGCAACTCCCTACAAATTACCCAGTGATGACACCCTCTCAACTACCAAACATATCATCAACCAAAATAACTTTACAAACACCAACCTCAATACCTTAGGAAAACAGCTTACCGACTGGAAAAACAAATACAAAGAACTACTATTAGTTCAATTGACACCAAAACCTCAATCGACCTAAAACTAAAAAAACTCAGTCTTCAAACCTTATCAAATTACAAAAACAAGCCAAATACAAATCCAAGACAACCAAACAGATTTTCTTAGAGATATCAAAACACACTTACAAAACCTTGACAGTTCATCTTTAACTGTTCCAGACACACCACAAACAACCAACCCCTCTACATCCACAAATCAAGTCAATACTCTACAAAACATTTCTAGGCATTCTTCTGATGAAGATGCTTCTCCGAATCAACCTCTTGAACTAAATAGACTTACCTGGCAAGCTCCCAAAGCAACCATTGCCCCAGATATTTCCATACCTACTGAACCAACTATCCTTAGCCAACACAAATACAATGTCTCTTCCCTCTATGAATGGAATATAGATGGAATGTCCTAATACAACATCCTCAATACCCTTCAACAAATGACCATGGCAGCCAATGCCTACAAAACCCAAATAGGAACCCCGGACAAAGCTATTGTTGAACTCTTTATTACTGGTTTCTCTGGCCAGTTAAAAGGATGGTGGGATTATCACCTCATTGAAACTAATCACCTACATATCCTAAACTCCTTCCAAACATATGAAGACCAAACACCCATCCTTGAACCATCTGGAAACACTATCCAAAATGTTGTGTCAGCCCGTATTCTTACAATTTTCTTACATTTTGTCAGAGACCCTTCACATTTGAAAGATAAAAATGTTGAGCTCCTTTCCAACCTTAAGTGTAAGAAGCTAAGCGACTTTCAATGGTACAAACACACCTTCCTTACCCGTGTCATGCTTAGAGAAGACTCAAACCAGCCTTTTTGGAAAGAAAAATTCCTTGCAAGCTTACCTATTCTCTTAGGAGAAAAGGTCAGAATATAAATCAAAGATACATTTACAACCAAAACCATACCATATGACCAGCTTACATACGGTGAACTTGTGAGATTCACCCAAAAAGAAGGCCTTAAGATCTGATAGGATCTCAAACTTCAAAAATACTTAAAGTGGGAAATGAAACGTACCAGGCAAGAACTTGGTAGTTTTTGTCACCAGTTTGACCTTTCCTTCAAAAAACCCTCTTGTAGTGAAAGCTGCTCAAAACCCAAAACCTATTCGAGCCAAAAACCTCCTTAAGGTGGGACTATTTTGGTTGTCATATTGACTACATCAAAGACCATCCTCTGGTTCAGAATGGTTATCTTCATTTCAAAAATAATTTTCAACCACCTCCTTCTAAAGTGGGAGACACCTTTTGTAAGTGGGTGACGCCTTTTGTAAGTGATTGCTGAGCTGAAAGCATATTTGTATTTTTCTGTCGACACTTTTTTTTTAGTGCCTCTTGATAGGTGGCAGGATGCCAAAGCAGTCGTCTTTATTTCAACTCCAAGGGAAATGGCAGGAGATGTCGAATCAGATGAGCTGGATTGGGACAAGACTGTTTTAGGGTCTTGGCTTTGTATAATGTTTTGCACTATTTGAAGGTATTCTTCTTTAGTTCTAGCGGAGGCAAGGAGAGTTGTCGTTTGAGCCTTCCTGGCTAGAAATTTGGATTGAGGATGATGATTAATGATGGGAGTTGTTTGATTCTTTTGTAACCATTCCATAACAGCTAATTTGGAACTTTTGGATCCAGCTACCAAGGAATCCCACCATTTGATTTTGAATTTTCGAATAAGTATTGGATGTCCGTTTTAGAGATTGTAATCGTAGAACCATGAACATAGCCATGGAAAAAAAAACCTTTATATAGAAAATAAGAATAGAAGAAAACTTCCTTTCAGAAGGAGTTGGTTGAAAATTAATTTTGAAATGGAGATAACCATTCTCAACCAAAGGATGTTCTTTGAGGTAGTCAACATGACAACCAAAATAGTCCTACCATTGGAGGAACCAGAGGGGGAGGTTTGTAGTATCATGCCAATATGGAAGTAGAAAAGCCAAGAATGGCTATGGTTTTGATTTTGTAAGAAGAAGGCATTGAACCATGCTTGTTGGTAATCCCAATACGTATAGGAGGTATTGAAATCTTGGAAATGTGTACAAAGGTGTGTAGGGAATGAGAGAGGTTGATGTAAAGGTTGTCCCCAATCTTTAGGATAGATAACTTTGTGAATGATGCATGTAGAATATCTCGGGTCAGTGTGATCGGAATGTAGTTTGAAGTGTTTGAACTTGACAGAGTTGGTGATGTCAAAGATGGCGGCATAGTAAGATTGTGGTTTGGCTAAATTCCAGGGTTTATAGTGTCAATTTGGAGGGAAAATTTTGGAAGCAGCAATGGAAGGGTTTTCATGATAAAATCTATCTTCCATAGTTAAAATATTTTGGAAATTAGTTTCAAAAATATATTTGGATTTGGTTTTCGGAAAACTTGTTTGTGAAGGTTATAAAGTAAGGAGGGTTTTTAAAGCAGAAATGCCTCCTTGTGGTTTTGAAATAGGGTTGGAAATACTACCTGTTTGTGACATGGAGTCACTGGAGGTCTATTGGGACACCTTTTATAATGCTAGAAGTAATTTTGGTGATTTGGAGATAGTGTCAACCCAATGTTGAACTGAGTCTGTTTGTACTTGTGATTGTTTTATAGTTTCTTCTTCTTCAACGACTGCCACATACTAGGATTTGATAGGTTTGGCAGCTAGGATGGCTGAAGACATGAGTTTTGTAGAAGGCTTTGGGCTTTCTGTTTTTGTAGGCTAGGTTTGGGGAGCTTTCCCCTTGTTTTTGGATCGTGCTTTGGGAGACATCAGGACCTATTTTGAAGAAATTCGTGGGTTAGGAAATCAGGGATGGAATTGGAATCTTCTTTAATATATTCAATATCAAAATAAAAAATGCTTAAAATAGCCTGTCATCGGGCAAAAATCTATTTTGAAGCAAGATTTTGGACTTCTTTTTGTAAAACTTCTTTTGCAGATTTGCAATTAACGCGTAAAGGGAATTTTTGATTTAATAAATCACTTTAAAATTTTGTAATACAAAGAACAATTGAAAGAATCTCCTTTTTTATAGTGGAGTAGTTTTTCTGACAATCTTTCCAATAGGCAGATGTGTACTGGAGGATTTGTTCTTTGTCATTGTGGACTTGTTTAAGGATCCCCCCATAACCTAAGTCAGAAGCATCAGTCTTGACTATCTTAGGGGATAAGGGGTTAGCTAAATGGAGAAGCAGAATAGTTTGAACCTGTTGTTTGATTTGTCTGACTATGCTAGTATAAAGGTCAAACCACCGAACGGGGTCTGTCTTTAACCTATCATGTAAAGGTTTGGCAAGACGACTAATGTTTGGATAATAATCCAAAACATAATTAAGACTGCCTAAAAACCGTTGCAACTGGGTTTTTTCAGTAATCTTATCAGGAAATTTATTTATAAAGGATAAAGATCTCTCTATAGGTGTTACAGTACCTTAGCAGATATAATGGCCGAGGAAACGGACACGGGTTTGAAATAGAGAAATTTTTTATTTAGAAACAACTAAATCATTTTGTTTTGCAGTATGAAAGAATGTATGTAGATGTTTGAAATGTTGATCTATAGAATGAGAAAAAATAAGAACATCATCAATGTAAATAATGCAAAATTTGGAATGTGCATTGAAGATGTCATTCATGATGCGTTGGAATTCAAAGGGTGCATTTTTTAAGCCAAATGGCATGACATTCCATTCGTATTGGCCAAAAGGTACGATGAATGTAGTTTTGTATCGATCTCTGGGATCAATCTGGATTTGCCAAAATCCGGATTTCATATCGAATTTAGAAAATATGAATGCAGAATATAGTTTTTGTAATAAATCTTTTTTGTTGGGGATTGGATACCTAATCCATTTTAAAGCAAAATTTAAAGGTTTGTAATTGATCACAAGTCTAGGTGTGCCTCTTTCAATCTCAGAGTTTTTATTTACATAAAAGGCAGCACACGACCAGGGTGATCGGGACTTTTGGATAAGACCTTTAGACTCGAGATCTTGGATTTCAAGTCTGCAATGTTGTTCTAAATCAACATTCATTTGTATAGGTCTTGCTTTTGTAGGTATATGTTTTTCTGAAAAATTATCTTCATATGGAAGATCAACAATGTGTTGTTTTCTTTTTCAGAAAGAATTGGGTAAGTCTGAACATATTTTTTGTTCAATCTTACTTTGTAAATTAGTGATTTTCTTTTGTAAAACAAAGTTTTGTAATTGTTTCTCAATGCGACAAAAGAAAACATGATTTTGTAAATCATGCAAATGGAATTGTTTTCCATGAATTAATGCATTAATATGATAGGTATGTATGGAGCATGCCTTAATCAAATTTAAATGTCTAGTCTTAGATTTTATATATTTATCTGCTTCTTTTCTCTTATAAGCTTCTTTACCTGGCAAGCTCCCACAACAACCATTGCTCCAGACATTTCCATATCTATTGAACCAACTGTCATTAGCCAACATAAATATAATTCTTCTTCCCTCTATGAGTGGAACATAGATGGAATGTCTGAATACAATATCTTAAACACCCTCTAACAAATGACCATAGCAGCTAATGCCTACAAAACCCAAACAGGAACCCCAGACAAAGCCATAGTTGAACTCCTTATTGCAGGTTTCTCTGGCTAGCTTAAAGGATGGTGGGATTACCATCTGAAGTTGGAGGAGATGGTTGCTCAAGGTCTGTATAAACAGATTTTGGAATATTTGTAGTGTAGTCTGCATTTTGGAAACTAGTAGAAGGGATATTGTTATCCAAACATAACTATATCCCTCAAAGACAAAAATATTTTGCAAAGTATGCTACTACAAATAAAGACCCATAATTATGACATGCTAGAAGGATTTATCCTTGTTGCTCTCATATTCAAAATTCACTACAAAGCCATGTTCTCAACCTTTGCCAGCAAACACAAATTCCAATCTCAAAAAGGAGAAACACTCCTTCTACAAACAGATTTATCCCACTCAAACAATGTTATCCCAAAAGCAATCCAATGGAAAGATATATCCCTTCTAGAAGATTGGATCCTCGAAGGTGCAGCACCACCAGAATTACCTCAACCACCTCAACCAAATGTCCAAATTAAAAACATTACCCAGTACACATATAGTAAAGTCAAATTGTCTTTCCATCGACACTCTACAAGTTCCAGATTCTCAAAAGGCTCTTCCTCTTCCAGTACAATAGATCTAGGAAGAATTTTCAAAATCCCTTCTGTTATCAATATCCCTTATCACGCAAATCCTCCTAGAAAATCTACATCTGATATCCCTTCTACTAGTTTCCAAAATGCAAACTACACTATAAATATACCAAAACCTGTTTATACAGACCTTGAGCAACCATCTCCTCCTGTTAAACTTATTAAACTATGACTTTAGAAATTCTTAAATCATTCCTTCTTTTTCCTTACAACTACAAATGCATGAGATTCTTAAATCATTAGGATGCATGTATCAACTAAACTTATTAAACTATGACTTTAGAAATTCTTAAATCATTCCTTCTTTTTCCTTACAACTACAAATGCATGAGATTTAAATTATGATTATTTCATTTTATAATTATTGCTTAGTTATTGTGTGATGAATATGTTGTGATTATTGATTGAAGTATGAAATGATGAATGGAGAGGGTATATATGGTCTATTCTTGATGGTGAGTGATTGGGTGTGTATCGGGCTCAAATTGAGTATTTTGCTAAGACAATTACTCTTCAAATTGAGTATCGGGCTCAAATTCCAGTTGTAATAACGAGTATATTACAACTAGTATATATAGTTTATTAATATCCCTATAGTAAGGAAATTTCCATAACCAATTCTTTATTTGAATATTTAAAACTAGTGTATATATTATGATTTTTAGTTTTTTTTTAAAATTAGATGATAATTCTGAATTTTTTTAGGGCTATTTTGGAGAGCTTAGCTCACCTCGCGTGCGGCAACATCATATTATACAAAAGGATAAATTTAGTACACAAATTCTCAAACATGAAAAGAAAAAAAAAAGATCTTTCAAAGAAGATGATTATAGATCTATCTGAAATATGTTTTGGGTCTAACAAATGATGATTTTAGTAGATGCATGCGAATTGAGACTGTACTGAGGCTTTGGCTTGTTGTGATATAAACAGACCACGCTTAACTAATACGTTAGGAAACTGTTTGTTTTTATATTTTAAAAGTGTTTTTTAAAAAAATAAAATGTTTTATTATTTTTACTTTAAATTAATATTTTTTAGTGTTTTTAGATCATTTTGATGTGTTGATATTAAAAATAATTTTTAAAAAATAAAAAATATTATTTTAATACATTTCTAAATAAAAACACTTTAAAAAACAACCGTGACCACACTCTTAAAAATACAACTTAACTAATACGTGACGGACCATGTCCTGCAAGGTGCGGGTTGCATTCATGGCAGGTGCATATGTAATTGAACCATGTTCAATCTTTTGGGTTTTACCCAACCCATTCAAGCTCAACCACTCGTTTCGACTACTTGTTATGGCTCGGACCTTCCCAGGGCCAGTGCTTGTTTCTTGCTCCAATCTAGTGAGTAACGGAGGGAATCTACTCGCCAGGGGAAACCATTGGATCATAATCGACAAAGGTGTGAAAAAAAGTATAAATTAGGTGGCTTTGGTACCAAACTAAAAGGTGGTGGCATTTCTACAAGACCCTTTGTTTGATTT
>Ga0307513_10011646_pt1 | contig 10915 bp, 13 predicted proteins | sample 15_EM_MG_FD_202174 | JGI IMG/M metagenome (GOLD analysis project Ga0307513, IMG submission 202174) | Populus trichocarpa ectomycorrhiza microbial communities from riparian zone in the Pacific Northwest, United States - 15_EM | ecosystem: Host-associated > Plants > Roots > Unclassified | place... | reverse complement strand
TTTTCTACTTTGTCAAGGATTCGGAGTTGGGATGTGTACGCATTTATTTTCATTTGACCCATTATCTTCCGCTTATGCAAACCCTCGCAGCTTGGCGCTAGCATTTGTTTTGGGCCCGCGGCTCCGACAGTGGGACATTCGTTTCTCAAGAGGTGGGGGCTGGCGTTTGGGATTACAGCTGCGGGCTCCTCTTTGGAAGGAACTGTTTACCCTATAATGGCGCGACAGTTGATTAATGCCGTTGGGTGAGTTCTTTCCTTTGCGTTGTTTAGATATTGGCGCCCTCGTTCATATTATGTGTTGAGATTTCAATAGACGATGCAAATACTCGCGTTGATCACCTTTGCGGCACTCACGCCTGCAAACCCGACGCTAAGACCTCGACTTCCACTTAAAAGCCTCCAGGTGGTTTCTTTAACTTCGAGGTTTTCAAATCGCCGGTGTTCTCAATTTATTGCGGTTCTCTTTTCATCAGTTTTTTGGGAATATACACCGGTATGGTTTTCTCGTAGCCATTTTACTTCCGAAGTGATCCTGACTTTATTTCGTGTATAGTTCTCACCTACACCGATGTTGGCGCCGTTCAGGCTGCGATTTTTCGTTCTATCTAATTAGCATTGCCAACGTTACTAGTAGCTCAGCGCCGGGTGACGGGAATAGTCGCCGATCGAGTTGGTGAGCCGTATTGTTCTTCAAATATTAACTTTTTGGGACCCTTATCATAAGGCCCTATCAACATCATCGTACCCATGTCTTTTATGGCAGCCATGATGACACCTACGCGGTGACCAAAGGCTCCTTAATCGCACTGGCCATATTATACGGGTAAACGAAAAACCCATTCAATTGCACCACCCTGATCGACCCCCGGCTGATCACGGTTCCATTATAGCTTCGCATCTTCTGCGTTCGTTTCGGCATTTAGTATGCCAATCTATAAAATGCCATGTGGGTGAAATGGGCGATATTGGAAAACGGCTAGGAACAACAATGATATTCACGGCTGTGGGTGGTCTATGTGGGCCCCCAATATCCGGTGCTATTAAAGGGCCCTCCGGGGATTTCAAGTTTATAAGTTATTATGCAGGTGTGTACAATCAATCGGATCTCCCGCGAGCCCGTCGCGCATCACTTGGGGTTGTGATTTGATGTGGGGGTTATATGGTTATATTTATGCTTGTGCAGCTGACTGTGATTTATTGGTTTAACCACACAGGAAGCGCGATTCTCGTGGCCATGGTTTTGATGCTCACAGTGAAGCGCCTGGTTCTTGGAAATTTTTGGGGGAAATTCTGAAATGCCTCAATCGAAGCACATCCAACATGAATCGTACAATACATTTTAGATAAATTCAGTTGTGTTTGGTGTGCGAGAGAGTACAGTTGGAGATGATTATCATTCTTGGAATTAAATTTAGAACGGCTCGATCAGAATACCGGTGGACGCAGGGTACTCTATATATCCCGCACTTTAGATAATAGCCATAATAGATTTGACGGGTTATGTACCTGGTTTCTTCCAATTTGATGTCAGCGAGGCAACACGTTATTCACGGGTGCATTAGCAAGAGTGCACTTTACGTAGTATCGAGGTTGCACCAGGAGCGGACAGAAGTTCTCATGTTTGAACCTGAAGGCTGTACTACAGCCAAGAAATCCTGTGATGAAGAAACATCTGTGGGTCAACTCTTTGCCCTCCACTCTCAGGCTCGCAATCAACGCACTCTCTTTAGAGAGAGAGGATCTGATGGCTAAGAAGCACCTCCCATCTTACTCTGGTATGTTAATCAATCAATCAAGAACCCAGATCAGCTCCCGAGCCCAAAGCTGACTGAGCATTAAGTAAAGTAAAAGTCCAAGTCGGGCCTCCGATCCCCTCTCCGCAAAAAAAAACATTTTGGCCGTCTAAGTACGTCAGCGATCGAGACAGGGGGCATTGCAAAATCTGATTGAATCGCCGAGCTTGGCGGAACAGCATTTTATCCGGGCGGGAGCGTTGACTGTGGAGACGTCCGTTCCTTGCGATGGCTGTGCCATTTGGGGATTTGCGTTTCAATATGATGTCATGCCCCCCTCTCCGGAAAGTGTTTCGTGTGTTCGGATTCTCGGAAGGAATAGGTAAATAGCTGTCGGAATTGACGTTGACGCCGGATCATGGAGTTGAGCCTGAGGGTGCCGGATATAGAGATGGTGCCATAAGGGACCGAGAGGGAGTGGGGTTCAAACCTTGAGAGCTTGAGAAGTAAGAGCATGGCGTTGAATGTTTGAACATCATTTTGATCAAGGTGAAGTTGAATGGAAATCATGATGGATCCATTATTGGAAGGTATCTCGTAAAGTGCTTTTTTGGTGATGAAGAGAGGAGAAACCACGGCCCATATCAAGGACAAGAGGGTTCCTGCAATTTTCAGATGCCTTGGAAAAATATTGAGAAGACACTCAGAAATGTCCACAACATGATCATCCGAATGTCGGGCTCAAAAATCTACGGATTATCTCTTGTGCATCAATCTGTGGAGGCCAGAAGAATTCTATGGAATGAAAATCAGAAGTTCTCCGGAATAGCGGTTGAGCAAAAGTAAGAAATAGATATCTTTGTGTATGGGTGGTTCTCTGCAATTCCATGTCATGGAGGTAGTAACAGGTAACATAAAAACAGTCATCTGGGTGACGAAATACGAAATGAAGGCTTGTCGACAGAAGAGCTTGGTAATCCTACGAGGATCTCGCCCATTTGATTATCAAAACATAAGATGTGTTCCCAACAGAGAACTCGAAGAAAGGAAAGAAAGCTAACGAATATCCTCGAAAGGTATTCATCAGGACATCAACGTGCGTAGAATTCCCATATACCTTATCCATGACAAGGACGAGGCCGGATTTCCGGAAAATAAAATCCAGATCTATCAAAGCGGTGGCATTTCCTTGAGTTTGGGTTAAAGCTCAACGAAGTCAGAAATCCAGAAGTTTCGTCGAATCAGGGCGCGCTCAAAAATTAGTACAGGCTGGTAGAATCAAGGTCCAATTTCCTAAAGTTTCAACCGTTCAACCTCAGAAGAAAGAAGTACAACCTGGTCGTAGAGCGTGAGCCTAGCTTCTTACGAAAAGAACGAGGCTGGGAAGGACTTTTGACCGATAACCGATAAGAGGTGAAACCCAAGTGTGCCACCCTTGAAGTGCGGTCTTGTCGTAGTTCGGCGAGGCTTAATAAGCCGGTTTGACTTGAAACTATCTTTGTACGTATTTTTGCATCAAGAATTTGGAGAAGCATTGAGTTTCTGGAACATAGATGCCATGCATGAAATCTGAATGCAAAGAAGAAGCTAGGCTGATACCATACATGAGCCTCTGGGTACTTGCTGTGGAAAATAAATCGATGATGGGCTTTAGACCGTTACGGCGCAATGGGGCGGAAGAATCCGGTCTCGCTGAATGTAGGAGGCTGACCGCGAGAAGCACAAGATAGTTGCGAAGCGTATTCAGCCATCCAAAGGCTGAGCGCTGTGATGTGATGCAGCGCCATTTACGTTTATCCCCCTGCAGAATCGTATTCTGTTGGGAAATGTACAACGGAGAGGCGATGACTTTTGTAGTATCGAATCACCAGTTATCCGCGAGGGTCGGATTAACACTTGGATGGTCGATGTAGGTGCCTTTGCATGACCCAGAAGAAGTATTTTTGTCATGTCCTGTGATGCGAGATGAATGTTGTTGGATACAATTCATTCGAGGGTGGCAGATGACCTGGTGTGGCTGGTTCCGAGATAGACAAAAAGAGGGGACCAGAAGGTATAGCCTAGGCAGGTTGGTTTTATTCCATCAACCGTTCAATGAAGAACACAATTGAATCAGAGGGTCCATCCGGTGACCTGTGAAATGTTTCAGTTTATTTTTTATTTTTGGGAAATCCAGTGAGTCGATATCTTTCCAAAAGGCGGTCCAAAGACAAGCACGGGCCCGTAATGTGTAATGGAATGAAAGGAGCGCACTCATTGTGAGTCGAGCTCGGAAGCGATGGATGGTCTGAGTCTGAAAAAACGCGGCGACACCCGACAACATGGCCTGCAAAAAATTGTTCAAAAGCACGATTTTCCCAGTACCGCCAAGGACTAACCAAATTACTGCAACCACTCACCTCTTAAAACACTTTTACCTTCCAAGACCTGTCGACAACAGCAGTCGACACTTGGGAAATTAGCTACAAACACACTTCATGTCAGCGTATGTCCTCCTTTTTCCTTTTTTTTTTTTTTTTTTTTTACTCGGGGATTCCTCCCGTTCCGTGCACCTTGGGCCTGACGTCGCTTTTCTCGCTTTTTTCTAGAGAAGAACTTCAGGATGTCGCCGAAAATGAGATTGAGTCCAACTGGGACCAGATCGTAGACAAGTGAGGGCCATATCTTTGTGATCAAGACGACCAAAGTCTGATATCATGCCAGCTTCGACAATATGGAGTTGAAGGCTGAACTACTCCGAGGCATTTACGCTTACGGGTGAGTGAGGAAATCGGAATTGTAATATAGCCAAGAATCTGACTTGAAAAATACCCCTAGTTTCGAACGCCCCTCCGCCATCCAACAGCGTGCTATTGTCCCCGTTGTGAAGGGACACGACGTCATTGCGCAGGCCCAGTCTGGTACTGGCAAGACCGCCACTTTCTCCATTTCCATTCTCCAGCAGGTCAGTCGACCCTCACCGTACGTGAAGCATGGATCGCTGACGGGGAGTTTTTTCTCGTAGTTGGATATGTCGATTAAGGGCACCCAGGCCCTCATCCTTGCCCCCACCCGTGAGCTGGCTCAGCAGATTCAGAAAGTTGTGATCGCCCTTGGCGACTACATGAACATTGAGTGCCATGCTTGCGTTGGTGGAACCAACGTCCGTGAGGACATGGCCAAGCTCCAGGAGGGTGTCCAGGTTGTCGTCGGTACTCCCGGACGTGTGTTCGATATGATCAACCGTAGGGCCCTCAGGACCGACCATATCAAGATTTTCTGCTTGGATGAGGCCGATGAGATGTTGTCTCGTGGATTCAAGGATCAAATCTACGAAGGTAAGTTAACGATTCCGTTGTGACTTTTGAATCCCTTTTTGACCAAAATACTAGTCTTCCAACTCCTTCCACAGGACACCCAGGTTGTCTTGCTCTCCGCCACCATGCCCGCCGATGTCCTCGAGGTCACCAAGAAGTTCATGCGTGATCCCGTGAGAATTCTCGTCAAGCGCGATGAGCTGACCCTCGAGGGTATCAAGCAGTTCTACATCGCCGTCGAAAAGGAGGAGTGGAAGCTTGACACCCTCTGCGATCTTTACGAGACAGTTACCATTACCCAGGCTGTCATCTTCTGCAATACCAGGCGGAAGGTCGACTGGTTGACTGAGAAGATGCACTCTCGCGAGTTCACAGTTTCTGCCATGGTGCGTTTGCGTTCTCAAAATGAAATTTTACTTTCCCGTTCTAACTCCGTCTTTTTTTACCCCTTTAGCACGGAGATATGGAGCAGAAGCAACGTGAGGTCTTGATGAAGGAATTCCGTTCAGGATCATCTCGCGTACTCATCACCACCGACCTCCTCGCCCGCGGCATCGACGTCCAACAGGTGTCACTTGTCATCAACTACGATCTCCCTACAAACAGGGAAAATTACATCCATCGCATTGGTCGCGGTGGACGATTTGGACGCAAAGGTGTCGCCATCAACTTTGTCACCACTGAGGATGTTCGCATGCTGAGGGACATAGAACGTGAGGAATTTTTCATTTGCTCTCCGTCACTTTTTCTCGGGGCTGATTTCATTCGATCTGTCATCCATAGAATTCTACAACACCCAGATCGACGAGATGCCTCTCAACGTCGCGTAAGTTGTCTGAATGATCGTCCATTTTTGTTCACGTCGATCTCATAATACTTCCTCCAGCGACCTCATTTAGAATCTTCTGCAATCGCTTCCTGTTTTGTTTTTGCGTTGTCTTTTTCTCTTTCTTCACGATTGATTCTCATGACCTACCCGATGTCGCCTGTACATAACCACCCCAAAAGGTTTTTAGCCATGCTTATGTCTCTATTTTCGTTCATGATTCGCCGTAATCTTTCCGCCCTCAAGCTAGAATGTATGTGGAGTCGTGGATAATATTGATAAATATCGGTTACGAACCCTCCTCAATGGTCCGTCGATCGCAAGCGGCAACCCCACATGAGGGAATCTAGATTTTGATACATCATTGATCAGTGTCAGTGTGTGTGCCCGTATCTATCACAAGATGTCCTATTGGTCCATTGATTAGTGATAAGATGAGTGACGAATTTCAACAATTGCAGGCAGCAGCAGCGGAGTTTGAAAAGAGCCTGGGGGCCTGAGGCTGTTCATACGGGGAACGTTCTCTTTTTAATCCGTCCATAACACAGCATCACCCGCAGGGAAGATCACATCGGTTTCACGGTCTTGGCTTCAGAGCGGATTAGTTATTTGCTCGAATTTGCGTTTTCTCACCCTTACCACGCACTGCTTTGCTGCTGGGGGTAACATTCTAAACTGCGTCCGGCTCCATTGAAGCTCTTCCGAAGCCTTTCCTCGGGGAGATTCCTCAGATCCGAAGGAAATGGACGAGACCGAGGCCCGTTATTTTTGCGTTGGGGTTCGTTAAACGAGGGGTGACAAATCGTCTTGCCTCAACCTTCACGCGATTGACGCATTTTCTCTTTGGCCGCGGGTCTCTGGTCGGCCGTACATACATTGCTGTACTCAACACACCGACTGTACAGCACACACGACGGGGTTCGGCCCATGGGAAGACAATATGAACCCGAAACAAAATGTTTTAAAGGCACGACAGCCACTTTGATGGGGATTCGCATTCGCCCCCTCAACCCATTCCGTCGCAGCACATCTTTGGGTTAGCACTCCATTCGTGGATCCGACGCCTTTCCGTGGTCTCCCTGACTTTTCATCCAGCACGGGACGGACGGACCTGAGATCCCAATTTCTCGTCTCTACCCCCATCAGCCCGATTCAATCAGATTTCATCATCCATCCATCCTTACCCTTATAGCATCAGGAATCCTTTTCACTAGAGGGTTTTTATTTAGCATTTAGTGCGGCTGCCGTATATTAACCCCCCCAGCGTCGGTCTTTCCGTTCTTTTTGGTCCCCACCGTCGACGCCGGCCATTCTGCCTGTTAGACGTTGATTGGATATCTCCGTCCCGCCCCATCCTATTTCATTCCGATATACGCGCCGTCGGCCCTGCCGTCATCCACTCAAGATCTTTATTGATCTTGCTTTTCGGGTGTTAGGACTTTCGTTCCTCCTGCCAGACCTTGAAAAAAATTTGACGAAACAAAAAATACTCTCCACCATCTAAGGGCCTCGTTGCGTGATTAATGCTAGGTGTCAATTTAGTTACCTCGGTGAGTTCTTCATTATCCGTGAACGTTTTGTTGCTAGTGGCCCGCATTATGTGTGGCAGTTTATGGGTTGTGTTGCACTGTTGGTTGGTTGGCCCAAGGCCCAGTTGTGTTTTCTCTATAAATGGGCGCCTTTTTTGGTGAAACTGATTCCTTATCCCCACCCCCCATATTGTCTTTCTTCCCTTACATATCCCGTTTTTGAAGTTTGAGCGCTCATAAACCTATCCCATCCAGTCGTCGTCCTTCTCGCATCATCAAACCCCGGCTTCGTGTTCAAACATGTCGTACCACCGAGGAAACTCTAGCCACTCACACCACCCTCATCAATATTATCCCGCCGCCGCCGCGCCCTCTACCCCTACAACACCCTACCCATCTACATACCCACCAAACAACGCCTCCGAAATCATTCCTCGTCTCTATGTATCCGACCTAACCTTCGCCGAGAACGCCGCCTCGCTCTCATTTCACAGAATAACACACATCCTCACTGTCATGCCCGACCGCGTCTGCCAACCTCCTTTGCCGATGCAACCTATGCGGATGCAAGTCCGAGTCGAGGACATGCCCTTCGCGGAGCTCGCCGCACACCTGCCCAGTACCACCGCCTTCATTCGGGACGCGCTCAACTCAAGCCCCGAGACACGGGTGCTGGTGCACTGCGGCGAGGGCATCAGCCGCAGTGTAAGCGTAGTCGCTGCATTTCTGATGGCGCAGTATGGATGGGGACGGGACGAGGCAGTGAATTACATCAAAAGTAAGAGAAGGGTGGCGAATCCAAATTTTGGATTTATGGGCCAGCTGCAGGAGTATGCGGAGAAGTCGCTGGGGAGAGGGGTGGTGGCCCATCCTCCTTCGACGTCGATGTATATGGGGTCGTCGTCGAAGAGGTATCGGTAGGGCGGGGTGCCCACTTCTCCTCCTCCTTTCTTCCCCTGTGGAAAAAATCAAAAACACATCTATCCGTCCTTCCTTCATTCATGCTAGACTCTCTCCTTCCATTCTTTTTGTTTTTATTCCGACGCTTTCCGGTTTTTCTCTTCATGATTGTAACATTTCCACACATTTCTATATACCAGTCCCACTTGTAAAATGTACTACTAATATTCTCCGGACTTATCGCTTGCACCATCTACTCGTTTCATTCAATGTCATTGCACATAGATCACATGTAACGCTTCATCAATAAAAGCGACATCTCTGTCGTCAGGTCTCATCAGTCTGGAATTACTGTTCGCTATATTATGCATAATCTTAATTCGTTTCCGTGTTCTTTTTTGCGCTAACCCTTTCTTGCAACCGCTCCTCGCTTCGCTCAAGCGCGATGCCACCGCAACACGTTACACAGCACACACGCAGATTAGGATATCATACCCTTCCCTGCTTGGGGATCCCTGAATTTTACCATGGTGATAAATTAGCGTATGTGTATGCACTAACCTACACAATATCTGCAATACGCGAGCCTGAGCCTGAGCGACGCGGATCTTGAAATGGCAGTGGGTCGGCCGCCGCACCCCCTGCTCACCAGTGGGCCGCCTGGGCGCGTCTGATGTCGGACATAGGCGGATCTCTTGTATCAATGTAATGTCGTCAAATATATTGAGGTGCACTACTGAGGCCTATCCAGGTGATGGAACACTGGTCTCAGTGCGCGCTGACGGTTGGGCTCTATCGAGCCATCATCTATACTTGGATAAGGTGTAGCAGAGTTGGCGTATCTCTGAGATGGATTGTTCTATAGAGTAGAATTTTCCAACATCAAACCAACAAGTTTCTATTTCAGATACATAAATTGCATGTTTGCTCACAGCTTCTCTGAGATAATGTCGAGTTACTTCTACAACAGTAAATACGTATCAAGTACCCGGGTATGGCGCTTTCCCAGCTTTTGTTGGTTATCCTGTGATGTCGGGACCGCAGACGCATACACAACCTGTCAGGTATAGATGATAGATCCGAATGCGAACCCAACAGAAATCATTCATCCCTCACCCCAAATCGTTAGCCAATGCCTCGTCCTCGTTCTCGATCTTTTGGAGAAGCCGGTCAATTATCTTGCGATCTTTGCCAGAAGACTCTCCTGGAATAACCATCTGTTATCGAACTCCAAGAAAGCAAGGGGTGGCACGCATGAAACCCGAGGTATGTATTTAGATAACAACTCTCAGTCACCATCCTCCTTAACGTCCGAGGGACGTCGGAACGTGAAACCACTTCGAGCTGAGATGGGCGGACTCGGGTTTAAGTCTTGTGTTGGATGGCATGGCATCACATGGTGGTTGACGCGCACTTAACGATGTGGATATGCGTACTTACTCCAAAGTGCTCAAACACCAAAAATAACCCCATATTAACAGACGGAATTAAATTGTTTCCCTGAAATGACTAAAAATCAGCAAAAATAAAAACTTCGGTAAAATAGTCGGAAATCCGCAAGTCTACATACCTGTTGTGGGCACATGTTTCAATTCATCCGCTGATCTAGAAACACAAGGAGCAACAAGAAGTGGCGAATTGCTAGCGAGTGCCAACTTGCGCGATATGGACCGACAACGAGACTTGTGTATATAATAGTCATGTTTCACCTGGAGACTTCTGATATGATATGGATTCAAAGGACCAAGAGGACCTTCGGAGAAATTTGTTGCGCGGTAAACATGCAGCCATTGAGCAGAAGCCCGACGAACGACTTGTCTTGTCTGAGAATACCGAGATTGCTACATTGAGATAGAATCCAGTGGATCCGTGTTGATTCCATGGGGACGTTCGGATAAGCATTGCAAGTACCATTTATTTTCCGAAAAACGGGACGGAGTAGGTAAAGGGCATATGTTCAGATGGAATTGGGCGCTACTTGCCATACGGATGACTATGGCTTCGGGTCGGTTAATGTCGCCACCGCTATCGACGGAATAAAGTATTGGTCAATCGCATTGGCGTCCAGTCGATCGCTTCGAGAGCACATAGCACATAAGAGCCACATCCCCCTCCGGTGCCCCAAATTCGATTATCCATAGAGCTGGACCCGTCGAAGCCCGTGGGTGGAAGACTGTCCTTCTGAGATCAGATGTGTCGCAAGGCCTTTCATAGGTTGTTGTACACGAATGGAGCATTGGAAGTGTTGAAAATAACATCAGCGCTTGATACCCTTGATATAACATCCGCTCAATCAGCGGTCAGTCGTGTTTTTGTGTCTGCCATTAAATGACAGGATTGATTAGGCTAGAGTTACACATATAAATGAGGGACATACATGTATCTTCTAGTTGCGTAGATTGAACAGTTGGTGTCGCATGACCATTTCCCTCCACCATGATCGTAAAATTCGAGTGGATCATTTTTCAGGGTGCCACCGTGATACCCGACCCATGGATAGGTGCGAACTAACATTTGAAATTATCGAAGAAGGATGATAGGCGGCATCCAGCCGAGGATTTCCCTCGGCTGTGGGCTCAGTTGAGAAATGTTAGAGCTTTGGTATCGCATCAGAAATGGGATTGAAACC